>Ga0272446_1002840_pt1 | contig 22842 bp, 21 predicted proteins | sample YNPCB0061_FD_194587 | JGI IMG/M metagenome (GOLD analysis project Ga0272446, IMG submission 194587) | Hot spring microbial mat communities from Yellowstone National Park, WY, United States - YNP-CB-006-1 | ecosystem: Environmental > Aquatic > Thermal springs > Hot (42-90C) > Sediment | place... | reverse complement strand
ATCGAGCAACAACTGGCCCAACTGAAGCGCATGCCGCATCTGATTCGCTCGTTCTTCCTGGCGCCGAGTGTCGCCTATATTTCTGACTGCTGAGTATGTCCGGCGCAGTGAATAGAGTTTGCGGCGCAGCATCGATGTCACTGAATGAGACGGTCTGAGATCAGATTTTTCGGTCAGCGATCGGACTAGTTCGTTCACGGCTTCGAGCCTGCCGCCAACATACTGCGCGCCTCCGATCCACGAGGCCGCAGCATGCATCGCGACGTCGACCTGTCCCGCGCACAGGCGCCCCATGTGGGCCGGGCACGCGAGCGGCTCGAAGACGCGGCACTGCTGACCGGCCGTGGCCAGTACGCCGACGACCTCGGCGTCAAGCCCGGTACGCTGCACGCGGCGATCGTCCGCTCGCAGCACGCGCACGCCGAGCTGCGCGGTATCGACATCGCACGTGCGATCGGTATGCCCGGCGTGCGTGCGGTACTGACCGGCGAGGACGTCAAGCGCTGGTCACAGCCGTTTGTGGCCGGCGTCAAGGCGCCGGTCCACTACTGGGCGCTGGCGACCGACCGCGTGCGCTATGTCGGCGAGCCGGTGGCGGTGGTGGTCGCCGAGGACCGCTATCTCGCGGAGGACGCCGTCGACCTCGTGCAGGTTGAGTACGCTCCCCTGCTGCCGGTGACGAGCATTGACGATGCGTTGGCCGCAGATGCACCTTTGCTGCATCCGGAGGTGGGCAGCAACGTCGTCAGCGAACGCAGCTTCCGGTATGGCGACCCCGAGGCAGCATTCGCGCAGGCCGCGCACGTGGTCAGGCTCTCCGCGAGCTATCCGCGCAACTCCTGCACACCGATCGAGTGCGGCGTGGTGATCGCCGAATGGCTTCCCGCCGACGGTACCTACGAGGTGACGTCGAACTTCATGGGGCCGTTCTCGCTGCACGCGGTGATGGCGCTAGCTCTGCAGGTGCCGGGGAACAAGCTGCGTCATCGGGTGCCACGCGACTCTGGTGGAAGCTTTGGTGTCAAGCAGTCGGTGTTTCCGATCGCGGTGCTGATGTGTCTGGCCTCGCGCAAGGCGGGCGCCCCGGTCAAGTGGGTCGAAGACCGCGTCGAGCACCTGACCGCGGCCACGAGCGCTACCGCACGCGCTACCGAGATCGAGGCCGCTGTTGATGCGAACGGACGCATCCTCGCGCTGCGCTACGACCAGGTCGATGAGGTCGGCGCCTATCTGCGTGCGCCGGAGCCCGCGACGTTCTACCGGATGCACGGTGCCCTGACCGGCGCCTATGACATTCCGAATCTCGCGGTGCGCAACCGCGTGGTGGTGCTGAACAAGACGCCGACCGGGTTGGTGCGCGGCTTCGGCGGGCCGCAGGTGTATTTCGCCCTAGAGCGCTTGGTTGACCGCATCGCCGCCACGCTCGGCATCGATCCGGTCGAACTACGCCGGCGCAACTTCGTGCGGCGCGAGCAGTTCCCGTACCGCGCCGCGGCGGGCGCACTGCTCGACTCTGGCGACTACCACGCAGTTACCGACGACGCGGTGCAGGCTGCCGCACTCGATGCACTACGCGCGAAGCAGGCGCAGGTTCGCGCGGAAGGCAGGCTGTACGGCATCGGCTATGCGGCAATCGTCGAGCCCTCGATCTCCAACATGGGCTACATCACCACCGCGCTGACGCCGGCGCAGCGCGCCAAGGCGGGGCCGAAAAACGGCGCAATCGCGGCGGCGACGGTGGCGATCGATCTGCTTGGCGGTGTTACGGTGACCATCGCCTCTGCACCAGCCGGGCAGGGCCACATGACGGTGGCTGCGCAGGTGGTGGCCGATGCCTTTGGGCTGGTGCCCGACGACGTAGTTGTGAACGTCGAGTTCGACACGCAGAAGGATGCGTGGTCGGTCGCGGCTGGTAACTACTCGAGCCGCTTTGCCGGCGCGGTAGCCGGTAGCATCCATCTGGCGGCGCTGCGGTTGCGCGAGAAGATCGCGAAGATTGCCGCGCAGCAGTTCGGTTGCGACGCGGCGGCGGTGCGGTTCGCCAGCGGCAAGGTGTTCCCGGCGCACGCGCCCGACAAGGCGCAGCCGTTCGCGCGACTGGCTGGGCTGGCGCACTGGTCGCCGGCGCTGCTGCCGAAAGGTATGGAGCCGGCACTGCGCGAGACCGCGTTCTTCTCGCCTGAGCCACTGGCCGCACCTGACGAGGCTGATCGCGTCAACACCTCGGCAGCCTACGGCTTCGTGTTCGACATCGCCGGCGTGGAGATCGACCGCGACACTGGTCGCGTGCGGATCGACCGCTACGTGACCGCGCACGACGCCGGCACGATCCTCAACCCGGCGCTGGTTGACGGGCAGATCCGCGGCGCGTTTGCGCAGGGCGTCGGCGCGGCGCTGTACGAGGAGTTCCGCTACGGCGCGGACGGTAGCTTTCAGTCCGGCACCCTGGCCGACTACGCGGTACCCACGGCAGCGGAGATCCCCAATCCGGTGATTGTCCATCGCCAGACGCCGTCGCCGTTCACGCCGCTGGGCGCCAAGGGTGTGGGCGAGGGCAACAACATGAGCACCCCAGCGGCCATCGCCAACGCAGTGGCTGACGCGCTGCGGCCCGTGCACGGCGAGGTCGACGTGGTGCTGCCGCTGACGCCGGCGCGAGTGCTGGGTCTCATCGCCGAGGCCGAGCCGAATGCGCCCGCGGGCTTGAAGGCGGCCACGACCGTGGCTGGCGGCAATCCGAAGGGGGGTGTTGCAATTCGTGCCAGCGGTAGCGTGGACATCGCCGCGCCGCCCGAGCGCGTGTTCGCGGTGCTGCTGGATCCTGCGGCGCTGGCTCGCGTGATCCCGGGTTGCCATGCCCTGGAGAGCGTGGGGCCGAACCGCTATCGCGCTGACGTGACGGTTGGCATTGGGCTGGTGAGGGCACGCTACGTGGCCAGCATCGCGCTGTCGGAGATCGACGCGCCGACCAGCCTGCGGTTGACCGGTGGCGGCAGCTCGTCGCTCGGCACCGGCAGCGGCGACGGTCGACTGCAACTCGAACGCACGGCCGAAGGCACCCGGCTGCACTACGACTACGAGGCCCAGGTAGGTGGCAAGGTGGCGGCTGTAGGCAGCCGCATGCTCGAAGGCGCAGCCAAGGTGCTGCTGAACGATCTGTTCGCTTCGCTTGGCCGCCAAGCCAGCGGTCAGGCGCCGCTTCCGCTCTGGAAGAAGCTTTTGCGTTGGCTCGGCCTGGAAGGCGCGAGATGAAGCCGCCGCGCTTCGACCTACTGGTGGCCAGCTCGACCGACGAGGCACTCGAGGCGCTGCGCACGCGCGGCGACGGCGCCACCATCCTCGCCGGTGGCCAGTCGCTGATGCCGATGCTCAACATGCGTCTGGCGCGGCCGGCCGCGCTCATCGACATCACGCGCTGCGCCGACCTGCGCGGCCTGCGCGTTGAGAGGGGGGACCTGGTGGTGGGCGCGGCGGTCACGCAGATGGCGGTGGAGCGCCGCGCTGATCTATTTCGCGAGGTGCCGCTTTTGGCGCAGGCGCTGCCGTGGATCGCGCATCAACAGATCCGCAGCCGCGGCACTGTGTGCGGCTCGATCGCGCATGCCGATCCTGCGGCCGAGCTGCCGCTGGTGCTTGCCACAGTCGGCGGCCGCGTGACACTGCGCGGACCGCGAGGGCGCCGCGAGGTTGAAGCCGAGCAGTTCTTCACCGGGATGCTGCGCACCGCGCGTGCGGCCGACGAGATTGTCGAGGATGTGCGCTTTCCGTTGGCTAAGGCGGGCGAGCGCTTTGCGTTTGTCGAGTTCGCAAACCGCCACGGTGACTTCGCGCTGGTAGCGGTGGCGGTCCGACGCGATGCGCAGGGGCTCGTCATCGGGATCGGTGGCGTGGCAGACCGACCGGTCGTCAGCCGTCTCCCGCTGCTGGAGGGTAGCGCGTTGGACGAGGCGCTCAATGAACTCGCCTGGTCGCTCGGCGCCGGCGATGACCCGCACATGAGCGCGCCAGGCCGCCGCCATCTGGTGCGCCGGCTTGGCCGACAGGCGGTGCTCGCCACGGTACAGGAGCACCAATGAAGACCTATGCCGCCGACGGCGTGCACTTCGTGACGCTGAAGCTAAATGGTGTGCCGCGCACCGGGCTCGCGGAGCCGCGTACGCTGCTGACCGACTTCCTGCGCTACGAGCTGGGCGCCACAGGCACGCATGTCGGCTGCGAGCACGGCGTCTGCGGCGCATGCACGGTGCTGATCGACGGCGAGCCGGCACGGGCCTGCCTGACGCTGGCGTTGCAGGCGGAAGGCCGGGCGGTGACGACTGTGGAGGGGCTGGGCCGCGGTGCGCCCGCTGACGGCGCGCTCAGCGTGCTGCAGGCAGCGTTCCGCCGCCATCACGCACTGCAGTGTGGCTTCTGCACCGCGGGGATCCTGAACGCCGCCACCGCGTGGCTGGAGCGGGTGGCGGCTGGCGAGGTGCAAGCGAACGAGGCGGCGGTGCGCGACATGCTATCCGGCCATCTGTGCCGCTGCACCGGCTACACGCCGATCGTGGCGGCCATCCTTGAGGTCGCACGACCGCCCAGCGTGACCGCTGTAGTTGGCGTTAGCGGGTGACTCAAGTTCCACATTACCAGCAACAGGCAACTGGGAGACGACCAATGAATCGACGCGCGCTGATGCAGGCGGCCGTTGCGCTGGCGGCACTGTATGCGATGACCGCGACGCAGGCGCAAGGCTATCCGACGCGTCCGGTGACGGTGGTGGTGCCGTTCGCCACCGGCAGCGCGAGCGACGTTTTCACTCGTGTGGTGCTCGACCACATCGCCACCCGCGGCACCTTTCGCTTCGTGGTCGACAACAAACCGGGTGCCGGCGGCAACATCGGCACACAGCAGGTTGCCAAGGCCACCCCCGACGGCTATACGCTGGTGATGAGCTCGTCGGGACCGCTCGCTGCCAACCGGATCCTGGTGAAGAACTTGGGCTACGACCCGGAGAAGGACTTCGAGCCGATCGCACTGTTCGCCGTGGTGCCGAACGTTATCGTGGTGAGCACCAAGTTACCGGTGAAGACGCTGGCCGAGCTGATCAGCTACGCGAAGAGCAGGCCCAATGCGCTGAACTACGGTTCGGTAGGCATCGGCAGCTCGCAGCACATCGCCGGCGTCTACTTCGAGCAGCTGACCGGCACGCAGATGACGCATGTGCCATACCGCGTCACTTCGCAGATGGTTGCCGACATGATCTCCGGTCAAGTGCAGGTGGGCTTTCAGCTGCTGCCCAACGTGAAGGGAATGATCGACGGCGGCCAGATGCGGCCCCTCGCGGTGGCCGCAGCCAAGCGCCTGGCGGCGTTGCCCAACGTGCCGACCGCGGCCGAGGCGGGTCTGCCGGGCTACGAATCGGCGGCGTGGTTCGCCTTCCTTGCGCCGAAGGGCACGCCGCGCGCGGCGATCGACAAGTTTCACGCAGAGCTGACTCTGTCGATGAACGATCCGGCGGTGCGCTCACGGCTGAGCGATCTGGGCGCCGAGCCGACGGTCTCCACGCCGGAGGAACTCGGCCGGCTGATCGCGAGCGAGACCGCCAAGCTGCGCGAGATCATCACGAAGGGCGGCATTACGCTCGACCAGCAGTAGCCCGCGTTGCAATGACAGGGAGAGCAGCATGCTGGACCTCGGAAGGACGTTCCTGCAGAGCGTAGAGCGCAATGGCGACGCCTGCGCCATGGTCGATGGTGCGCTAAGGCTCACCTATGCGCAGTGGTTGCGCCGTATCGGCGGTGCCGTGCGTGGGCTGCGCGGGGCTGGCCTCGGGCGCGGCGACCACTTGCTGGTGTTGCTGCAGAACCACTGGCAGATGGCCACGCTGCACTGGGCCTGCCAGTTTCCCGGCGTGATCGTCACGCCGGTGAATTGGCGTGCCAAGCCGGAGGAGATCGACTATTGCTTGAAGGACTCGCTGGCCAAGGCCGTGGTGTACGAGTCCGTGTCGGCGACCGCTGTGGCCGAGAGCGGGCTCGCGCAGCGCGTACTGCGGGTGGGGCTGGGCGAGGTCGATTGTGCTCGGTTGAAACTGGAGGACTGGCTCGAGGCGGACGACGAGCCCGTACCGCAGGCCGGAGCCGAGGACTGGTCGCTGATGCTCTACACGAGCGGCACGACCGGCAAGCCCAAGGGCGTGCCACGCCGACATCGCGCCGAGCGCGCCGCGGCGCTGGCGCACGTCGCGCAGAACCTCTATGGCTATGGCGAACGCACGCTCGGTGTGATGCCTCTTTATCACACCATGGGCGTGCGCTCGCTGCTGGCGATGGCGCTGATCGACGGCATGTTCGTGTGCATGCCGAAATTCGACGCGGCCAGCGCGATCGAACTGATCGAGCGCGAGCGGCTGACCCACTTGTATCTGGTGCCGACGCTCTATCACGATCTGCTGGCGCACCCCTCTTTCGCGTTCGAGCGTGTGCAGACGGTGCGAAAGCTGGGCTTCGCCGGTGCGCCGATGCACAACGCGCTGCTGCACCGGCTGAACGCGGCGTTTCGCCCCGAACTCTTCGTCAACCACTACGGCAGCTCTGAGATCTACACGTTCTCGATCAACCGGGACGCTGTGCGCAAGCCGGGCAGCGCCGGGAAGAGCGGCATCAATGCGCGGCTGCGCGTAGTGCGGCTGGATGCGGACACGCCCGACGACATGGTGCCGCGCAACGTCGAGGGCCAGATCATTGCTGACCTTGCCGGCGACGAGGCGTTCGAGGGCTATCACAACCGGCCCGATGCTAATGCCAAGTCGCTGCGCGACGGCTGGTACTTCACCGGCGACACCGGTTACGTGGATGACGACGGCGACCTCTTCGTCACCGGTCGGGTGGACGACATGATCATTAGCGGTGGCGAGAACATTTCGCCGGTGGACATCGAGTCAGTGCTGTCGCTGCATCCCGGCGTGGACGACGTGGCGGTAGCGGGACTACCCGACGAGCGCTGGGGCCAGAAGGTGGTGGCTTTTGTCAAGCCGCGCGCGGGAACCGTTGATGCGGCCGCGCTCGATGCGCATTGTCGGCAATCGGATCTCGCCAACTTTAAGCGCCCGCGCGAGTACGTGTTCGTGCGGGAGATTCCGAAATCGCCGGTCGGCAAGATCCTGCGCCGCAAGCTGGTCGCTGGGGAGTACGAGCCGTTGCCACCTGCGCGCGCTACGGAGACGACCGAGTCCACGCCATGAGCGCGTTCAACAGTCTGCGTGGCTGGCTGCGGCACTTGGCGGCAACGGACCGGCTGGCGGTTGCCAAGCCCGGCATCGGGTTGAAGCACCAGCTTGCTGCGGTGGCCAAGCGGCTCGACGGTGCGCAGGCGGTGCTGTTCCCGCAGCCGGGAGGCCACCCGATGCCGGTGGTCTCCGGATTCATGTCCAAGCGCGCATGGATCGCCGAGGCAATGGGCGTGCCGCAGGCTCAACTGCTGGCGCACTTTCGCGCTGCGTGCGAACGGCCTACGCCGTGGCGCGAAGTGCCGGGCGCCGGGGCGCCATGTCAGCAGGTGGTTCACGACTTCCGTGTCGATACGTCGCTTGACATTGCGCGGCTGCTTCCCATCCCGACCCACAGCGAGCATGACAGCGGGCCTTACATCACCGCCGGCCTAGTAATCGCGCGCAACCCAAAGACCGGGGTGCAGAACGTTTCGATTAACCGGCTCCAGATCAATGCGCGCAACCGGCTCGGCATCCTGATGCTCCCGCGCCATCTGCAGGCGTTCTTCCAGACCGCCGAAAGCGTAGGCGAGCCGCTTCCCGTGGCAATCGTCATTGGCGTCGATCCGCTCACCGCGCTTTCGTCGCAGGCCATTACGCCGATCGACTTCGACGAACTAACCGTCGCTGGGAGCCTGCACGGCGCTCCGCTGCAGGTGGTCAAGTGTCGATCAAACGACGTACGCGTGCCGGCGCAGGCCGAGATCGTCATCGAGGGCCGATTGCTGCCGCGCGTGCGCGAGCCTGAGGGCCCGTTTGGTGAGTTTCCCAAGTATTACTCGGCGCGCGAGGCACGCGAGGTGATCGAGATCGACCGCTTGACGATGCGGCGCGACGCGATTTTCCACACAATCGTGCCGGCCGAGATGGAGCATCTGCTGCTCGGTGCCATCCCGCGTGAAGCCACGCTGCTCGCACATCTGCAGCGCAACTTTCCTAACGTGACCGACGTGCACCTGTCGGTCGGCGGCGTTGCGCGCTACCACCTGTACGTGCAGATGAAGAAGCGGCGTGAGGGCGAACCGAAGAACGTGATCCTCTGTGCGTTCGGCGGGCACTACGACGTCAAGCACGTTGTCGTGGTCGACGACGACGTCGACGTGCACGATCCGCGGGAGGTCGAGTGGGCGATTGCTACCCGCTTCCAGGCCGACCGCGACTTGGTGGTGGTTGGCGATGCGCAGGGCTCGCCGCTCGATCCCTCTACCACCGTGCGCTTCATTGAGAGTCATGGCGGCAAGCCACCGGCTCATCTTCAGGGCATGAGTGCAAAGATGGGCTTGGACGCCACCAAGCCGTTGCGCAGCGCCGAGCACGTCTTCACGCGCGTTCGGATCCCCGGCGAGCGTGAGGTCGACCTAACCACCACACTGCAGCCCGGCGGCATCGACCTGGACCGGATATTCGCCGACTAGCGCGACGCGACCCGGCGCAGCTGAACCCGATGGGAGGAAAACTGAAAATGAAACTGAACGATCTGCCCCACCCGGCGCGCGTGCTCCCGGCCGAGCTGGACGGCTTTCGAGTGGAGTTCGATGCGTCGCGCGAGCGCGCCGACATCGTGCTCGACCGGCCGCCTTTCAACATCGTGAGCATGTGCCAGCGCGACCAGCTGCGCATCGTGTTCGAGGCGCTGGATGCGGATCCGCGGGTGCGCGTAATCGTGCTGCGCGCGGTTGGTGAGCACTTCTCGAGCGGCGGCGACATCAAGGGGTTCATGCAGGTCAGTCCCGAGCACGTATCGAAGCTCGCATGGAACGTCGCTGCGCCGGCCCGCTGCAGCAAGCCGGTAATCGCGGCCAACCGCGGCTACTGTTTCGGCGTTGGCTTCGAGCTGTCTCTCGCCTGCGACTTTCGCATCGTCACCGACACCACGTTGTATGCACTCCCGGAGCAGAAGCTCGGCCAGATCCCGGGCTCAGGCGGCTCCGCGCGGCTGCAGAAGATGGTGGGCATCACGCGCACCAAGGACATTGTGATGCGCTCACGCCGGATAACGGGCCAGCAGGCCTACGAGTGGGGCGTCGCCACCGAGTGCGTGCCGGACGCACATCTGGAGAAGGCCACCGACTCGCTGTGTGAGGAGCTGCGTGCGTTCTCGCCCCTCGCACAGCGCACCGCCAAGAAGCTGCTTAACGACACCGAGGACAGTACGCTGTCCATTGCAATCGAGCTGGAAGGTCACTGCTATTCGCGCCTTAGAAGCTCGCACGACTTTGCGGAGGGCGTGGATGCCTTCCACAGCAAGCGCCGGCCCAACTTCAACGGCGAATAACTCTCGGGAGACAAGTATGAAGCAACTGAAGCACATTTCGATAGTCGTCGCGCTTGCCTGCGCCGGTACCGCCCACGGGCAGGGCAGCCAGCCGATTCGCGTTGGCGTAGTGACGCCCTTGTCGGGCACCTATGCTGGCATCGGCCAGCAGGTCAAATGGGGTCTGGACCTGGCCGCCAAGGAGATCAATGACGCCGGTGGCGTGATGGGCCGCAAGCTCGAACTGATCTATGAGGACGAGGAAGCCAACCCGGCGGTGGCCACGCAGAAAGCAGAAAAGCTGTTTCAGGTGAACAAGGTCGACTTCCTCACCGGCACGGTCAACAGTGGGTCCACACTGGCGGTAGGGCAGGTAGCCGAGCGCAACCAGCGACTGATCGCGACCACCGTGTCGTTCGCCGACTCCATCACCGGCGACAAGTGCTCGCCTAACGTGTTCCGGGTCAATGCGCGTGCCGGCATGCAGTCGGCCGCGCTTGCCGAGTGGTTGAGCAAGGAAAAGCCCAACGCCAATGTGTTCTACCTCGGGCCCGACTACGAGATGGGCCGCTCGACCGTGGCGGCATTCAAGGCCGCGGCGGAAGGCAAGGGCGCACGCACGGTGGGCGAGATCTTCGCGCCGCTTGACAACAAGGACTACTCGCCGTACCTCGGCCAGATTCGCGCGGCGCGCCCGACCGTGTTCTACACGTCGGTGGCGGGTAACGACACGGTGCGCCTGTTCACCCAACTTTCTGAGTTCGGACTGGACCGCAACCTGCAGATCGTCGGTGCCAGCGGCACCGTCACCTCGCAGAACTTGCCGGCCATAGGCAAGGCGGCCGAGGGATTCGTCACCGGCGTCGGTTACTCGCCACTGATCGATTCGCCAGAGAACAAGAAGTTTGTCGCCGCATTCCAGGCCGCCTACAAGGCCTTGCCCGACCTGTACGGTGCCGACTCCTACGGCGTGCTTTACTTCTACAAGGCGGCGGTCGAGAAGGCCAAGAGCACCGACACCGACAAGGTGCGCGCCGCCATGCGCGATCTTGAGTGGAGCACCCCACAGGGGGTCAAGAAGATGCGTGCGGGCGACCACCAGGCGATGCAGGACATGTACGTGGTTCGCGTGACCGATGGGCAGTTCCGGATCGTCGGCAAAGTGCCCGCGGCAGCCGCGATCGGCCCTGACACCTGCACCAAGTTCTGAGGCGGCAGGTGTCGCGGCCCTCTCCCCGCAAGCGGGGAGAGGGCGACTTCGACCCGGGAATCCGATGACCGAATTTCTCAATTGGCTGCAGTTCGTGCTGTCGCCACAGATGATCAACGGCCTGTCGATCGGCGTGGCGGTGATCCTGATGGCGCTCGGCCTGACCATCATCTTCGGACTGCTCGACGTCATCAACATGGCGCACGGTGAGTTCTATGCGCTCGGCGCCTACGTGGCGGTGGCCCTGCTTGGCCTCGGGCTGCCGTTCTGGTGGGCGCTGGCGCTGGTGCCGCTGGCGATGCTGCTGGTGGGTTACGCGACCGAGCGGCTGCTGATCCAGCGCGTGTTCGACAGCAAGGACCGGCACACGCTAACACTGCTGCTCACGCTCGGCTTCGGTATCGTGCTGGAAGACGTCCTGAAGATCTTCTTCGGCGCCAACCCGCTGCGGGTGGAAACGCCGGTTGCTGGCGCCACTGAGGTGGTCGGGCTGTTCTTTCCGAACTACCGGCTGTTCCTGATGCTGTTTGGCGGCGCGCTGATCGCGGCCGTGTGGCTGATCGTTTTCCGCACGCGGCTCGGAGCAATCGTGCGGGCGGCTGCATTCGACCGCCACATGGCGGGCTCGCTCGGTGTGCCGGTGGCGCGCGTGTACGCGCTGACGTTTGCCTTTGGCGTAGCGCTGGCCGGGCTGTCCGGGGTGTTGCTGGCGCCGATCTACTCGGTGTTTCCAACCATGGGCCGCGACTTCGTGCTGATGGCGTTCTCGGTCGTGATTGTCGGAGGGATGGGATCGATCAAGGGAGCGGTGATCGCGGGCCTGCTGCTGACTCAGATCCAGTCCATCTCCAGTCTCTACATCTCGCCGGTGTGGAGCGATCCGCTCTTGTTCGGGATCATGGTGCTGGTGCTGATGTGGCGGCCGCAGGGCCTGTTCGGGAGGTTAGGCCATGCGTGAGGCAGTGCTGGCGGTATCGCCGGCAGCCGCCCGCATCGTGCGACCGCGCGTGATGCAGTGGCTGACCTGGCTCTTCTTCGGCGGCGCGCTGCTGTTCGCGGCGATCGCGGCGCTCGCTGGCGACGTGTTCTTCTACCGGCTTGCCACTGAGGCACTGATCTTTGGCGGGCTGTCGTTGGCGGTGGACGTTTTGCTTGGCCGCACTGGCTTGCTGCCGCTGGGGCATGCGCTGTTCTTCGGGTTGGGTGCCTACGTCTCAGGTCTTGTGCTCAAGCACTGGGCGCCGTCGCTGCCGCTGGCCCTGGCGGTCGTGTTCGTTGCCGCGCTAGTGACGGGCGTGGTCGCTGGGATCATCGCAATCCGCGCCAAAGGGGTCTATTTCGCGCTGATCAGCTTCGGCCTGGCGCAGGTGGTCTCAAAGGTAGTATTCAACACGCGCGAGCTGGGCGCCTCTGACGGGATCATCGGCATCCCGGTGCTGACGCTGGGTGCCGGGCCGCTGGCGCTGGACTTGGGCCACGCGCCGACCCTGTTCATGGTCACGCTCGCCTTCGTCGGCGCGCTGTACGCAGTGACCGCGTGGTTAATGGACACGCCGCTCGGTCGCCTCCTATCGGCGGTCAAGGCCAACGAGCACCGGGTGCCGTTCCTCGGCTTCGATCCTTGGCGGGTGAAGCTCGGTGGCTTCACCTACTCGGCGATCGCGGCAGCACTGTCCGGCGCCCTGTACCCAGTGCTACGCGGCTTCGTCTCGCCCGAGCTGCTGTTCTTCCAGGTGAGCGTGAACGCGATCATCAACGTGATCGTCGGCGGCACTGGCACGCTTATCGGCGCGCTGTACGGCTCGGTGCTGCTGACGGGCCTAAAGTCGGTGGTGGGCTCGTTCACCGCGCATCACCTGATCGTGATCGGCCTGGTGTTCATGGCTTCTGTGGTGTTCTTCCCGCGCGGCCTGATTGGCTACGCAGCGCCGGTGCTTCAGCGATGGCTGGACTACCGCGCAGCGCAGCGGAGTGCGCGATGAGCGATATCGTCCTCGAGGTCGAGGATCTGACTGTGTGCTTCGGCGCGCTCACCGCCGTCAACGCGGTCAGCCTGCGGGCCGAGCGCGGGCACATCACCTCGGTGATTGGACCTAACGGTGCCGGCAAAAGTACGCTGTTCAACCTCGTGAGCGGTGCGATCCGCCCGCACGCCGGCCGAGTGCGGCTGGACGGCCGCGACGTCACCGGTTGGCCGCCGCACCGCCTGCTGGCGGCCGGCTTGTCGCGCTCGTTCCAAATCACAAACTTGTTCTTCGAACTCACGGTGCGCGAGAACCTGCGGCTAGCTGCGCAGTTCGTGCAGCCTGGCCCGCAACTTGCGAGCGTGCTGCGTCCGGTGTCCGCCAGTCGCGTGGCGCTGGCACGCGTCGATGAGCTGGTCGAACAGTTCGGGCTGGCGACCGAGCTAGACGAACTGGCCGGTTACCTGTCGCATGGGGAGCAGCGGCGGCTGGAGATCGCTGTTTCGCTGGCCTCGCGCCCGCGACTGCTGCTGCTGGACGAGCCCACCCAGGGGATGAGTCATGTCGACACCCAGGAAACGGCGGCCCTGATTAAGCGCCTCGCGGGCGAGACCTCGATCTTGCTAATCGAGCACGACGTCGATCTGGTGATGGACCTGTCGGATCACATAGTGGTAATGCACCAGGGGACCAAGCTTGCGGAAGGTACGCCGCAGGCGGTTCGTGCCAATCCGGCGGTGCAGGCGGCGTATTTCGGCGAGGAAGAGCACGCAGGCGAGGGAGCGAATGCTCAGATTGGTTGATGTCCATGCGCACTACGGCCTCAGCCATGTGTTGCAGGGGATTTCACTCGAGGTGAATGCGGGAGAGGTGGTGGCGCTGTTCGGCCGCAACGGCGTGGGCAAGACGACGCTCATAAAGACTGTGGCCGGCTGGGTCCGGCCAAGCCGCGGCAGCATCGAGTTCGATGGGGCGCCGATCGGCGGCTTGAGCAGCGATGTGATCTGCCGCCGCGGAATCGGCCTGGTGCCTGAGGACCGCCGCATTTTTCCTGGGCTGTCGGTGGAGGAGAACCTCGCGCTGGGCACGATGCAGGCGCCCCGCCGTTCGCGTGCCGAGACGCGGCGCAAGCTGGAGGCAATTTACACCCGCTTTCCGCGGCTGGGCGAGCGCCGCAGCCAGCTTGGCGCCACGCTGTCCGGTGGCGAGCAGCAGATGCTTGCGATGGCGCGCGTGCTCATGGGCGAGCCACGGCTGCTGCTCATCGACGAGCCGAGCGAAGGGTTGGCGCCCATGATCGTCGACGAGATCTTCGCGCTAATCAACAGCATGCGCGCCGATGGCATTGCCATGGTTCTAGTTGAGCAAAACGTGCGCCGGGCGCTGGATGTGGTCACGCGGTTCTATGCGATCGAACGGGGCCAAGTCGTCGCCAGCGGCGATGCGCGAGACAAGGGCGCCCGCGAAGCCTTGATGGGCAGACTGGCGATCTGACCCGGCTCGCCGGCGCGAGGACAGAGGTGTGGCGGAGTGCGCAGGAGCAGCTCATGCGGATGATCTTCGACTTCAGCGACGGACGCAGAATTGAAGTGGTCACGCGGAGTCGATAGCGCGGGTTGGACGGACGCCGAGGAACGGGCGCCAGCGCAAGCCCCTTGACAGCCATTGTCCAGTGCTAAGCCCCCGAGGTACTGGCGCACACGCCGCAATCCCTTCGAGTCCGTGTGGCCGCGCATGGTGGTGTGGCTCGAGACCGAGCCGCAGCGCACGGCCAAAGAACTGCTCCATCGCCTTCGAAGCGAGGGCGAGCCATTCACGGACGGGCAGCCGCGCACTCTGCAGCGGCGCATCAAGGCGTGGCGACTGCAGGCGGCACGGCGGCTGATCTTCTCGTCACAACTGCTGTCTCATGACGCCGCAACGGCGGTGCGAACTTCGTGAGGCAACCTCGGAGCATCTTCAGTAGGCAATACGGGGAGGCCAAGATAGTTGACGCCCCCAGCTGGAGCGCGAGTTCCGCGAGATGGCTGAAGTTGGTCTTGCCCCACTTCCACGGACGGTTATCGGCTTGGGTCTCAAGCCGGACTTGGAGCTCGGATGAGCTCCTCGGCAGGGTTATCCACCGGCGGCGCGGCGCTTGCGACGCGAGCGCCGACGGTGGGTAAGCCGTGTTCGACGCGCAGCGGTGGCATGCCGGCGCTATCGTGATGCAGCCGCTCAAACCTGCCGGCGAGCGCTAGCGCAGCGCGGAGTGCCGACGGCGCGGGTAGAGGTGGCTTCACTTCTTTGAACAGCGAAATCTGGAAATAAGGTGATGAACTGCGATGCAGGGTTTTCCACGGCCGGCCGGTTCGGTCGCTTGCGACGAACCGGGAACCGGCCGGCGGTGGGAAACCCGTGTTCGAAGTTCAGTCTACGCGGCCCTGCTTTCTGCGGCCGCCTGCGCCGCAAAGTACACGGCATCGGGCGTGCGATTGTCCAGGCTCTGATGCGGCCGGCGCGTGTTGTACATCGCGAAGTAAGAAAAGAAGACAGCGCCTGCCGCGCCTCGGTCAACGTCTCGTAGGCCTTCAGATACACCTCCTCGTACTTCACCGAGCGCCACAGTCGCTCGACGAACACGTTGTCGATCCAGCGGCCCTTGCCGTCCATGCTGATGGCCACACCGTGCGCCTTGAGCCTGGCCGTGAAGTCGGCATCGGTGAACTGCGCGCCCTGATCCGTGTTGAAGATCTCGGGTGGGCCGAAGCGCCGCAGCGCCTCCTCCAACGCCTCTACGCAGAAGTCCGTCGTCATCGTGTTCGACAGCCGGTGCGCCAGCACCTTGCGCGAGTACAGATCGAGGATCGCCACCAGATAGCCGAAGCCGCGCGCCATCGGGACGTACGTGATATCGGCAGCCCAAACCTGATTCGGCCGTCCGATGGCCACGTCCTTGAGCAGGTACGGAAAGGTCTTGTGCCGCTGGTTGGGCTGCGAGGTGCGCGGCTTGCGGTAGATCGCCTCCAGACCCATGCGCCGCATCAGCGTGCACACGTGGCGGCGACCGACGGCAAAGCCTTCCTCGCGCAGCTTCACCAGCAGCCTGCGGCTGCCGAAGAACGGATACTCCAGGTGCAACTCGTCGAGCCGCCGCATCCCGCCGCAGGTCGGCTTCCGAGACGGGCGTGGGCTGGTAGTACACGCAGCCGCGCGCGATGTTGATCAGGCGGCACTGTGCCGCAACGGAAAGGGGGTGGGTCTTGTCGATCATCGCTTGGCGCTCGGCATGCCCGCTTTGCCGAGCGCGCCGGACAAAAAATCGTTCTCCATCGCCAGCTGCCCGATCTTGGCGTGCAACTCCTTGACGATCGGCGACAGCTCGGGGGGCTCGGCGACGTCGGCGCCAAACACCTGCGCGGCGCGCTCGACCAGTTGGGTCTTCCAGGTCGAGACCTGGTTCGGATGGACTTGGTAATGCTGCGCGACTTCGGCAACGGTTTTGTCGCCAGCCAGCGCTGCCAGCGCCACGCGCGCTTTGAATGCGGGACTGTGGTTTCTACGGGACTTCTTCACTGCTCTGCTCCTCGGGGATCGGTCCCCATGCAAGGTCAACGGGAGCAGTTCTATCACCTTGGCCGTGTTCAAAAAAGCGCGACCAGCTCTGTGTTCTCGGCGGTCGATCATTTCGATGCCTGCTGCGTCGGCATCCATGCCGCAAAGGTCGGTAATCGCTTCGCCGCTCTGCAACCGATTGCTCAAGGGCTGTAGGCCGAGTTCGGGGCCACGGGAAAGGACGCCGGCAAGGGGCTGAAACTGCGCGTGGATCACGGCACGCAATACACCGCCGACGACATCCTGAACCAGATCGAGTTCTGGGGGATCGACAAGAGCTTTGTCTTCGTGGCGCAGCCGCAGACCAACGGCGTGGCCGAGCGATTCAACCGAACGCTGAAAGAGCAAGCGATCCACGGCCGTTTCTTCCGCAACCTGCAGGAGGTTCGCCAAACCGTGACCGAGTTCAGGGAACGTTACAACCGCCACTGGCGTCTCGAGAAACGGGGCTTCAGGTCACCCCTTGAAGCCCGCCAGCCTTATGCCATCCGAAAGGCCGCATGAGCTGCAAATCAGTGCCCAATCAATTGGGGGCGGTACAGACAGATGACCTGTCGACTTGACGCACAAGGGTACGAAACGGTTGTCACCCATTTAGCGGATTCTCAACAAGATCAGCCTGAAACGGCCGGCTACGATCGCTGAAATACGCAGTCGACGCTCCGCACCGGACCGAAACGGCTACCCAGGCAGGCCTTCGCGATCAAACCCCATTCGAATCACGGCATGCCGTTCAGGATCAAACCTCGTTGGATAAGACCATCTATGGACTTCCTGGCTCACCCGAGGCACGCTCAAGCCAATTCTCTCGCCAATACGGGGTAATCGCACGCGGGCAGAATAGCCGGTGTCGTGAATACAAGGCCCGGCAGCTCACGCCTTCGAGCGTGATACAAGGCGACTTCATCTCCATCATCTCGCCTGTCACTTCATTGATGATGCGTTCGACTCGCGCCTTGACCCGGTACGTGCCGCCACAGAAGACAACCATCTCTTCGTCAAACCACATGCCGCGGTTTTTGTTGTCGACGTTGAGCGTGCTTAGGATAGCCTCGTTGGCACGTACCCTTACGAGTTCTCCCGGCTGCAATTTGAGGTCGATCCGCGGCGTTGGCTGGCCGCGCGGAATCTCGCCACCGGTTCGTGGCGCGGGGCGCCCCATTAGCTTCGCGTGCAGCCACTCGTAAAACATCCGTGTGAGCCGATAGCCAACGCCGAAACGAACTAGCGCGCGCGCGGCAGCAAGAGTCAACACCTTGAGTGCGTGCCGCGGTGTCACATTGCGCGAAGTCAAATCGCGAACGTACTGCAGCGGATCCCACCAATTCAGTGGAGTCGTGGCATCGAACAATCGCGTGGCCTGGCACGAATAGACAGGTCGCTCCATTGATGCCGTAGGTATGCGCGCCGTGGCGATCAGTTGTTCCTCAGCCAAACCGCTATCGGCGTGCTGATCCGGCGGCGCATCGACTGGTTTGAGCCAGGCCGTTTTCCAAAACAGCAGGCAATTGGCCTGACAACCGTCGTGTGCCGAGCCGTCACAGCGAAGCTGTTCCAGGTGCACTGCATTGCGCATTCGGCGGCCGCCGGTCTTGTGCGCGGGATCGCAGGTCTTGTGGGCCACGGCCGCGATGCGAAACCGCTGGCCGCAGAATTGAAGCATCTCCGGCATGAACGGCAGTTTTTCGTAGGTGCCATCCGGATCAAGCGTCGCGAGAATTTCCTCCTTCGAGCGCACTTCGACCCACTCCCCGGCGCGCCGAGGCAAGCGCGCCCGCTTCATGCGAAGAAACATCATTCGTCCTTCCGATCGGTTGTAGTAGTCAAGGTGTCCGTCGCGCTCTGCGTGCTGCAAGTGTCGCGTGCGCCACACGTACGCGGGCCCACACAAGCCGCTCAGGGCCCGGCGGCCGGCCGACCGCCAGCCATAGAAGAGTCTCGGCAACGGCGTACACGGCAGCACCAATCGCGACACCTGCGAACAACAAGCCGATCGCCACGGTGGTCGGCGTCGAGGGGTCGTAGGAAGGCAGCGTGAAGCGGATGACGCTAATCATTACGGCGGATGCGAGTGCAGGCCGCACAGTCGCGCGCAAGAATTCAGATGGCGCGACGCGAAGGCGGCGGTGCACATGGAAAAGATAGACGGGAGTGCTGAGCGCCGTCGCAGCAAGTGCGGCGTAGGCGGCGCCGATGGCGCCGAGTCGGGGCAGGGCGAGCAGCAGCCCCAGGACCAAGACGGTCACGTAGGCTGCGTTGGTAATGGTGACCTGACGCGCGTGTCCGCGCGCGATGAGCATGGCGCAGATTCCGGAATGAAAAAGAAGCAAGGCGCCATTGAACGCTAGCAGTTCGATGAGTGCTGTGGCAGCAAGCCACTTCGAGCCGAGCAGAACCGGCACCAAAAACGGGGCAACCGCGAAGATGCCTGTCGCCGCCGGCATTGCCATCAGCGCAAGGATTCCCACGGTGTTCACATACGACGACGACACTTCGTTCGCGTCACCCAACCGGGCAAAGCCTGGAAGCAGCGCCCGGTTGATCGGAGCGCTCAACTCGGTCATCGGCATGTTCGCCAATTCGTAACTGACGCTGTAGACGCCAAGCGCGCTTGGTCCGTGCAAGCGTCCAAGCAGGAAGTCGGATGCCCGCTCCTTCAGGAACGTCACCACGTTATTCAGCAGCAGCCATACCGAGATGCGGAGCAGGCTACCGAGCTCGGCGAGCGAAAAGCGCGGACGGAACGGGTGTGCGACGTAGCTGATGCCGGTTGCCGCCGCCCGCGATACGAGTGTTCCCGCGACCAGCGCCCAGTAGTTGCGCAGCGCGAACGCGAGCGGAACAGTCACGCAGAATGCCGCCACCTTGCGGCTCACCTGGTAGTAGAACTCGTTTTTAAATCGCATTTCCTTGCGGAACGCGACAACGCCGATATTTTCCAGTCCGCCCAACGTCGGTCCGATGGCGAGCGCGCAGACAATCCAAAAAACGTCGGGTTCCCCGTAGAAGTCGGCGATCGGCCCGGCCGCAACGAACATGATCAACGTGATAGTTGCGCCTAGCAGCACGTTGCCAGTCCATGCAGTGTTGTAGTGCCGTTCGGTCGCCTGCTGGTTCTGAATGAGCGCGATGTCGAACCCGAATGCCGACAGCAGCTCGGCCATTGCGACAAACGCAGTTGCCATTGCCACCAGGCCAAAGTCATGGGGGGAAAGTAGGCGGACAAGAATCAGTGTACTGATTAGTCCGAGGCTTCGTTCCGCGAGCTTGAACAGCAGCATCCATAGTGCGCCGCGCGCCATTTTGCTTTGCAGGGGTGACGACATCAGGCGGCTCGCCGGAGGCGTGCTTCGAGTAAGTGCCGCGCAACTTGCATGTGCAGACTGGATAGCTGAGGATGCGTACTCGGAGCCTATCAGGCTGTTGAAAATCGCATGAATCTGAGCGTTCCGTTCCGCTGCGCGAACGCGACAGCCGCGTTGGCGCCTGGTTTGGCCGCGCCGGGGGCTGCGGTCGAGGCTTTCTGCGGTCGGCTGGATGCCATTGGGCTTGGCTTTTCCGGACTACGCACGGACTGCGCCCATCGCGGGCGGTGCCAGCTTTGCCATGCGCAGCAAGTTCAGCGCGCAGCCGGCCAGGATGAAGGCCATCTCGACTCTTGCCCGTCCGCGCACCTTGACCTTCTTGGTGCCGCCGATTGTGTGCAGCCAGCCGAAGCATTCCTCGATGCGTTTTCGAACGCGCTGCGAAATCGCATAGCCCTTCGATCGGGTCGTTCGCCCATCCAGGCCGGGGACGCGGCGATCCTTGATCATGGCAATGTGCGGCTTGATGCCGCGGCTGCGCAGGGTCTGGACGAAGCCGCGCTGGCAGTCGCCACGGTCGGCGCCCACCGAGTCGGGCTCGATGCCCTGCCGCTTCTGCTCATCGAGCAGCGCGCAGGCGGCCTTGACCTCGGCATTGTCGTGCGGTGGCGTAACCTTAAGCCCCAGCAGCAGGCCGTTGCGGTTTTCCATCAGCGCGTGCGCGGCGTAGGCCAGCCGACTTTCCTTGCCCGCACCCTTGCGCGCGAGCTTGGTCTCGGCATCGGTCGTGCTGGCGTGGGTGTCGTTGGTTCGGCGCTGGCCCTTGAAGTCGACCTCGGGATTGCCGCTGCCCACCCCGCCGCCTCCGCCGTCGCGGGGCCGCACGCTTTTCATGCTGGCCCAGGTCTCGATCAAGGTGCCGTCCACACTGAAGTGCTCATCGCTCACAAGCCCCTTGCGCCGGGCCATGCGCACGATCATGCCAAGGAAGCGCGGTACCACCCGGTGCGCCAGCAGCCGCTGGCGGTTCTTGCTGAAGGTGGAGTGATCGAACACGGCTTCATCGATGCCCAGTCCCAGGAACCAGCGAAACAGCAGGTTGTACTGAAGTATCTCGCAGAACAGCCGCTCCGAGCGCGCGAGCGCAGCGCCATCGGCAGCGTGCTTTTGAGCAGCGTCTGCGGCGGCACCGACTGCCGCCCACCGTCGGCATACATCTGGTTGAACACCCGGCTCATGCGCCGCAGCGCTTCATCGGCGTAGACCCGGACCGCCCGCAGCGGATGATCGGCCGGCACCCGCGCCTTGCGGCGACACATAGCTGAACAGACCTTCCTGACGACTCTCGTATCCGCGCATCACTCGCCTCCGACCAGAAAACTCATGCCTTCGAAGTCGATCACGAGAAATGGTTCCTGCGGGAGAATTTCAACAGCCTGCTAGTAACTCTTCTGCGCCGGCCGCAGGCTCACGTCGGTGAGTTCGACGCGCTCGGGAAGCTCGAGGGCCAGCAGCACGAGCTGCGCTATGTCATCGGGCTGTAACAGGAGCTCTGGCCTGAAAGATCGGCCCTCTTGCGCGAACAAGCGCGCGATGCGGGGTGTAAAAGTGCGGCCCGGGAAGATATTGAGCACGCGAATCCCACGTTCGTTTAACTCGAGCCGCCACGTTTCCGCAAGTGCGCGCATCGCGTGCTGAGTCGCGCAATACGCGCCGAGGCCCGCGCGTGAGGCGATCCCGGCCGACGAGTTGATGCAAACCAGATATCCGCGTCCCCGCTCAAGCGCCGGCAGCAACTTCTGGGTCAGGCCGTACTGGGCCCGCACATTTGACCGATACATCATGTCGAGCTGCGCTACGGGAAATTGTTCGAACTCGCCGGCGAAGTGAACGCCCGCGCAGTGCACGAGCGCGGACACGCCGTTTCCGTCGCGAAGGATTGCTGCTGCAAATGCGTCGACTGCCGCATCGTCCAGCAAGTCGACCGACACCGGATTGATCCGATCTCCACCATCCTCTCGCAGTTTGTCGAGCGCTTTGCGGTTTCGTCCAAGCGCGACAACACGGCGCGAACGCGCAGCCAGCGTGCGCGCGACGGCCATTCCGATGCCTGAAGTCGCGCCGGTCACGATGTGCAACCCGTCATTCTGCGGCTTGGTGTCCATCTGATATGTTACGTGGGGCCAACCTTTCCCGACCAGCCGTAAATTGCGCGGTGCGCGCCCCAATAGGCGGATCGCGCAACGATCTGAAGCGACCTCAGCTTCTCGATCGGCGCGATTGGCGCCCGCAGCACGGCTGCCGCGCAATCCCAGTGCATTGCGGCCTCGTTGCCGTCTTGCCCCTTCGCTCCGGGTGTTAGGAACTCGCGCAACTCGGACGCCGACATGACGCCCGAGAAAGTCCCGCGGGTGATCCTGCGGTACAGAAGCGGGTCGCCGTCAACGAGATGGAACTTCCCCTGCAACGCGAGCTCGACCATCAGCGCCATGTCACCGGTGGGGTAAAGGCGGATCAGCCCAGTGCGCCGCAGCGCGTCTGTTCTGACGAGGCCGCTCACGGCGTTGTTCAATCGCATGGCCGACTTTAGTTGACGCAAGCGGTCGCTCGGCCGCTCGTCGTCAAGCGCGAAGTCATTTTTGTACGCGACCACAGCTCGTTCGTCGTCGTCCACGATATACGTTCGCCCGTAGCACAGGACAACGTCCGGCCTTGAATCGAGAACCTCGAGACAGGCAGCGATCAACCGCGGGTCGCAGTAGTCATTTGCAGACGCCCACTTAAAGTACGCACCGTGTGCCTGGTTAGCGACAAAATTCCAATTGCGCGGAGCGCCAATATTCTGAGGCTGACGAACATACCGGACCCGCGGATCGCTGCGGACGTACCGCTCGCAGATCTCCGGCGTTGCGTCAGTCGAGGCGTTGTCCGAGATCACGACGTCGATATCTCGGTAGGTCTGCGCAAGCAGCGAATCAATGGCCCGTTCGAGAAAGCGCGCGCCGTTAAACACCGGCACGCCCACGCTAACGAGCGCCCGCTCGCTCGACTTGGTACGGTTGCCCTCCAGTCGATTCATTATTTTGAATCCGCTAAATGGTTGACATCCTCACCGCAGCCTCGTGCGATAGAGGGGCAGTGCATCTGCCGGAGCGAGCGCATGGGAACGAAGCGGGATCTGCAGGCCATCGAAGCGCGGCGCCTCGCCGGCGCGCGCATGCTCAAGCGCAAGGTGCCGCAGGCCGAGGTGGCGCGCGAGTTGG
>Ga0272446_1002839_pt1 | contig 22843 bp, 23 predicted proteins | sample YNPCB0061_FD_194587 | JGI IMG/M metagenome (GOLD analysis project Ga0272446, IMG submission 194587) | Hot spring microbial mat communities from Yellowstone National Park, WY, United States - YNP-CB-006-1 | ecosystem: Environmental > Aquatic > Thermal springs > Hot (42-90C) > Sediment | place... | reverse complement strand
ACGTGCGTCTCCGGGTCGGCCTGGTATTTCTCGCTGCCCATGAACAGCGCGCCGGAGGCATAGGCGTCGAGCCCCGCGTCGTTGGCGACGAGCTTGTCCTGGTTGATGAAGCCAGGCTCGCCCGTGCCGTCCTCATAGGCAGCGCGCACCGACGCCTCGAACACCGCGTGCGCATGCGCCCACTCCTCGCGCATCGCCCCGTCCCAGGCCGGGTCGGGCTCGGCACGGCGGAGATGGGCCCAGAACTCGGCATCGACGGTGATCGAGTTGTTCGACGACCAGAGGAAACCGCCGCGCTTGACCGAGATGAAGCCGAGAACGGAGCGGTCGCGCCACGTCTTGGTGCTCATCCGCGCCGACCGCCGCGCGCCGCCGACGAGCACGCACTCGGCGAGGTAGTGGTCGACGAACAGCGCCGCGCGCCACGGCTCCATGCCGGAGCCGCGCACCATCGCCACGCGCGCGAGCGCCTGCATGTAGGGCCCGGGGCCGGAGGCGGGGCGGCCCTGCATGCCCATGATCGGCGATCCCTTCGGCCGCACCTTGGTGAAGTCGAGCAGGACGACGTCCTCGCGCCGCTTCGCAAACGCCATGCGCTCGACGAGCTCGACCGCCTTGGCCCAGCCCTCGCGCGAGTCCGCCACCTCGTGCACGACGATCCGCCCATGCGTGGCATAGAGATGCTCGGCATCCCGCCGCGTGAGAAACCCCGTGACGGTGCCCGACTGCACATCGGCGTGCGACCAGTCGATCACCGGAACGACCAGCGGCATGTCGCGCGCCCAGTCGACCGCCATCATCGCGTCGTCATAGGCACGGCCGACGCCCGAGCCGTTCAGCAGCAGCAGATAGCAGAGGAAGGACGTCGCGGCGGTGGAACAGTTTGTGAACACCTCCATGTTGCGCGAGGGCTGAGCGGCATCGCCGTGCTGCAGGTGCCGCCCGCTCATCAAGAGCGAGGCCTGGCGCAGGTGGTGCCTGAGCGTCGCCCGCTCGCCCTCGCGCCACTCAGGCCTCGGCTCGAGCAGAGCGTTGCCCAGCGCCACGCGCTCGGCGACGTCGGCCCAGCTCTCCGTCTCGATCCGCCCGACCGCGAGGATCCAGCCCGAGACGGTGACATCGTCGCCGTGCTCGACATGGTAGCCGCCCTCATAGGCCCAGCCCTCGCGGCGCGCCCAGGCGGCGAGCTGGCTTTCGAGCGAAGCGGCATCGTCGCGCGGCACGACGAAGGGCACGCGCTGCGCCGCGGGAAAACGCCGAACGATTCGGCGGTTGATGGTCCGGTCAGCCACCGCCTGCCCCATGCCCGGCGCATAGGTGCGCGCCGGCGTCTCGCCCCAGGGCAGGAGCGGCTGCGACAGGAGGGAGGGAAGCACCGGCTTGATCATCGTCATGGGGGGCGGGCCTCGCAGCGGATTCGCCAGGGAAGGTTAGCGGGACTCCCCATCGATGCAATCGTCAAAACTACATCAAGGGGAAAGCGGGCGTCTTTACCACTAGATGTTGCGTCGCGGCCACGACTCCGCCCCATGTTGCAGGGCAGCATCGGCGCTGCTACGCCGGGCCGGCCAGCGACGCAGCGAGGACGCGCATGACCGATGCAGCCAGCGAACCGACAGTTCTCGCCGAAGCCTCACGTGGCGTCGGCCGGCTCACCCTCAACCGCCCGCGCGCGCTCAACGCGCTCGACCGTCCCATGATCGAGGCGATCGCCGCCCACCTCGCGGCCTGGCGCGACGACCCGGCGATCCGCCTCGTCACCATCGAGGGCGCGGGAGGGCGCGCCTTCTGCGCCGGCGGCGATGTTCGCGCCATCCGCGCACTCGCGCTCGAGGGCCGCACTGCGGAGGTCGAGGCCTTCTTCGTCGCGGAATATTCCGTCAACCGCATGATCGCCGAGTATCCGAAGCCCTATGTCGCCCTGATCGACGGCATCTCGATGGGCGGGGGCCTCGGCCTCTCGGTCCACGGCAGCCACCGGGTGGTCACCGAGCACGCGACGATGGCGATGCCCGAGACGGCGATCGGGCTCTTCCCCGACATCGGCGCCACCTACTTCCTCCCCCGCCTGCCGGGCGCAACCGGCATGTATCTCGCGCTCACCGGCGCACGCGTCTCGCCGGGCGATGCACTGCACACGGGGCTTGCCACGCAGTTCGTGCCGCGGGCGGCGCTCGAGGCGCTGAAGGAGGGGCTCGCGCGCGAGGGCATCGCCGCCGTCGCGGCGCACGCCGCGCCCCCGCCCGAGAGCCTGCTCGCGGCCGACCGCCCCGCGATCGACCGCTGCTTTGGAGCGCCGAGCCTCGCCGGCATCCTCGACGCGCTCGCGGCGGAGGGAACGGCCTGGGCGAAGGCGACGGCGGCGACGCTCGCGCAGATGTCGCCGACCTCGCTCTCCGTGACCTTCGAGGCGCTCCGCCGCGGTGCCGCGATGACGCTGCCCGAGTGCCTCGCGATGGAGCTCACGCTCACCCGCGGCGTCACCCGCCACCCCGATTTCGCCGAGGGCGTGCGCGCGCAGGTGATCGACAAGACGCGCGACCCACGCTGGCGCCCCGCCTCGCTCGCCGAGGTCGACGAGGCCGACATCGCCGCTCTGTTCGAGGGGCGCTGGCCGCGCTGAGACTAACTGTCCGGCGAGGATCGGCACTGACGTGCCGATGATCTGCGCAAGCCCTCCCGTCGCGCAGAGCGCGAGGAACCAGCCATGCGGCGCTGCCGGCCGGGCGCCGACGCCGAGGCTCCACAGCGCGACCAGCACGGCAGCGCAGGGGGCGCCGTAGAGGAAGCGCACGAAGGCGGCCGACTCGACCGAGAGAGCACCGCGGAGCTTCTGCTGCAGGGCCGTGCGCCAGGTCGGGAACAGCGCCGCGGCGATCGTGATCGGGATCCACAGGTCCTCTCCCACGCGCTCGAGCGGTTTCCTCACGGGTGGAAACCGTTCTGAGCGTCGCCTGCAAGCATCTTCACGCACACGGCTGATTCCAGCCGTCTGCGATCTGCTCTAGGCTGCTTGCCCGATGCTCTCGCAGTCGCTCTCAGCGCGCCAGGATGCGGTGCGCTTTCTCGCCCTCGCCGGCGCGGTGATCGCTGCGTCGCTCGCCGCTGCGGTCGCACTTCGCCTCGGCGCCGGCGACACCGAGGAGGCGGCGGGGCGGGCGACCGCCGCGGTCGCTCTCGGGGCGTCCGCTGCGGCGGCAGCCGGCGCAGCACTCGTCGCGCTCGCCGCCGCTGCCCTGCCGGCGGTCGCCTTCGCGGTGCTCTCGGGTTTCGTCCTGATGGTCGCAGGCGCGGTGATCCTGCCCATCGTCCTGCCTTCCGGCATGGAGGCGGTCGGGCCGGGGGCGATGGCGCTGATGCTGCCCGTGCTCGCCTGGACCGCCGCCGGCGCGATCGGCCTCTGTCTCCGCGCCCTCCGCGCGCTGCTCGGCAGGCGCTGACCGCGCCGCCTCAGTGCCGCACGCGCCCGAAGCCTGGATCGCACCGCAGAAGATGGCGCAGCCCGGAACGATCGAGCATCGACTCCGTCTCGGCCGCTGCCTCGGCGAGCACCTCGGCCTCATCGACGGTCGCGACGACCCGCTCGCGCATCAGGACACGGCCATCGACGACGACGTCGCGCACATCCGCCGCTGACGCGAAGAAGACGAGCCGATGGACAGGCATGTTGGGCGGATAGGCGTGCGGTGTGGCGAGATCGACGGTGATCACGTCGGCCTTCTTCCCGGGCTCGAGGCTGCCGACCTGCTCCGCCATGCCGAGCCCCTTCGCGGCGTCGATCGTGACCATCTCGAGGAGCTTGCCGGGCGGCATCAGGCGCTCGTCGCGCGCCGCGCGCTGGTGCAGGCGCGCGCACATCACCATGTGGCGGAACATGTCGGTGCCGCGGTCTGGCGCTGTGCCATCGGAGCCGATCATCACGGTCACGCCGCGCTCGATCAGCAGCGGCACGGGGCAGTGGCCGCGCACCTGGGCGATCGCGGTCGGGTTGTGGACGATCGCCACACCGGTGCGCGCCGCGCTTTCGATGTCCTCCTCCGTCAGGTCGGTGCAGTGGCTGTAGAAGGCGTCAGGCCCGTTAAGGCCGAAGAGACGTTCCGCGAGCGCAATCGAGCCGCTGCGATGCCCGTCCTGGTGGAACAGCGTTCCCGCCTTGCGGCCGAGCTCGCGGATGATCCGACCCTGGCGCTCGATCAGCGCCACTTGGCCCGGGTCATGCACCGACTCGCGATAGACGGGCATCAGGGTCGCGACCGAGAGCCGGCCATCCTGCCCGCCGTGCAGAAGCTCGATCAGCGCCGCGATGACCTCCGCCTGGCGCTCGAAGGTGATGTCGGTCTCGATCCGGCGCCCGCCCTCCCAGAGCGCGTAGCGCCAGGGGTGCGGCGGGCGGGTCGGCCCGACCGCGACGATCGCGCGAATGCCGACCTCGCCGACGCCGGCGGCATGCGCCTCGCCATGGGCCGGGTCGTCGACGCGCATGACGCTGTCGCCGCCACCCAAGAGCGACACGCCGGTGGTGACCCCGCCCTTCAGCCGCTCGAGCGCCGCAAGCCGCGCCTCGGCGCGCCAGAAGGCGGGCGGCGAGGCGGTGGTGTAGATGATCCGGCAGGCCTCCGACCACGCTGCGCTGTCGCCCCCGCCCATGGTCTTGACGAGGCCGTGCCCGGCATGGGCGTGGCCGTCGATCAGCCCAAGGAGGATCGCCCGCCCCTTCGCCTCGATCACCGTCGCGGCGGACGGATGCGCTTGCTCGACTTCGGCGCACGGGCCCGCCGCGATGATCCTGTCGCCCGCGATCGCGACCGCCCCGTCCTCGATCACCCGACGCGCGGCGTCCATCGTGACGAGGACGCCGCCGCGGATCAGGATGTCGGCCACGCCGTTACGGCATCCGCACGAGCCAGAGGCGGAGGCGATTGTCGGGCGCCTGCGCGAGCTCGATGCCGCGCCGCGAGGCCCAGATGATGGGCTGCTGGTGCAGCGGCACGTGCGCGATGTCCTGCCGCTCGAGCGCGAAGGCCTCGCGCATCAGCGCCCGGCGCTTGGCCTCGGCGGTCTCGCGGCTCGCGGCTTGGGTGAGCGCGTCGATCTTCGGGTTCGAGTAGCGCCCGGAGTTCAGCCCGCCTGTCGTTTCGGTCTTTGTCTGGATCACTTCCGAAAGGACATACCACGCATCGGCGAGCGGCAGGCCGGCATGGCCAAGCATGAACATCGAGACGTCATGCTGGTTCACCCGCCGCGACCAGACGTTCAGCGGCTCGATCTGCGGCTGGACGCGTATGCCGACGCGGCCGAGCATCGCGATCGTTGCGAGGCAGATTCGCTCGTCATAGACGTAGCGGTCGTTCGGGCAGGAGAGGCCGACGGAGAACCCCTCCGGATAGCCCGCCTCGCGCAGGAGCCGCCGCGAGGCCTCGGGGTCGAAGGGGAAAAGACGGTCGTTGAGGTCCTGCGGCGCTCCGGTGAGGAAGGGGCTCGCCATCATCCCGGCCGGCCAGGCGTTGCCGCGCATCACCTGGCGGCGGATCGCCTCGATGTCGATCGCCTGGTAGACCGCCTGGCGGACGCGGATGTCCTTGAACGGGTTCCTGCCCTTGACGTCACTGTAGAGCAGTTCGTCGCGGTGCTGGTCGAAGCCGAAATAGATCGTGCGCAGCTCCGGCCCCTGGACGACCTGAAGCCGCTGGTCGGCCTCGACGCGGGGGATGTCCTGCGGCGGCAGTTCCACGGTCGCATCGATCGCTCCGGAGAGAAGGGCTGCGGTGCGCGTCGCGGCACTCCTGATCGGCTGGTAGGTCACCTCGGTGAGGTTGTGGACCGGGCGGTCCCACCACGTCGGGTTGGCTTCGAGCACGGTGCGCGTATCGGCCTCGCGGAGCCGGAGCCGGAACGGTCCGGTCCCGTTCGCCGCCCGGCTCGCCGGGCTCTCCTGCCGCTCGGTCAGGTTCGAGGAGGTGGTGGCGTTGGTCCGCTCGGCCCAGGACCGGCTCATGACGAAGAAATGGGTCAGCGAGGAGAGCAGCACCGGGAAAGGCTGTGAGGTGACGAACTCCACGGTGTGGTCGTCGAGTTTCCGCACCTCCGTCACCGGCCCGATGGTGCGGCGGACGAGGGCGCCCGGAGTGTTCAGCCGCGCCCAGGTGAAGACAACGTCATCGGCCGTGAAGGGGGAACCGTCGTGGAAGGTGACGCCGCGGCGCAGATGGAAGCGCCAGACCGTGGGCGAGACGAGTTCCCACCGCTCGGCGAGAGCGGGCTCGATCTCGATCCTCGCGTTGTGGCGGGTCAGCCCCTCGTAGATGTTGTTGGCGAAGGCATTGGTGAAGGTGTTGTTGGAGGCGTGCGGGTCGAGCGTGAGGATGTCGGAGCTGAAGGCCCAACTGAAGCTCTTCGCCGCGGCCGGGGACGGTGCCGCGGCCAGAAGGCCTGCGGCGAGAGCCGCTCGAAGGGTCACCGAACGCATCCCGCGCCTCCATTCCGTTGCGAAAGTTTAAGCGTGCAGCGGCGGCCAACGCTCGTCACTGCCGCGCGTCGATCCGCGCGTCGATCCGCGCGTCGATCCGCGCGCCTTACGCTCCCGTCTCCGGCAGCGTCACGAGCACCACCGCGGCGATGCGCCAGGCCCGGTCGGGCCGGCGGTCCCCGATGGAGAGGGCGAGATGCGCGCGGCGAAGGTGTAGGCCCCCGGGCCGTCGTCGCGCCGGAACGCCTGGATCTGGCCGGCGATGACGGCCTCGATCGCGGCACGATCCTCCGCCGCGACGGCCGCGCGCGCGGGTGCGGCGGCGATCAGGTCCGGCAGGGCGAGAAGGGTCCTGCGGCGACACGTCCTCTCCCTCGGCTCGGCTGATACCGCACGAGGGCGCGACGAGAATGAAACGAGGCCCGCTCTCAGCGGGGCTTCAGGATCGCGTCGCCCTCGACCGTCACGGCGATCGGGAGTTCGGCCGGCTCGGCCGAGGGCGGCGTGGCGCGCGCCTGGTCGGCTGCCAGCATCGGCGCCGGACTCGGCGGGCGGGCGAAGCGGCCGGGATCGACGCGCACCTCGCGGAAGCCGACAAACCGCATGCCCATTACGCCGGCGAGTCGTTCCGCCCTCTCCTTGAGCGCGACCAGCGCCTCCTCCGTCACGGCAGCGCTCTCCCGCCGCGCCAGGGCGCGCGAGACCTCGTAAGCGAGGCGCGAGAGCGCGAGCCCCTGGCCCTGCAGCGCGCCGGCGAGGTCGAGCAGCGCCGGTGCCGCCTCGATCGCGGTGAGCCTGATCTCCTGCGTCGCCTGCCACTGGTCGCGCCGCTCGCCCGTCCGCCCGGTCCAGTAGAAGCCGGTCGCGACGGTCACGCCCGGGGTGGCGCGCGCGCGTTCGAGCGCCGCGGCGACGAGGCGGTTCACCTGCTCCTGCACGGCGGCGGCGGAATTCCCGGTCGCCTGAGCGCGGAGGACGGCGACGAGCTGGTCGGCGCGCACCTCGCGCTCGGCTGTCTCGGAGAGGCGCAGCAGGGTCTCGGGATGCGCCGCCGCTGGGGAGGCGAGCATCAGCGCGGCCAGTGCCGCTGCGAGGAACCGGTTCATCCTGTCTCTCCTCCGACGTCACGGACCGTGTCGCACCGGGCTGCGGCGGCGGCGTGGCAGCGCCGCTCACGCGAGCGCGAGCGCCTCGGCGAGCGTGAGCTTCTGGTCCTCCACCCACGCCTCGGTGATGGCGGCTTCGGCGCCGAGGTCGCCGCGCGCGAGCGGGTCGCGCGCTGCGAGCCGGTGCTCGAGCACTAGGCGGGCGAGGGTGAGCCGGCGCGCATCGCCGTGACTGGCCGCGAGCCGCGTTCCTTCCCAGGCGAAGAGAGCGGCGGTCGCGGCGTGGTAGAGCGCCGAGGCAGCCTGGCGGTGCAGCACGCCGGAGGGCTCTCCGGCCGCCTCCTCGGCGAGCGCCGCCGCACGCGCGAGCGCCTCCGCGACCGGCCCTGCGACCGCGAGCGGAACATCGGCGAGCAGGGCGGTGAGCGCGGCGACGAACGGCCCGAGCGCGCCGCCGCGGCCGACCGCCCGCGCGATCGCGTCCTCGGCGAGGAGGCTGCTCGTCCCCTCCCAGAGCGAGCCGAGATGGGAGTCCCGGACGAGCCGCGCCTCGACGAAGTCCTCGACATAGCCGTTGCCGCCGCGCATCTCCATCGCATCGCCGGTGACCGTGCGCGAATCGCGACAGGCGCGAAACGTCAGCAGCGCCGTCGCGAGCTGGAGCATGGTCGCTGCCTCCGCGTCACCCGAATCAGCGCGCCCCATCGCGTCGGCCGCGAACAGGCTGAACGAAAGCGCCTGTTCGGCGGGCAGGCGGAGCTTCAGGAGTTGTCGCCGCGCCAGCGCATGGTCGGCCAAGCGGCGGCCGAACGCCATGCGCCCGGCCGTGGCGACGGAGGCCTCGGTCAGCGCCCGCCGCATCATTCCGGCAGCGCGCACGCCGTTCGAGAGCCGCGAGACATCGACCATCTCGAGCATCTGCGCGAAGCCGCGCGTGACGTCGCCAACGGCCCAGGCCGTCGCGCCCTCGAGCAGCACCTCGCCGGTGGCCAGCCCGCGCGTGCCGAGCTTCTCCTTCAGACGAACGATCCGCCAGCGATTGCGCCGCCCGTCCGGCAGCGTTCGGGGCAGCAGGAACAGGCCGAGGCCGGCCGTGCCCGGAACGCCGCGGGCGCGCGCGAGCACGAGTGCGGCATCGCAGCCGGCGTTGGAGCAGAACCATTTCTCGCCCGAGAGGCTCCACGTGCCGTCGGGGTTCTGCGCGGCGACCGTCGTCGTCGCGCCGACATCGGAGCCGGCCGCCTTCTCGGTGATGAACATCGCCCCCGTCGCCCAAGACTCGGCGTCCTGGCTCGTCAGCGCCGGGAGCCAGGCGGCGGCGAGCGCTGGGTCGAAGCGGGCGAGCACGCGGGCCATCGCATCCGTCATCGCGATCGTGCAGAGCAGGCCGAACTCCGCCTGGGCGAAAAGATACTGGAATGCGTACTTGGCCACCGCCGGCAGCGGGGCGGGCCAGCCGAGCACGCCGGGGCGGTGGCTCATCGCCGCGAGCCCGAAGCGGCCGAGGCCGATCTCCTCAATCGCGCGCCAGGCCGGGTGATGCTCGACCGAGGAGATGTCGGTGCCGAACCGGTCGCGCTGGACGAGAGCGGGAGGGTTGCGGTCGGCCACGCGGGCGAGCGCGTCGAGCTGGCCGCCAGCGAGCGCGCCGAGAGCGTCGAGATGCGGTTCGAGATGGGCGCGCAACGACGGCTCGAGCCAGAGGTCGAGCAGAGGGCCGAGCGCGCCGTCGACGCTGTAGAGGTTGAGGCCCGCGGCGTCGGGAGCGACCAGCGAGCGAGGGCGGGTCGGATCGCGCGCATCCTCCGGCATGGCACTCCCCGGCTGCTCTCGGAGCAGGCGTGCTATCCTAGCAACCCTGCACCGAGCGTGTGCTATTCTCCTTGGGCCGTCACTCACGAGGAAGGGGAAACGCGATGTCGCCGCTCAGGACCGCCATGATCGCAGCCGCCGCAACGATCGCCGTCGCCGCCGCGCCGGCCGCGGCCGCGGTGCAGTGCGCCGCGCTGCCGAACGATCCCTCCCGCCAGGAGTTCATCGTGTTCTTCGACGTCGGCTCTGCGCGGCTCGACGAGGCGGCGCGGGCGGTGGTGCAACGTGCCGCCCGCCAGGCGACGGCGACCTTCGCGCGCGAGATCTGCCTGATCGGCCGCACCTCCCCGACCGGGTCGCCGCAGGCCAACCAGCGGCTCGCGCAGCAGCGGATCCAGGCGGTGCAGAACGCCCTTGTGCAGCGAGGCGTCCGCCGCGAGACGATCGGCAGCTCCGTCCCAGGCGCGGCATTCGGCATCCGCCAGGATCGGGCGGAGAACCGCGCCGACCGCAGCGTCACCATCGCCCTCGTGCGCTGAGCCCAACGCGCCCCCCCTGGCGGTACGCGCCCCCCCTGGCGGTCCCTGCGGAGGTAACGACGGCGCCCTTCCCGGTGAAGCGGTGAGCGCCCATCTTTCGGGAATGCCGAAGGAGGGACCGATGACCGACACTGCTCCCCGTGCCCTCGCCACGCTCGGCGGCGGGTGCTTCTGGTGCCTCGAGCCGATCTTCCGCGATCTCAAGGGTGTGGCGGACGTCACCTGCGGCTATGCCGGCGGGCATGTGCCGAATCCGAGCTACGAACAGGTCTGCGGCAAGCGCACCGGCCATGCCGAGGTGGTGCAGGTGGCGTTCGACCCCGCCGTGATCGACTATCGCGACCTTCTGCGCGTTTTCTTCACCATCCATGACCCGACGACGAAGGACGCCCAAGGCGCTGACGTCGGGCCGCAGTATCGCTCGATCATCCTGGCGCACGACGCGGCGCAGGCAGAGGCGGCGAAGGCAGTGATCGAGGAGATCACGGCAGCGCGCATCTGGCCCGCGCCGATCGTCACCGAGGTGGTGCCGCTTGCTGCCTTCTGGCCGGCCGAGGCCGAACACCAGCGCTACTTCGAACGCAACCCCTGGGCGGGCTATTGCCGTGCCGTGATCGCACCGAAGGTGGCGAAGTTCCGCAAGGCGCATGCGGCGAAGCTGAAGGCGGCGTGACCCTCTCGTGACCCTCTGACGCCCCCGTCCGTCTGCCTCGCGCCGCGCAGCGAGGGGTGTCGCGGCAAGCGCCGCCGCCGCGAAGCGCGCCCTACCGAACCGCGATCGCTGCGATTTCCACCTTCACGTCAGGCGGCAGGCGGGCGACCTGGACCGTCGCCCGTGCCGGCGGGTTGGTCGGGAAATAGGTCGCATAGACCGCGTTCATGCGCGGGAACTCGTTGAGATCGGCCATGAACACGGTGGTGGAGACGATGTTCGCCATGGTCATGCCCGCTGCCTCGACCACCGCCTTGAGGTTGTCGAGCACGAGCTTCGTCTCCTCCTCGATCGTCCCTGGCCGCACCTGGTTGGTCGCCGGGTCGATCGCGATCTGGCCGGCGAGATAGAGCGTGTTGCCGACCAGGATCGCCTGGCTGTAGGGGCCGATCGCGGCCGGTGCTTTCGGTGTCGAAATCACCTGCGCCGAAGTCAGCTGCTGGGCCGCCACCGGCTGGGCCAGAGCGAGGAGGGCGAACAGAGCGGCTGCGGCGAGCGTTGCGGTTCGGGACATGCCCCATCTCCCAGGTTGGTTGCGCACGCCCTACGATACAGAATCAACCGGCACGGTCACGCCCGCGCGCGCCTCGATGATCTCGCCCAAGTCGAGGCAGATATCCTCGCGGAACCGAGCGGCGACGATCTGCACCCCGAGCGGGATGGCAGCATGCACCGTCGCAGTCGGCACGGCGAGGCCGGGAAGGCCGAGCAGGTTGAAGACGGAGAGCGGCGCCTGCGCGTCGAGGATTCGCGCTCCCGCCTCTTTCCCCTCCTGGTCGAGGCCCTGCGGGAAGGGCGGCTCGAGCGACACGGGCAGGAGCGCTGCGGCCTTAGGCCGAGAGCAACACCTGCCAGTCGCGCCAGAGCGTCGTCGCGCGCGATCACCGCGGCGGCGACCTCCCGGGCGGAGGCGGCGCGGGTGCGTATGAGCCGCGCCTGGTCGGCGGCGGAGAGGGCCCAGAGCTCGGTCATGTCGCTCCCTTTCCGGAAAGGCGTCGCAGCGTCCTGACCATTCTGCAAGGCTCGATCCCGGTCGCGCCGCGTGTCGTCCCCTGGCGCTGCAGGGTCATCGGTCCGATCCGGGCACGCTACGATCCTTCGCCGAAACGGGGCCTTCGCCGAAACGGGGCGGGCGCCTGGCGAGGAAGGCCTCCTTGCCCTCGGCGTGGTCTGGCGTGAGGTAGAGCGCGGCCTGGACGTCCTGTTCGCGCGCGAGCGCGTCCTCAATCCCGGAAGCGAGGGCGGCCTTCGTCAGGGCGAGGGAGAGCGGCGCCTTCTCGACCAGCAGGGCGGCGCGCTGCCGCGCGGCGGCGAGCGCCTGCCCAGCCTCAACGACGCGATCGACAAGGCCGATCGCCTCGGCACGCGCGGCATCGATGGTCTCGCCGAAGAGCAGGAGCTCGCGCGCACGCCCGAGACCGATCCGCGCAGGCAGAGTGTGCAGAAGGCCGAAATCGGGGATCAGCCCGACACGCCCGAAGGAGGCGACGAAGCGCGCGCCTCTGCCGGCGACCACATGGTCAGAGGCAGAGGCGAGCGAAAGACCGGCGCCGGCGCACCACCCCTCCACGGCAGCGATGATCGGAAACCGCGCCCTCACCATCAGCCGAATGGCGCGGTGCGAGCGGCGCATCCTCTCTCTTCCCTCGGCGAGTGTCTCCACCGCCATGTCCGTGAGGTCGCCGCCAGAGCAGAAATGCTCACCAGCGCCCGTGAGGATGACGGCGCGGATCGCCTGGTCGCCCTCTGCGTCTTCGAGCGAGTCGGCAAGAGCGCTGCGCATGGCAAGAGACAAGGCGTTGCGACGCTGAGGCGCGTTCAGAGTGAGCGTCAGAACAGCACCGTCGCGGTCGATCAGGACAGGCTCTTCCCTCATGCGCCGCAGCCCTGCGTTGCGATCATCCACCGCTCCCGCCGACCTCAGCCTCGCCGACCTCAGCCTCGCCGGCCTCAGCCTGCCTCGTTTCGCACAGCCCGTTGCTGATCACGGTCACGCCACGGTCGGGAACGCGGGCGGTGAAGGCGAAGCGGCCTTCGCCGTCCTCCCACACCGCCGTCTCGATCGTCTCTCCGGGAAAGACGGGGGCGGAGAAGCGCAGGGCAAGATGGCGGAGCCGCGCCGGGTCGCCATCGCAGGCAAGCCGCAGGAGCGCGTGGCAAACGACGCCGAGGGTGCAAAGCCCGTGCAGGATCGGACGCGGAAACCCCGCGCGTGCGGCGACGGCAGGGTCGGAGTGGAGCGGATTGAAGTCGCCGTTGAGCCGGTAGAGCAGAGCCTGTTCCGGCCGTGTTGCGAGCGTGAGCGTTCGGTCAGCGGAACGGTCTGGGGTCGGGTGTGGCTGCTTCAGCGGGCCGTCAGCGCCGCCGAAGCCACCATCGCCGCGCAGGAGCGAGGTGCTCTCAAGCGTCGCGAGCGGCGCTCCGGAGGAATCGGTGAGCGCGCGCGCCGTGTAGAGAACGGCACCCTTGGCGGCGCCGCGGTCGACGAGCCCGGTGATCCGGGACTTGCCGATCACCGTTCCCTCGACCGGCAGCGGGCGGTGCAGGGTGAGCGACTGCTCGCCGTGCAGCACCTTCGCCGCGTCAACGCCGGTCGCCGGGTCGCCGAGCCAGAAGCCCGGGGCGCCGAGCACGACGGCCATGCTCGGGACGGCGACGAGGTCCGTCTCGGTCACGAAACGGCGCTGCCAGTCATCCAGCGGGTCCTGACCGAACCCGATTGAGAGAGCGTAGAACATCGTGTCGCGTCGGGTCAGAGCCTGCGTCACCTCCGGGATCGGGTAGGCGAGCAGCCTCTCAGGGTCGAGCGGCACCGTGATCCTCCAGCGCAAGTGCGGCATCGAGCGCCACCGCGCCCATCGCCTTCAGCCATCACGATCAGCCGGTTCACCCCGAGGCCGCAAGGCCACGCGCATGGGGAAACGACAGGTCCGCCGCCCCGGTTGCGCGGGCGATCAGCGCGCCGTGGGGCAACGACGGTGACCACGCCGTGGCGCAGGCCGCGTTGAAGCGCCGCACGCCGCAGCGGGCAGCGCCGGGCAGGGGGGAGCGGGTGACGGCGGGCGGCGACGCGGGCGAGAGCCCGCCGCCGCTCAGGCCCGGCGCGAGGCGGCGGGGCGGTCTTCCTCGTGCCCGTCTTCGTCCTCCTCGTCCTCCTCGTCCTCCTCGTCCTCCTCGTCCTCCTCGTCCTCCTCGTCCTCCTCGTCGTCCTCGGGCCCGTCCGCGTCGTCCTCAGCGTCGTCCTCAGCGTCATCCGTGACGGCGGCGAGGCGTTCGCCGTTGACGGCGGCGAGGCACTCGACATAGGCGTCGAGCAGCCAGGCACGGTCCGCCTTCACCAGCATGCCGTCGTCGTCGAGCCTGCCCTCGGCCTCGGCCACCATGCGCAGGAGCGCGAGCGCCACCGCCTCTGGGCTGTCGCCGTCGATCTCGATGTCGATGTCCATGCTCACCTCCTTCTGTCGGGGAGGCGGATGGTGACGCGGGCGGGGACGGGGCGGCGTGAAGCTTCCGCGTCAGCTCCGTGTCGGCGCTACAGCGCCGCGTCGGAGCCGAGCAGCACCGTGGCCTGGGCCGAGAGCGTGCCGCCATTGCCGTGCACGAGGGCGATGTCGCACACGGGAAGCTGCCGTTCGCCCGCGCGGCCGCGCAGCTGCTGCACCGCCTCGACGATGAGGAACAGCCCGTACATGCCGGGGTGGACGCAGGAGAGGCCGCCGCCATTGGTGTTGACGGCAAGCCTGCCGCCGGGGGCGATCGCCCCGCCCTGGACGAAGCGCCCGCCCTCGCCCTTCGGGCAGAAGCCGAGATCCTCGAGGAACAGGATCGTCGTGATCGTGAAAGCGTCGTAGAGCATCGCGAGATGCACATCCGAAGGCGTCAGCCCGGCTGCGGCGAAGGCGCGCGGCCCGCTCTCGGCGGCAGCGGTGATGGTGAGGTCGGGCATCATGGTGATCGTTCGGTGCCACTGCGCCGCAGCGCCGCCGAGGAACCAGGCGGGCTTCTGGCGCAGGTGCCGGGCGCGGTCGGGGCGCGTCAGAACGCAGGCCGCTCCGCCATCGGTGACGAGGCAGCAATCGAGCACCGAGAGCGGGTCGGACACCATGCGCGCCGCGAGCACGTCCTCGACCGAGAGGGGGCCGCGGGCGAAGGCGTGTGGGTTGAGATTGGCCCAGGCGCGGGCGGCGACAGCGACCTCGGCGAGCATCGCGCGCGTTGTGCCGAACACATGCATGTGCCGCGAGGCGGCAAGCGCATAGGCCGTGATCGGGTGGCGCGGGCGATAGGGCGCCTCCCATACCTGAGGTTCCGACATCGAGACGAGCTTGCCACCCGCCGTGCGCTGGTTCGACCCGTAGGCGATCAGCGCGACGTCGCAGAGCCCGGCGTCGAGCGCCAGAGCGGCGTGGAGGAGATGCGCCTCGAAGCTCGCGCCGCCGATATTCGTCCCGTCGGCGAAGCGCGGCCTGATGCCGAGATACTCGCCGACCGAGAGGGTCGGGAAGGCGTGCACCGAGGTGGCGGTGAAGAGGCCGTCGACCTCGGCGAGGGTGAGCCCGGCGTCGTCGAGAGCGGCGAGCGCTGCTTCGGCGAGGAGCTCGATCGCGCTGCGCCCAGGCGCCTCGCCCGTCCCCGCCGTGCCGATGCCGACGACCGCCGCCTTGCCGCGCAGCGAATGCGCCATCGCCGTTCCCTCCGCCTCAGGCCGGGTCGAACACGATGCCGGGAGCGCCGTCCAAGAGGGCAATCCGCGCCTTCACGCGCATCCCGATCGTCACCGTCTCGGGCGCGATTCCCTCGACGCGGCTCATCATCCGCGGCCCCTCGTCGAGCTCGACGATGGCGATGTTGGTGTCGGCCGAGGAGCCGTCGGGGTTGGGGCGAAGACGCGTCACGGTCGTCGCATACACCGTGCCGAAGCCCGAGGCCTCGACCCAGGCGAGGTCGCGCGCACCGGTGCCTGGGACGGCGAGGCGCGGGTAGAACACGTGCGCGCCGGTCGAGATGCTCCGCTGGATCATGAATCGGCCGCTCGCGAGGAAGGCGCGGAACTGGGCCTCCGGCCCTGCCCCTTCCGTCGTCGTCGTTGCTGTCGTTTCGTTCACGGACCGTTCTCTCCAGGCTCGGCGGGCTTCGGGCGTCGAGCATGCCCCGAAGCCGCCAGGGCGACAACAGGGCGACAACCGGCCGGGCTCAGCCCTGGGCGTCGGGCGCGAGCGCGATGCAGGTCTGGTTGGCGCGCGCGAGCCGCTGGCAGGCGGCGACGGCGGCCTCTGCCGAGAGCCCGGCGAGCCGGGCGCGGGTGAGCGTTCCACCGCCCGAACGCACCGGGCGGAGATCGGCCCGCGCGGCGCCGAGCAGGTCGGGCGCTGCGCGCCGCGCCGCCTCCGTAGCGCTGCGGGCCAGGTGCTCGGCCTGGAAGGCACCGACCTGGATCGCCCAAGGTCCCGACAGCGTCGCCGGGCGCGGCGCGCCAAGGCCGCCCAAGGTCGTGGTCGCCGGGGGCGCCGGCGCTGCATTGGCGGCCGAGATCAGCCTGAGCCCGCCCGCCGCCTGAGGCTGCGGCGGGCGCGCCGCGACGGCTGCGACCGCCGGCTCGCGCACCGGCGCGGTGACGGGGGCAGCGGCGACCTGCGCCGGCGGCGCCGGCGGCGGCCGCGGCGGGGTATAGGACGCGAGCTGGGTCGGCGCGCGACCGCCGGCGCGGCGCGGCCCAGGCGGGATGTCCATGGGCAGAGCGGCATACTGGTAGGCCGAAGGCGCCGCACGGTTGGCCGGATGCACGCCCACGATCCGCGGCCCGATGATCGCGACGTAGCGTCGCGTCTCCTCGGGAAGGCCGCGGCGGCCGGCAAGATAGGTGTCGAGCGTTCCGGGCCCCCCGTTATAGGCGGCGAGGAAGCCCGGGCTGCCGAACCGGTCGTACATCTCGCGGATATAGGCCGTGCCGGCGAGGATGTTGTCGCGCGGGTGGTAGGGGTCGGGCCCGAGCTCGTGACGAGCCGCGAGCTCGGCATAGGTCGCGGGCATCACCTGCATCAGCCCCATCGCGCCGGCATGCGAGAGCGCGAGCGGTCGCCCCCCGCTCTCGACGCGCATCACCTCGCGGATCCAGAGCTCAGGCACGTCGTAGCGGCGCGCAGCCTCGACGATGTAGGGGCCCCAGGGGTCGTGCGGCGGCCCGGGCGGGGTGTAGCTCGCCTGACGCGGCTGGAAGGAATGCGGCCCGGCATGCCGGGTGCCGCCGCAGGCAGAGACGAGGGCGAGCGCACCGACGACGGCCACGAGCCTGACCACATGGCCGGTTCGGGATCGACGCGCCGTCCTGCCTGCTGCAATCCCTGCTGCCATCCGCCCCCTCGACCGCCGCCCCGCGGGAGCGGTGACGGCGAGATTCTGCGCCATGCCACTGGACTTCCGGCACGACCTTGATGGTCCTGCTGAAAGACGGCGGTTAAATGGCTACATTGCATTGCTCGCGGCTGCCAAGACTGTGAGCCTCTGCCCCCTCGCCTTTCGGAACCGAAGCCGCCATTCTGTGGCAGGAACGCCACAGCGCCGGCGGCGCACACGGTGATCACCACACGACCCGGGAGGCCGACGCCATGCCCCGCACCTCACCCGCCCTTCTGATCCCCGTCCTCGTCCTTGCCCTTGCGGGCAGCCTCGCCGGCGGCTGCGCCCAGCCGGGCAGCGGCGTCTATGCACGTCAGGAGGTCGGCCAGGCGGCGTTCGTCGAGACCGGCACGATCGTCTCAATGCGGCCGGTGACGGTCGAGACCTCCGGCAGCACGGGCGCTCTGGTCGGCGCTGCTGCGGGCGGGGTCGGGGGGAGCTTCATCGGCGGCGACTGGCGGTCGAACCTGCTCGCGGGAATCGCCGGCGCGGTCGTCGGCGGCGTCGTCGGCAGCGCCGCGGAGCGCGGTCTCACCCAGGGCACGGCGACCGAGTTCATCGTCGAGGTGCAGGGCGGCGGCACGATCGCGGTGGTGCAGGGCAATGACGACGGGCTGCGCGTCGGCGACAGGGTGACGATCCTGCGCGGTCAGAGAACGCGGCTCACCCCGGCGCGAAGCTAACAGGTGGCCAGGGCGGCGCTGCGGCGATCGGAGGGCGAGCGCCCACAGCCGATGCCACTCCGGCGTCACCCTCTGCGGGCGGCGGCGCGAAGCGAGGCGAGTTGCGCCTCGCGCCGGGCGATGTAGGCGACCGAGAGCATCATCAGCCCTGCCCCGGCGAAGAGCGGCCAGCCGGGCCGCTCGTCGAACGCGCAGAGCCCGATCAGCGCTCCGAGCGGCACCTGCACGAACTCGACCGGCGCGAGCAGGCTCGCCTCAGCCCGACGCAGCGCCAGCGAAGCGAGGAAGTCGCCCGCGATCGCCAGCAGCCCAGCGGCGACGAGCAGCACCGCCTGCCACCCCGTCGGCGTCTGCCACAGCGCGAGGCTCGGCGGCGTCCACGCGACCAGGCTGATCAGCCCGTAGAGGAAGACGACGCGGAACGGCGGCTCGCCCACCGCGGCGAGGCGGCGCACAGTGGCGCCGACGGCAGCGCCAGCGATCGAGGCGCCGAGCGCGGCCGCCGTGCCGGCGTCCAACCCCATCCCAGCGCCCGCCCCCTCGCCGAACGCGACCACGAGCACGCCCGCGAAACCGATCAGCGCCGCGAGCGGGCGCCGCCAGCCCACCCTCTCGCCGAGGAACAGCACCGCGATCACGAGCAGCCAGAGCGGGCGCGCCTGGTTGAGCGCGAGCGCATCCGCAAGCGGGATCAGCGAGAGAGCGAGCGTCGAGAGCCCCATCGCGGCGACACCGGCAAGCCCGCGCCCGAGGTGCAGCCATGGCCGCCGCGTCTCGAGCAAGCCAACACCGTGCCGCGCAAGCCACGGGCCGAGCACAAGCAGCGTCACGATCGCGCGCGCCAGCATGACGAGCGGCAGCGGAAGCCCCTCCGCCAGCACCGCCTTGGCGCAGCCGCCCATGAGCGAGAACAGCGCCATCGCCGCGAGCATCAACGCACCCCCGGCCAAAGGCGCGCCGCCACGCCCGCGCGCCCGCCCCGTCTCCTCCCTCGGCGTCGCCCCCCTCATCGTCACCCCCCCTCATCGCCGCCCCGCCACGGCGACGCCGCGCACCATCAGGACAAGCCACGCCGCCGCCGTCCCGACCAGCGCCATCGCCCCGATTCGCCCGATCGGCCCAAGCGACGCCCGCAGCCCCGACCGCGCCGCGATGCCGCGGCGCTCGGCCCAGAGCGGGCGGGCGGCGTATGGCAGAAGGACGAGCCCAGCGACCGCCCAGCGCCAGAGGGCGAGACCGGCGGGGGCACCTCGCCGGCGGCGGCACGGCCGAACACGAAGGTGCCGGCCCAGAACAGGCTCGCCCCAGCAAGCAGAAGCGGCGCTCTGAGCCGCATCCCAGCAGCTCCTTGGGGAGGTCGGTCTCGGGGGAGCGGCATCGGCGGGGAGGGGGGGCTTAGAGCAGATCGCACACGCCTGGGTTCAGCCGCGTGCGTGAAGCTGTTCGCATCGAATGCCCTGAGCGGTTTCCACCAGTGTGGAAACCGCTTTAGCTCGTCCGCCCCCGGCTGGCCATGCGCTGCCGGCCATGCGCTGCCGGCCATGCGCTGCGCGGCCTTGCCTCATCGGGGTCGGTTCGCTATCCGCCGAAGCGCCGGTTCCGTTCACCGATCGTCATCGGACCGTCACGCTGCCGCCGGCGCCGCCGGTCGGAAGGAGGCCGCATGCTCCCTTGCTTTGCGCCCGAAGGCGCGGCGACGCTGCCGCTGCACGCGACACGGCCGGCCGGGCTCGCGGGGCTGCTCGCCACGCTCGGCGAGCCGGCGCGGCGCTTTGTGGAGGCCACAGGGTTCGCGGCGCGGCAGGGCGAGGTGGCGCTCCTGCCCGGCCCGGGGGGGCTTGCTGGCGCGATCCTCGGGCTCGGCGAGGAGGGGTCGGTGCGCTCTGCCTTCGCCGCCGCCGCCACGGCCCTGCCCGAGGGCTCGGACTGGCGTCTCGCCGATGCGGCGGGCGAGGCGGAGGCGGCGACCCTCGGCTGGGCGCTCGGCGCCTATCGCTACGGCCGGTTCAAGCCGGGCCGCGCTGCGGCGAGGCTCGCCATCCCCGCGGGCTCGGGGCACGCCGTCGAGGAGGCAGAGGCCGTCTGGGCGACGCGCGACCTGATCAACGACCCGGCCAACCTGCTTGGCCCGGAGGAGCTCGCCGCCGCGGTCGAGGCGGTCGGCCACGCCGCCGGGGCGCGTGTGTCGCTCACGCGCGGCGCCGCGCTCGAGGCTGCTTATCCGACCGTGGCGATGGTGGGGCGCGGCAGCGCGCGCGCACCGGTCGTGGCCGACCTCGCCTGGGAGGGGGCGGGGCCGGAGGCGCCGCTCGTCGCGCTCTGCGGCAAGGGGGTGGTGTTCGACACCGGCGGCTACGACCTCAAGCCGGCCGCGTCGATGCTGCGGATGAAGAAGGACATGGGCGGGGCGGCAGTGGCGCTCGGCGTCGCCCGGCTCGTCATGGCGGCGGGGCTGCCCGTTCGGCTCAGGCTGCTCGTCGGCGCGGTGGAGAACGCGATCGGCGCACACGCGATGCGGCCGCTCGACATCGTGCGGACGCGCAAGGGTCTCACGGTCGAGGTCGGCAACACCGACGCCGAGGGCCGACTCGTGCTCGCCGACCTGCTTGCCGACGCCTGCTCCGACGCGCCGGCGCTGCTTCTGGATTTCGCGACTCTGACGGGGGCGGCGCGGGTCGCGCTCGGCCCCGACCTCGTCGCCCTCTTCGCCAATGACGACGGCCTCGCCGCCGATCTGCTCGCCGCCGGCGCCGCCGTCGAGGACCCGCTGTGGCGCCTGCCGCTGTGGAAGGGCTATGGCAGCTGGCTCGAGAAGGGGCCGGCGGATCTCGCCAACGTCGCCGCCAACGCGCATGCGGGGGCTGTGGTCGCGGCCTTGTTTCTTGAGCGTTTCGTCTCGCCGGCCATCCCGTGGGCGCATCTTGACCTCTACGCCTGGAACGATTCGTCGCGCCCGGGCCGGCCAGAGGGCGGCGAGGCCACCGGCCTGCGCGCGGCGTTCCATGCGCTTGCCTCACGGGTCGCGACCCTGTGAGTCGTGAGGCCCAGTGCCTGCGGCGCGGTGCGGCGGGAGATGACGCAACCGGCAGTCATGCCGACGCTGCAATACTGATCCGACCCGCGGAAGCCCTGGTATTGGTCACGACGATGTAACTTTTTCGTTCCGGGGACTGGCATTCCTGGCCAAGGCGAAATACATGCGGAACAACTGCGGGCGGCACGCCGCCGCGACCCTTGCATGAGGACACTGATATGGCAGCCACTCCCGCCAGCGAGCACCTGCTCTCTGTGCTTCGCGAGACCATCGTCTCCCTCGTCCGGCGTGACGGGCCTGACCTTTCGGCCCGCCAGCTCGGTGTGTTCCTGACGGTTTACCTGACCGACGGCCCGCACACCGTGCGCGGCCTTGCGCACGAGCTGAACGTGTCCAAGCCTGCGATCACCCGCGCGCTCGACCGGCTCGGCGTGATCGTCCAGCAGACGCTGAAGGGCGCTGCCTTCCTGCGCGAGATGCGCAAGATCATGAGCGAGGCCAACGGCACGGGCCGCGGCGCTCTCAAGCGCGCCGGCTGACCCTGCGCGGCGCCAGGCGCCGCCCCCGGCGCTGACGGAGTGGCCCGGAACCGCCTCGGTTCCGGGCCTTCTCGCGTGTCCAGCCCGGCCGCTCAGTAGCCGACCGAGACGTCCACCACATTGGCGAGAGGCCTGCCCTCGCGCAGCCGCGCGAGGTTGTCCACCACCTGCGGGGCGACGCTGCGCGGGATGGTGATCGAGGCAGCGTGCGGTGTGACGATCACCTTCGGGTGGGCCCAGAACGGATGGTCTGGCGGCAGCGGCTCGGTGCGGAACACATCAAGCGTCGCCCCAGAGAGATGCCCCGTATCGAGCGCGGCGAGAAGGTCCTCCTCCACCACATGCGCGCCGCGCGCGGCGTTGATCAGGTAGGCGCCGCGCGGCAGGGCGGCGAGCGTGCGCGCGTTCAGGATCCCCTCCGTGGCGGGCGTCAGCGGCAGCAGGCAGACGAGGATGTCGGTTCGCGCAAGAAACGGCATCAGCGCCCCGTCGCCAGCGAACGTTTCGATCCCGGGAAGCGACTTCGGCGTGCGCGACCATCCCGCGACGCGGAAGCCGAGCGCGGCGAGCTTGCGCGCCGCATCGCCCCCCAGCATGCCGAGGCCGAGGATGCCGATCCGCGTCGCCTCCGTGTCCGGTGCCGGCAGCTCCTGCCAGACCCGCGCCGCCTGCAGCGCCCGGTAGCCGGCATCCTGGCGGTGGTGGCGCAGCACGGCGAGCAGCACATACTCGCTCATCGCCGTGGTGAGCAGCCGGTCGACGAGCCGCACAACGGCGACGCCGGGCGGCGGCCCGGGCGGGCGGAACAGGTGGTCGACCCCAGCTCCCATCGAGATCAGGAGCTTGAGATTGGGGTAGCGGTAGAGGTCCTCGGGCGGGTGGTTCCAGGTCACCGCAGCGGTAATGTCCTCGACCGGGCCCGTGTCGGGGAAGAGGCGGATGTCGAGGCCCGGGTCGAGCGCGGCGAGCTCGTCGCGCCAGAGGCGCATCGTCGCCGGTTTCGTCGCGACGAGCAGAGCGCTCACGCCAGACCGTCCTCCCGGTCCTGTTCGCGCGCCGTCAGCGTCGCGCGGACGAAGCCCTGCCAGTCGCCCTCGGGAGGCCGGCACTCCTCGCCGCCGCGCTCAAGCGTGATCGCGCCCGCCTCCCAGGCGGCGAGGAAATGCGCCACATCGGCCGTCACGTAGCCGAGCGTCCGCTCGTAGACCTGGTCCTTCATCCGCGGCAGCACCACGAGGAACCAGACGCCGAGGCCAGCGACGAGCGCGACGAGGCCGAGCGCCAAGCCGCCAAACGCGACCCCGCCGACCACCCCCATGATGCCGAGGAAGATCGGCAGCGCCGTCTCGACGCGGCGGAACACGGGGCTGCCGGGCCGGTTCATCAGCCCGATATTGACGCCGAGCCTGAGCCGCTTCTCGCGCAACAGCCGCTGAACCGGACCCGGTTCCTTGGACACTCGGTTGAGTTACGCGGCCATGGGCATGGCCGCAAGCTCGTGTTGGCGGCGTCGTGCGTGTGGGCTGAGGTGGCCGTTTTTCTCGATCAGCCATTGG
>Ga0272446_1002838_pt1 | contig 22844 bp, 24 predicted proteins | sample YNPCB0061_FD_194587 | JGI IMG/M metagenome (GOLD analysis project Ga0272446, IMG submission 194587) | Hot spring microbial mat communities from Yellowstone National Park, WY, United States - YNP-CB-006-1 | ecosystem: Environmental > Aquatic > Thermal springs > Hot (42-90C) > Sediment | place... | reverse complement strand
TTTTTGTAATACCACCATCAAGCACTTTGTAAGCTGCGCTTTGAGTAGGCGCAGTAGATGGGAAGAGAGTTGTATTAGAAGAAGAGTTTGTTGCAGAAATATAGTATTTTACAATACTATCCATAGTTTTTGCTGCTGCATTTGTTACCACAGGCACTACACCTTGCCATTTAGAACCCCCGATATTTGTCATAGTTACAGGAGTATAAGTCATAGTACCTGCACCTGCGGCATAATATAAAGTAGCACTGGTAATCGTACCCACTGCCGTGGTAATATTGGCTGTGATAGTAGTATTAGAAGTAGAATTAGAAACAATAGGGTTGCGTTTTACATTACTAATGACAGGAAATGCACCCACAGGCGTACCTAAATCACTATCTTCCCAAGGAGAGATTCTGTAGGTTTGATCACCACCATCAGTAACTTCAGTAATAAAACCTCTTACATGGCTGATGACCTGACCTGATAATGGAGTAGGATTGAATGAAGGATTAAGTGCCATACCATTTGCGGCGGTTGTGCCATTTCTAAATCTACCACTGCGGTCAGCAAATTTGATTTGAGCACCTGTTACAGGGTCTTGGAAAGTAATGTTGTATCTGCCCGAAGTAGGACCTGTTACACTTGCTACCAATACATTATTAAATTGTACATACATACCTTCGTATTTCTCACCTGCACGATTGATGACTTGGCTACTACCAACTTTATTCATAAAGGTATCAATAGCAAGTGTAACTACAGAAGGAACAGTAGCTGTACCCAATAAATTTACAATTGGAGGAGAGGAAAGAGTGTTGTTCAAGAAAATTTGATTATCTCCCTGAAACAACCCCACATGACCAATAATTTCTACCTGGTTGCCTACAATGAAATTGTTCCAGAAGTCAATATTAGGATTGGCTGTGTCTGCAGCGTTACAATGTACCATAGTGCCTTCCCAAGGGTTGTTTGAGGATTGAATATACACCTGATAAGCACTGGAACGTTGTACAGAACGACGAGGATTAGAAACTACAATACCTGTAACTCTGTAAGGAGTTTGGGCGCGAGTAGCAGATTCATTGTTTTCAATGATAGAAGGAATAGCATCAGGATTACTGCCGCTTAATGTTGGATTTAAGTTGGCAGGACTTACATACTGGGTCTGATAAATTGTAGAAGTAATGAAAGACTGTGCCTGCAAACTTCCACTGACCGCTAAAGCAAGAAGAACAAGAACAAAAGAGAAATTTTTAACCATAATGAATGTAATTTAATGGCAAAAATCCGAAAATTCAGTATGTCAAGCAAGTGTTTTGTATTATGGAATTGTAAAATTTAGGTTTATTATTTTGGGCGTTCCTGCTTGCTGCGCGGCGCAGTCGGCGTGCTGCGGGCTACGCTTCGCTTCGGTGCGTTGCACCATGCGTGCAAGCACGCATGCCCTCCGCATGCCTAACGCGAAAGAAGTGTTTTTTATGGGGTTGATGGGTTTACCCACCCACCCGCCCACGGTAAAAATGGGGTAAAAAACACTTCTTTTTTACATGCTATGCGTGTTTTTGCGAGGGCGGGGGCTTCGCCCCCGCCCTCGCACCTATTCGCAAATTATTCAAAAGCCATACAACGTCTAATAGCTTAAACAACGTCTTTTACCTTGTATCCGCGTGAGGGATAGCAGCGAAAAGCCCGCAATGAGCGTAGCGAATGAAGTACAGGCGTGGCATGCCACGTCTCTACCAGCGTATAGCCCGACCCCGAAGCGCAGCGCAGGGAACACGCCCAAAATAAAATACTATACAGCAACAATTTAGTTTTGATTACATTCGTAAAATTTTTTGTAACATTTTTTGTACTATCAAACCGTCAACCACATCATTCATACCCACGCCTTTGGAACTTAACTCTGCTTCAAAAATGGCTTCCATTATTTTTGCAAGGTTGTTTTTTGGATAATTTTTTGTAGCCGCAGTGTAATCTTTTACAACAAAAAGAGGTATTCCCAGAATTTCGGAAGCTGTACGGTCATCATACACCTGATTGGCATGCAAACGCCAGACTTTCTCAAAAAAATAAAACACATTAGAAACAATAACTACTGTTGGGTACTCTTTTTCATGTTTGACAAAGTATTGTAAAATAGAGGTTGCTTTCAGTTTGTTTTTTTGGGCTATTGCAGAAATAAACTCAAAAATATTAAACTCTCTGTCAATGCCCATAAACTCGCTTACTTCGTTTTCCGTGATTTTATCTAATCCTTTGCAGTTTAACACTAACTTATCCAATTCCTTGTCTATGGCTGAGAGGTCATTACCCATTTGGATAGCTATCATCTGAACAGCTGTGGGCGTAAGGTTGAGTGCTTTTGTTTTGGCATGTTCACCCAACCATCGCGGAATTTGATTATCATACAAACGTTTTGCTTCATACACGACCCCTTTTTTAATCAGGGATTTTGCATATTTTTTAGTGTCAAATTTGTCTATTTTATCCTTGTAACAAAAGCAAAGAATCGTACTTGTCTGCGGATTATCAAAATAAGGAATAAGTTTTTCCAATTCTTTTTGCATCTTTTGGGCTTCACGTACAATAACCAACTGATAGCTTGCCATCATAGGATAGCGCTTGGCTACAGCGACTAATTTATCTGCCGTGAGTTCGTTTCCGTACAATACAGAAAGGTTAAAATCTTTTTCATGCGGCTCCAATACGCTATCCAAAAGGACTTTTTCTATTTGGTCAATAAAAAAAGGCTCTTCTCCATGTAAAAAATATACAGGAAGGAATTTTTTGTCTTTTATATTCTGTAAAAGTTCTCCAAAACCAATTCCTTTTTCTTTTGCCATGAGTGATTACTTATGTTCTAATGCGTATTGTTTTAATAAACTGGATATTTTGTAGCGGTCATCGCACATATCATTATAAACAGCTTGCAAAACTTCATATACTTCGGCATAACCTATCTTTTTAGCCCATTCAAAAGGTCCATAAGGATAATTAACGCCGAGTTTCATACCCAAATCTATATCATTTATGCTTGCTGTACCTTCTTGTAAAGTAAAAAATGCTTCATTGATAATCATACATACTATTCTTGGAGTAACCATTCCTACACGGTCTTCCACTATGGATATTTTTTTATTGAGTAAATCTGCTATATTTTGCCACGTATCACGGTCAGAGCGGTCAGAAACGGTACATTCCAACACAGGACGGTCTATAAAAGTAGGCATACAATTCATACCCAGCAAGGCACATTTTACTTCACCTATCTTTTTGATTTCTCTTTGCAGACTTGTTTTAACCGCAGATATAATAACAGGTCTGTTTTTTAAGGGTGCGTAATAATGGATATGTTCAGGGGTGTTTTCGTAATTAAGGTCAAAAATAGCATTATACAAGGTTAAATCTTCATTAGGAAGGTTTTTTTCAGAAATTCTGATAATTTCATGCAGTTTTTCAAAAGTTGCTTGAAACTCTTGTACTCTTTTGTCGTTTCCGATAACAGCAATTCTCATAATTTTTTTATTTTTTAGGGATAACTTCACCTGTAATATACAAAACCTCTATACTGGGGTCTGTATTAGCAGTAATAGTAATAGATTTATTCACAATACCCGGTTTGCCCATAGTATTGTAAACCACATGTATTTTACCTTCGCCACCCGGTGGAATGGGAGATTTTGGAAAATCAGGTACAGTACACCCGCAGGAAGGCTGGGCATTGGTAATTTGCAATGGACTTTTACCAACATTTTTGAATTTGAAGTCAAACTCTTTTTTATCTCCTTCCTTTACAGAACCTATATTATATTCTTTACTAGCCCATAATATTTTGGGACGATTTTCCTCTACTCTTTTAAGAGACTCTTCCTTTATCTTTTGAGGGTCTTTTGTTTTTTTTTCAGGTGAACAACTATAAAAACAACTTAATAACAAGGTTAAGCCAAGAGATGCCGTCAAATATACTTTCATATTATTGGTTTTTTACTTTTTCCATTAGTTCTTCTATGTCCATCAATAGTCCCTCTGCTTTTTCTTTGGTTTCTTTTACGACCTCACGTGCTAAATGTTTGCCTTCATTTGCCAAACTTTCTTCCTCATTTTTGAGCTTGTTTACATAATCCTTCAATTTTTCAAAAGCATTTTGTAGTTGAAAGATAAGTTTTTCGCGGGTGTTTTTTCCTTTGTCAGGGGCGAATAAGATGCCTATCGCTAATCCTATTCCCAAACCGACCAAAAATGAACCTGTATTCTTTGTCATAACTTTTTATTTTTAGTATCAATAAAATTCCCTTTACCGATTTTGTGTATTTTTTTATTGTCTTGCAAATATACAAGAATTTTGTCTAATATTCCGTTAATAAATTTATGGCTTTCGTCTGGATTGGCATACGTTTTAGCGATTTCCATATATTCATTCAAACTTACCTTGACGGGTATTTCAGGGAAGTACAGCCATTCTGTTATACATAAAATCATCAGAACCTGTTCTATTTTATTTATTCTATCCCAGTCCCAGTTTTCTAAAAAATCAGAGATAAGTTTAATGATTTCTTCTTTATTTTTTAGAGTTTCATGGTATAAACTGTGTAATAAAACATAATTTTCACTGTCTTTACCTGATTGAATTATTTTTTCTAAATAATCTAAATAATAATCGTCCTCATTTTCTTTGTTTTGTGCTTGTCCTTCTTGTGTTTTGGCATATTGGGTGGTATTTATCCAGTACTCATTTGTATCACTTTGGTTTACCATCACTGCATATATCATATTTACTGCCACCATTCTCACTTTTCGCCTATTCAATCCTGACTTTGTGTCTGTTTTCATGCCGCAATATTAAATAATATCTGAAATTAAACGCGTGTTGCCTTGTTTTATTGGGTTACATTTTTGGACGTTCCTGCTTGCTGCGCGGCGCAGTCGGCGTGCTGCGGGCTACGCTATCGCTTCGGTGCTGCGCACCATGCGTGCAAGCACGCATGCCCTCCGCATGCCTAACGCGAAAGAAGTGTTTTTTATGGGGTTATTGGGTTTACCCACCCACCCGCCCCCGAGTTCAAATGAGGTAAAAAACACTTCTTTTTTATATTCTGTGCGTGTTTTTGCGAGGGCGGGGCTTCGCCCCGCCCTCGCATCTATTCGCAAATTATTCAAAAACAATACGTCATCAAAAATTATAAGCGAACTTTTTTACCTTGTTTTTCGCGTGAGGGATAGCAGCGAAAAGCCCGCAACAGGCGTAGCCTGTGAGGAATTGCAGTGTATAGCCCGACCCCGAAGCGCAGCGCAGGGGACACGCCCAAAATTTTTTTATCATATATGACATCAGTAAACAACTCAAAAACAATGATTTGTATTTAAAAACAATAAAAATGTTTGTTTTTTGTAAACGTTTGTTCTAACTTGCACGCCGTTTTTACAGCTATGCGATTAAAGACATTTTTAATACTCATTTTAATGGGGCTATTCACGTACAGTGCATTTGCCGATGAAAAACCCCAAAAAGACAACCAGATGAAAGAGATGATTATGCATCACATCTTAGACAACTACGAATATGATATTGTTAAATTTGGAGAAACGCACATATCTCTTCCTTTGCCGCGCATTGTATATAGTGGAGAAACGGGTCTGAAAGTATTTCTTAATACTCATGAGGAAAGCAAACTCAAAGAAATGGGGCTACAAGCAGACCATCATCACCACGGAAAACTGCTAACCCTTTCTGGAAACAAAGTATTTGACCTTTCTATAAGTAAAAATGTATTTTCTATGCTTTTGGTAATGTTGTTGCTTACCTGGTTGATGACTTCCGCAGCCAAAGCCTATAAACGCCGTGAAGGACAAGCCCCCAAAGGTTTACAATCTCTCATTGAACCTATTATTATTTTGGTACGTGATGAAATTGTGCGACCTAATATCGGTGAAAAATACTACAAAAGGTTTTTACCGTATATGCTCACTGTATTTTTCTTTATTTGGCTTTCTAATCTTGTAGGTATGCTTCCCGCAGGACCTAACATCATGGGTAATATTGCCACTACTACCGCATTAGCTTCTTTAACCTTTGTTCTCATTATTTTCTTTTCCAAAAAAGATTATTGGATGCACATTCTTTGGATGCCGGGTATTCCATTGGCTTTGCGCCCCCTGATGATTGTAGTAGAACTTATTGGTTTCTTTTCTAAGCCTATTACGCTCTTAATACGACTTTTTGCCAATATCACCGCAGGACACGTGATGATTCTTGCCCTTATCGGATTGATTTTTATGTTCGGTGCCAAGGGCGGGCTGGGTGCAGGTTTGGGCACATCTGTGGTTTCTACCGCCTTCGTACTTTTTGTAGATTTTCTTGAATTGCTGGTAGGTTTTCTGCAAGCCGCTGTATTCACTATGCTTACCTGTATGTACATAGGAGATGCAGTAGCGGAACATCACCATGAACATGAAGAAGCACATCATCATTAATTATCGCCTTTTTTAATCATCAATATATATGTTATCTCTTATCTTAAATGTGTTATTAGAAGCTGCAAATTTCGCTCCTTTGGGTGCAGGTCTTGGTGCAGGTTTAGCCGCTATCGGTGCGGGTATTGGTATCGGTGGTGTAGGTGGCAGAGCTATGGACGCTATTGCACGCCAACCAAGCGAAGTAGGTGCTATCCGCAGTAACATGATTCTTATGGCAGCACTTGTAGAAGGTGTAGCGCTATTCGGATTAGTACTTTGCTTTATCCTTGCATTGGCTTAATTCTGCTGTAACACACATGAACAAAACCTTGCTTTACCGATTGGGTAGGCAAGGTTTCATTTTTACACCTTGAAAATGAATACCTTTATTCAAAAAATCTGATGATTGATAAAAAATAATTACAAATTTTATTGCAAAAAGTCTTAATTTTGAATTATGAAAGGAAAATCAGTCTGTTTGTGGTTAGCCCTGATACTATTTTTTTTGCAATCCTGTGTACATAAGTCTTTTTTAGATGTACGGGAAAGAGCAGATTTCAGTAAAAAGAAAGTTGCCCTTATGCAAGTACCTGCTGATGTAGAGTATACCGTAAACGAACGTACGTTACAAAAATATCTTGGCAGCAAAGTACCCAAAGAACAATATACTACCATTCTCTCTGCCAATTATCTTAGAGAACTTTCTAAACAAATTCAAAAACAGGTAAAAAAGCAAAAAAAATCTACTGTGGAAGTTACTATCTTCCCTCCATTGGACAGTACTTTTATAGAAACCAATACCAAGCTCAAAAATATATTTGCTGAAAAAAAACCTTTACAAAGATTAGCAGACAAGGGTTATGATTACCTTATTCTCGTAAAAACAGTTAAATTCAATTCTAAAAAGACGCTTATTCCAGTGTATGGGCATAAACAGGACGAAGGTGCTTTTAATGAACGCGAAAGAGTAATTATTGAAGGAGAACTTCATGTTTATGATGTAAAAAATAATTCGCTTATCATGCTTGGATTAGAAACAGGAATTTCTGAAATGCAATTGTTCAATAAAAAAGGTGCTATTAACACTGCTTTGCAAGATGTAACCAAAAGAGCGGCAAAAGGTGTTGTAGCAGGCAGAAACAAAACCTTCCGAAAATAACAGATATGTATAAAAATCTGTAACTATTTACCTTGTGTGAATACATCATTTTTATGGGCGTTCCTGCTGCGCAGTCGGCGTGCTACGGGCTACGCTATCGCTTCGGTGCTGGACGCACCATGCTAACGCATGCCCTCCGCATGCCTAACGCAGGTACGTAGCGTGTATGTACGCGCCCCGCGTGAGGGATAGCAGCGGAAAGCCCGCAACTTGCGTAGCGAATGAAGTACAGGCGTGGCATGCCACGTCTCTACCAGCAAATAGCCCGACCCGAAGCGCTAGCGAAGGGACACGCCCTAAATAAAAAACAAACCACGTAAATAATTATAAAAAACCGATATTACGGTTATATAAGTATTTTATTTATTTTTTTTGGGTATTCTACTGAAAATCAATATATAAAGAGTTTTTTGCTATTTTAAAAATAAAATTGGTATCTTTGTTGATAAAGATTGTTGCGTATGAAGTTATTTTATTTAACCTTTTTATTTTTTTGGGTGCAATGTTACAGTTTTGCACAACCTCTTTTACATGAGTCTATACTGGAAAAAATGCCTACTTATCAAAATATTGAAAGTGCAGTGCGTAAATTGGATACCGTCTATAAATTAGATTTGAGTAATCAGAAACTGACCACTATTCCAACAAAAATCGGTTTATTAAAAAAAGTACAGATTCTGGATATTAGCGGTAATATGATGACAGAACTTCCACAGGAAATAGCAGAACTTAAAAACGTTCAAGAACTGCGTATCAGCCGCTGTCCGAACTTAAATTGGCAACAAACATTTAGTCTTATCTGTCAGTTCAAGAATTTAGAAAAACTGACTATTGACCACAGTAACGTTACAGAATTACCCCCTTGTATTGGTAATTGCAAAAAACTGAAATGGTTATATGCTGACGGAAATAAAATAAATAAACTCCCCAAAGAGATAGGTTCACTCACAGACCTGAAAGTATTGGGTTTGTCCATGAATGCTATTACAGAACTTCCTCCCGAAATTGTGAATTTAAAAAATCTGGAAGAACTTCACTTAACACGAAATCGTATTGTCTTGATGCCCAGAGGTATAGATAAATGCACAAACCTTCACCTGCTTATTTTAAGCGATAACGCCATAGACCCTAAAGAAAAAGAATGGTTACGCAATGCACTTCCGCAAGCAAGGGTGCAGTTTTGATGATTTTTTCAAGTGAAAAATGTGGTTATCAGAGGTATAATAGTTTTTGTATCTATTTTTTCAATGGGGTGCAGTGTATTAGGCAAAACGCAAAAATTTGAATGGGGAATATTTTTACAAATGCTATGCGTTTCTTCTATACTTACCATCACATCTTTATCCCCTACACCCATTTGCACAGGAATAGCAATATTTTTTACAGTATCTGTGCTAATCAACGGATTTTTACCTAATTCCATCATCAAACCTGATGTTTTTTCTAACACCGTTTTCCAACCTATGCCTGTATGACGTAGTTCTAATTCCTGAGCAAACTTTGGAACTTTTTGCTGTATCGTTTCAGGATTAAGCATTTTAATTTCTTTTTGTGCCGTTTCTATACTCCATGCGAGTTTGGTGGCAAATGTAAACAGTTTGTGTATGCTTTGGGGATAATTTTGTGCTATATATAATCCTACATATCCTCCCATGCTGTATCCGAAAACATAGACAGGTTCAGATATGTGATTTTGAGTATAATTCAAGGTTTGTTCTGCAAAAACAGGAATACTAAATTCGGAGTTATTAGTATCCTCACCATGACCTGCAAAATTAAAGGTGTGGCAGTTAAAATAAGGTTCAAGTAAGGGCAACCAAGACGCAAATTGTGTTTTTGACCCAATAGCCCCATGTAATAGTAAAACAGAAGGTTTTTTCATCATTATTGCAGAGATTTAAGATTGTATTCATTCCATAGTTTTTGAATGACCGCTTTTTGTTCCGCATTCAAATCTTTGCTGCTGTATGCTTTGGATAAATAATTTTTGGCTTGTTTTTTATCAAATCCTTTATATTTTTCATCTAATAAAAGTATTCCTAACTCCATTTGTGCAAGGGTATGATTTTGGTCTGCCGCCTTTTGGTAATAAGATGCGGCTTTATCTAAATTCTTACCTGTTCCTTCTCCATTGTTATAGCATTTCCCTGTTTGATAGCAAGCTTCAACATTATTTTTATCCGCCAGTTCCTGTAATAGTTTAAATCCTTTACTTTTATTATTACCTCCAGACTTACCTTGCAGATATAATATTCCTAAACGAAGTTGTGCGGGTTCGTACTTTTGCGTAATTGCTTTCTGGTAATACTGTACAGCGGTTTCTATACTCATTTTTGTACCTTTACCTTCTTCGTATAATGTTCCGCAGATGTATTGTGCCTGAACATCTCCCAAAGTGGCTAACTTTTCATACCAAAAAAGTGCTTTTTCATAATTTTTTGCCACACCTTTACCTTGATAATAGCTTTCTGCCAAGGTTTTCTGGGCATCAGCATAATTTTGGTCAGCCGCGTTCTGTAATAATGTGATAGCTTTTGTAGTATCTTTATTTGTTCCAATCCCATTAAGGAGCATAAATCCTAAAGCGCTCGTAGCTTTGATATTTCCTTTTTCTGCCGCTTTCTGATAATACTTTACTGCTGATGCGTCACTTTTTGCCACACCTTTACCAATACTGTATAAATGACCAAGATTATACTGTGCTTCTGCATCTCCTTGTTCTGACGCTTTAAGCAACCATTCTGCGGCTTGGCTGAACTGTACTTTTTCCATTAAACACAATGCCAAAGCTACTTGTGCGTCTACATCACCTTGTTTGGCTAATTTTTCGTATTTAGTTACGCAATCGTTATCTGTTTGTGCCAAACTTTGTACAATACCTGCAAGAATAAATATACACCAACAAAAATATGTTTTCATAAAGAAATATCAGAATACGCTGAACAAAAGTACATTTTTTTTATTACAGAAAGATAATTTACCTGATTTTATATAAAATAAACTGTACTAACTATTTATCTTGTGCTAATATATCATTTATGGGCGTTCCTGCTGCGCAGTCGGCGTGCTACGGGCTATGCTAGCGCTTCGGAGACGCCGCATGCGGCGTCTCTACTACGTACCCTCCGCGTGCCTAACGCAAAAGCTAATGCCTGTTTACATACATCAAATTCAGGTTTTTGACCTCAAACGTGTCAAAATTGTAAATGAATAGATGATTACCTATCTCGTGTCCTAAAATTATTTTTATTGCGGCATTAGCCATATACACCCCGAGTATGCCAGGAACTACTCCAAGTACACCATTTTGGTCACAACTGGGAACATCTTCGGTATTGGGAGGTTCGGGATAAATGTCTCTCAAATGAATTCCGTTTTTATAGTTAAATACAGCTAATTGTGCTTCAAACTTTAAAATTGTGCCATACACTAAAGGCTTATTTAAGGCTACGCAAGTATCATTGACTAAATACCGAGTTTGAAAATTATCCGAACCATCTACAATAACGTCAAATGGTGCAATGAGTGTATGTGCATTCTCTTCATTGAGTAAAGTATTATACACTTGAAACGTTACATGAGGATTGTGTAATTTTAGCTTTTCTACAGCTGTTTCTGCTTTTAACTTTCCTACATCTTGAACCGAAAATAAAATCTGCCGATGTAAATTATGCAGTTCTACCTTATCAAAATCTACTATTCCGATAGTACCTATTCCTGCGGCGCACAAGTATTGCAGAGCAGGACAACCTAATCCTCCTGCACCAATTACTAAAACTTTGGCATTTTTTAGTTTTTCCTGACCTTTAATGCCTATTTCAGGCAGTAATATCTGCCGATTATATCGGATAAGTTCATCTTTGCTCAATGGGTTCATAGCTTATTTGAAAGGATTTATCCCAATCTTTCCATACAGGTTCGTACTGATGCGAAAGTAAAAACGATGCTATTTCTTCGGGGCTGCGTTCATCGCAAACGTCAAATTGTTCTAATGATTCTTTTTCTACGGCGTACCCACCTGGATTTGTTTTAGAACCTGCGCTCATGCTCGTAATACCTATCTTGAAAACATGATTTCTAAACTTTTCTGATTCACGCGTAGAAATAGACAACTCTACTTCTTCATTCCAAATGCGATAAGCACATATCAATTGTACAAGTTCTTTTTCTGTGATGCTATATAGAGGGTTAAAATTCCCTTCGGCAGGTCGTATGCGTGGAAAGGAGATAGAATATTTAGTTTGCCAATAATTTCTTTCCAAATAGTCCAAATGATAGGCGCAAAAAAATGAATCAGTGCGCCAATCTTCTAATCCTAATAGTACTCCCAACCCGATTTTATGTATTCCAGCTTTGCCTATTCTATCGGGGGTTTCAAGCCGATAATAAAAATTAGACTTTTTACCCGCAGGGTGATATGTTTTGTATTTCTCCTTATGATACGTTTCTTGATACACTAATACTGCATATAGACCGCATTCTTTGAGTATTTCATATTCTTCTTTTTTAAGCGGTTGCACTTCTATAGAGATATTTGCAAAGTATGGCTTAATCAGTTCTATCGCTTTTTTGAAATAATCTACGTGAACCGTTTGGTTAGCTTCTCCCGTAACAAGTAGAATATGATTAAAGCCATGTTTTTTAATCTCGTTAATTTCTGTCAAAATTTCAATTGGACTTAATGTTTTGCGTTTAATTTTGTTATCTAAGCTAAATCCGCAGTAAGTACAGATATTATGGCATTCATTACTCAGGTACATAGGTACGAAGAGTTGTACAGTTTTTCCGAATCGTTTTTTTGTCAATTCATGGCTAAGTTGTGCCATTTGTTCCAGGTAAGGTTCTGCGGCGGGTGAGATAAGTGCTTTAAAGTCTTCCAAATTTCTTTTTTTTGCGTGGAGTGCTTTTTGCACGTCATTAGCAGTTTTGCTGTAAATAGATTGTTTTACTTGTTCCCAGTCTAAAAGGTCAAATTTTTCTCTGAATCTCATTTTTATTCTCCTTTTTGGAATGATAGGATATTTTTTTGGGCGTGTCCCCTTCGCTTGCGCTTCGGGGTCGGTGCTTTCCGCACTTCACTTTCGCTTCGGTGCGTTGCACAAGCCTGACGGCTTTGCTCCAAGCACCTCACGCATGATTTATTCTAAAAAAGCAGTTAAGGGGCTACTATGTTGTGCAGTATGTTGTACAGGAGCAAGTGTAGCTTCGTAAGCCATTCTACCTGCTTCTACTGCCATTTTGAACGCTTTTGCCATTTCTACGGGATTACCTGCCACTGCGATAGCAGTGTTAACAAGCACGGCATCAGCGCCTATTTCCATAGCTTTGGCAGCATCAGAAGGGCTACCTATACCTGCATCAATAATAACAGGCACATTACTTTGTTCAATGATAATTTCTAAAAAGTCCATCGTTTTTAGTCCTTTGTTACTCCCGATAGGAGAACCTAAAGGCATAACTGCTGCTGTACCTGCATCTTCTAATCTTTTACATAATACAGGGTCAGCGTGTATATAAGGTAAAACGATAAACCCTTGTTTAGCTAATTCTTCGGTAGCCTTGAGAGTTTCTATTGGGTCAGGCATGAGGTATTTTGGGTCAGGGTGTATTTCTAACTTGACCCAATGCGTTTCTAATGCTTCTCGGGCTAGTTGTGCTGCAAAAATCGCTTCTTTGGCATTTCTTGCCCCTGATGTGTTAGGTAAAATACTTACTTGGGTATTCTGTAAATGCGAAAGTAAAACATCAGTATCTGTTTCTACGTCTATGCGTTTGAGAGCAACGGTAACTAATTCCGTTCCTGAAGCTATAATAGCTTGCTCCATCACTTGTGGAGAACCAAATTTGCCCGTTCCCACAAATAAGCGAGAGCTAAACTCTTTATTAGCAATCACCAATTTTTTCATACAGTTTTTCATTAAATTTTTGTAGTATAGTTAGAATATCTTTGTAACCGCTCAATGCTCCTGATACGGCAATGCCATAAATACCTGTTTGCATAAGCCAATGAACATCATCAATCGTAATACCGCCGATGGCATATACAGGGGCATTCAAATTTCTTTTTTTGAGTTCTTGCATGACATTCGTGTATCCTTGTATGCCCAAAACGGGGCTGAGTTTTTGTTTCGTAATCGTATAACGATAAGGACCTAAGCCGATATAATCACAACGTTCATCTATTCTTCTGATGACATCTTGTAGTGTATTAGCTGTACCTCCAATGATTTTATCGTTACCTAATAAGTTTCTTGCTTCTTGTACGGGAATATCTTCCAATCCTAAATGCACGCCGTCAGCGTCTATTTTTTGTGCTATTTCTACATCATCGTTGATAATCAAAATTGCGTGATAGTTACTACACAGCGTTTTGACTTTCTCTGCTAAGGCAATAAGTTCAGTTTTAGACCAATTTTTACAGCGTAATTGTATCCATTTGCCGCCTGCATCTAAAACACGTTCAATATTTTCTAACTGTTCGTCAGCATTTTTACCTTGTGAGATATACTGTAACTTATATAGCATAATGTACTCCTAATAAATTCGTGTGGCTAATCAAGTATTTTTCTACGTAGTATTTAGCATTTTTACAAGCTGTGTATAAGTCTTGTCCGTGTGCAAGGTTAGCCGCAATAGCCGCCGATAAAACGCACCCTGAACCATGTTTAGGATAAAATTCTGTATAGTGAGGATTTTGTTTTTCTATGCGGTAGGAACTATGTTGTTTTTTGAGAAACAAATAGTCTATACCTCTTTCATTTTGCGAATGTCCGCCTTTTAGAAGCACATTGCAAAATTGAGATAATTTTTCCGCAGCTTGAAAAGGGCTTTCTATACCTGTTAAAAATTTAGCTTCTTCCACATTCGGGGTAATGAGAAATATATCATAAAGGATTGTGAGCAAATTTTGTTCTTGAAATCTGTCATGGAATTGAAAACCTGCGGTAGCTTTAACGATTGGGTCAAATATAATTTGGACATCAGGAGTAGTGCGTTTAAGCAGAGTGATAATTTGTTGTAAAACAGTAAGGTTTTGTATTAACCCAATTTTGACAAATGGAAAAGAGAACCTTTTTTGCAGTACTTTGACTTGCTTGAGAATATCTTGTATTTCCACCCATTTAACATCATCAAATTCTGCATCATTTTGGAAAGTAAGCGCGCTTGCTACACCCATTCCATAAACCTTATGCGATTCTAAGGTTTTGATGTCCGCTAACAGACCTGCTCCTGCGCTAGGGTCAAATCCTGCGATGCTTAGTACGTATTTGAGTTCTCTGTCCATTTTACTTGTATTCTTTTAAATTTTTCCACAGGGTTTTGATGTTGCCAAATAGCTCCGAGTACAGCGATTCCATAAAATCCTACGTCTTTGACTATATCTATTTTATTCTCATCTATCCCGCCCAAAGCGATGATTTTGTGTTTTGTAGTGTGCAAAGTTCTTTTTACTTCATCAAGTTGATACGGACTTTTATAGCCTATTTTTGAAATGCTGTCAAATATTGGAGATAAGAATGCGTATTGAAATGCTTCTTTGTACTCATGAAGTTCAGCAAGAGAGTGAAATTTTTTATATTTTTCGTGTATGACGCAGTATTTTTGATATTCAGGTGCAATTTGGTTGATAAAAGTTTTTATTTCTTCATCAGAAGCGTTTGGCTTGTAGATATGAAGCGTTTCTAAACCTTGCTCAAATAATTGATGTATGATATCGTGTTCATCAGTGATGGGCTGAGGATAGGTAAGAACGATAAGCATAGATTACAAATATATTTCACTACCTTTTTCTCTGAATTCCTTGGATTTCTCTTGCATAGCTTTTTCAACACTCTCTTGATTTTCTATGCTGTCTGCGTAATCTCGAACATCTTGGGTAATTTTCATAGAGCAGAATTGCGGACCGCACATAGAGCAAAAATGAGCGATTTTAGCGCCTTCTGCGGGTAAAGTTTCATCATGAAATTCGCGTGCGGTATCAGGGTCAAGAGAGAGATTAAATTGGTCTTCCCAACGGAATTCAAACCTGGCTTTACTCAATACGTTATCTCTAAATTGGGCGCCTGGGTGTCCTTTAGCAAGGTCTGCGGCGTGTGCAGCTATTTTATAAGCAATTACTCCATCTTTTACATCTTTTTTATTAGGCAAGCCTAGATGTTCTTTTGGCGTTACGTAACAAAGCATAGCGGTTCCGTACCAACCAATCATTGCCGCTCCGATAGCAGAAGTGATATGGTCATATCCTGGGGCTATATCCGTAGTCAAGGGACCTAGTGTGTAAAAAGGGGCTTCGTAACAGTATTCTAATTGTTTTTCCATGTTTTCTTTAATCATGTGCATAGGTATATGTCCAGGTCCTTCATTCATTACTTGTACATCATATTTCCATGCGATTTTAGTCAATTCACCTTGGGTTTTCAGTTCTGCAAACTGCGCTTGGTCATTAGCATCAGCGATGCTGCCAGGTCTTAATCCATCACCCAACGAGAAAGATACGTTATAAGCTTTCATGATTTCGCAGATTTCTTCAAAATGTGTGTACAGGAAATTTTCTTTATGATGCGCTAGACACCATTTAGCCATGATAGAACCTCCTCTTGAAACAATACCTGTTACACGTTTTGCAGTCAGTGGGATATAGCGTAACAGTACGCCTGCATGAATGGTAAAATAATCTACTCCTTGTTCTGCTTGTTCTATTAAGGTGTCTCGGAAAATTTCCCATGTCAGTTCTTCGGGTTTGCCGCCAACTTTTTCTAAGGCTTGGTAGATAGGTACTGTACCTATGGGTACGGGGCAGTTGCGTATAATCCATTCTCGGGTTTCATGAATGTTTTTACCCGTAGATAAGTCCATGATGGTATCTGCGCCCCAGCGACATGCCCAAACCGCTTTTTCTACTTCCTCCTCAATACTGGACGTAACTGCGCTGTTGCCAATATTAGCATTGATTTTGACAAGGAAATTTCTACCGATAATCATCGGTTCGCATTCAGGGTGATTGATATTGCACGGAATAATAGCCCTTCCTGCGGCTACTTCTTGACGTACAAAATCAGGTGTGATTTCTTTTGGAATATGCGCCCCGAATGCCTGTCCCGCATGCTGATGGAATAGCGGACTATTTTCTCCGTATTTTTCTTTAAGATAGGATAGCATTTGGTTCTCACGGATAGCTACATATTCCATTTCAGGCGTAATAATACCTTTTTTGGCATAGTGCATTTGAGAAACATTAGCATCTGCTTTCGCCTTCAATGGTTTTTTATAGTGGTCAAAACGGAGATGCGCTAGTTTTTCATCTTTTTGCCTTTTACGAGCAAATTCTGAACTAAAATCATCAAGTTGTTCTACGTCATTACGTTCCAAAATCCACTTTTCGCGTAAGCGAGGAAGTCCTTTTTTTAAGTCAATTTCGATGTTAGTGTCCGTATAAGGACCGCTGGTGTCGTATACAACGATAGGAAAATTCTCTTCTAATTTACCATTGGCTAATTTTGTGGGATTAAGATGTATACTTCGCATAGCGACTTTGATGTTATGCAATTTGCCTTGCACATAGATTTTTTTTGAACCCGGTAATGGTTCTCGGGAAATGATAGCTTTTTGTTCATTCATAAGTTTATCCTCCTTGGGTTGCTTTAATAATTAAGATTTCGTCATTAGATTTTAGGAAGTAGTTAGCCCACTCTGTTTTAGGAATAACAGTTTGATTAACGGCTACAACTATGCCTTTTTGCCTGTCCTGCACAACTTGGTTGAGCATATCTTGAACTGTGCAGGGTTCATGTAGGATTTTAATTTCATTATTTATGATAACTTCCATTCCTGAATATGTTTAGGGTTATTTTTTCAACTTCAGGAATGTCCATCAAAAGTTATGATGATACTTAACTTTTTTCCTTCGGCAGCATTATCTGCATCAGGTTCTAAGGGTATAATCTCAGCCTTGTGGGCACCCCCAAAGTTTGACTACAAAGATAACAAATTTTTGGAAACAAGGTTCAAAAAGATGATTTTTTTTGTAGGTATTTTTTACTTGCTAGATGGGCTTCAAGTTTAATATTTTTTGGGCGTTCCTGCTGCGCAGTCGGCGTGCTACGGGCTACGCTATCGCTTCGGAAACGCCGCATGCGGCGTTTCTACTACGTACCCTCCGCGTGCCTAACGCAAAAGAAGTGTTTTTTGTGGGGTTTTCGGGTTTACCCACCCACCCGCCCACGGGTGAAAATGAGGTAAAAAACACTTCTTTTTATTTGTATCATACGTATTTTTGCGAGGGCGGGGGCGAAGCCCCCGCCCTCGTAGAATCGTGCTTTTTACATAAAAAGGCATTTGCTATACATGAATATGGCTAAAAATAAGCGATTTTCGCGTGAGGGGCTTGAAGCAAAGCCGTCAGGCTTGTGCAACGCACCGAAGCGCTAGCGTAGTGCGGAAAGCACCGACCCGAAGCAGAAGGCGTTAGCCTACCTGCGTAGGGACACGCCCAAAAAAATAAAATTATTTAAATAATACGTACAAAATTTCTACTTATTGTGGATACTTTTTAATTTTACAGCGTTAATATAAAATATGAGTATAACTGATTATACAGACGAGTTTGAATACCGTCATATTGGCAGCGAAGGAGCAGAATTAAATGCTATGCTCAAAGAAATGAACGTAAACAGCATAGATGAACTGATAGAACAGACTGTTCCCGCTTCTATTCGTTTGAAAAGTCCATTGAACCTGCCTGAACCGCTTACTGAATATCAATACCTTCAACATGTAAAAAAAATTGCAGCAAAAAATAAAGTGTTCAAATCTTACATTGGATTAGGATACTACAACACTATCACGCCTTCCGTAATTTTGAGAAATGTTTTTGAAAATCCAGGGTGGTACACAGCTTACACCCCGTATCAGGCAGAAATTGCACAAGGTAGATTGGAAGCCTTATTGAACTTCCAAACAATGGTAACAGACCTTACCGCCATGCCCATTGCCAATGCTTCTTTGTTAGATGAAGCTACTGCCGCCGCAGAAGCTATGTTTATGCTTCATGCAGAACAGGAAAAAAACCTCCCCGATGCACATACTATTCTGGTATCTGATAAGGTATTTCCTCAAACTATTGATGTACTATGCACCCGCGCAAACCCTGTGGGAATTACTGTTAAAGTAGCAGATATAGAAAAAGAACAGGATTTTACCAATGTATTCGCGATTTTGCTCCAATATCCTGATAAATCGGGAGAAGTAAAAGATTATAGTGCTTTTGTATCCAAAGTAAAGGAAAAAGGAATTAAAGTTATTGTAGCATCAGATTTATTGGCTTTGACCTTACTCACTCCCCCAGGAGAATGGGGTGCTGACGTGGTAGTAGGTAATTCTCAACGTTTTGGTGTACCTTTGGGATATGGCGGTCCGCATGCGGCATTTTTTGCTACACATGAAGACTACAAGCGTTCTATCCCTGGTAGGATTATCGGTGTAACCATAGATGCACAAGGTAATACAGCCTTACGCATGGCACTTCAAACCCGTGAGCAACACATCAAACGGGAAAAAGCAACGTCCAATATCTGTACCGCACAGGCACTGCTCGCGAATATTGCAAGTTTTTATGCGGTATATCATGGACCGAAAGGTTTGAAGCATATTGCTACACGCGTACATACATACACTCAATTACTTGCACAAATGCTCACAGAACTTGGCTGTACTGTTCATAATAAAAGTTATTTTGATACCTTGCAGGTAAGCGTTACAGACGTAGGTAAGGTAAAAACAATTGCAGAACAACATCAAGTTAATTTCTGGTACAATGAAAATGGTTCTATTAACATCAGTTTAGATGAAACTACACAAACCGAAGATGTTTTACGGATTGCGAATATCTTTGCCAAAGTTGTTTCTAAATCCGAGTACACATTGGAAAATCTTTTGCAAAAACTTAATACTACAACAACTTTACATATTCCTGCGAACTGCATACGTAAAACTCCTTACTTAACGCACCCTGTATTCAACAGCTATCACACCGAACATCAAATGTTGAGATACATGAAAATGCTTGAAAATAAAGACTTGGCTATGAATACGTCTATGATTACGTTAGGTTCATGTACCATGAAACTGAACGCTACTACGGAAATGATACCTGTATCTTGGGCAGAATTCGGTCAAATACACCCATTTGCACCCGTAGAACAAGCTCAAGGATATGCTCAAATTATTCAGGAATTAGAAAAAATGCTTTCTGAAATCACAGGTTTTGCGGCTACTTCCTTACAACCTAATTCAGGGGCGCAAGGTGAATATACAGGTTTGCAAGTAATACGTGCATACCACATCAGTAGAGGGCAAGGACATAGAAATGTGGTTCTTATTCCTTCTTCTGCACATGGTACAAATCCCGCGTCTGCGGCTATGTTGGATATGCAAATTGTTGTCGTAAAATGTGATGAGAAAGGAAATATTGATGTGGCAGACCTCAAAGCCAAAGCGGAACAATATAAAGATAATCTCTCTGCACTTATGGTAACGTATCCTTCTACGCATGGGGTTTTTGAAGAAGCTATTCAGGAAATTTGTGCTACTATTCATCAATACGGTGGGCAAGTGTACATGGACGGTGCAAATATGAACGCACAAGTTGGTTTAACTTCTCCCGCTATGATTGGTGCAGATGTATGTCATCTTAATTTGCATAAAACGTTTGCTATTCCACACGGGGGCGGAGGACCCGGCGTAGGACCTATTTGTGTTGCACAACATCTGGCAGAGTTTTTACCTAAACACAGTCTGATTAGTACGGGAGGTAAAAATGGCATTTCTGCGGTTTCTGCCGCACCTTGGGGAAGTGCAAGTATATTACTCATCTCTTATGCGTATATCCGCATGCTCGGGGCAAAAGGCGTTACTAATGCTACCAAAATGGCTATTGTCAACGCAAATTATATCAAAGCAAGATTGGAAAAACATTACTCTGTTTTGTATGCGGGTGCTAATGGTAGATGCGCCCATGAGATGATTATAGATTTGAGAGCTTTCAAAAAGTTTGGTATAGAAGCCTTGGACGTAGCCAAACGTTTGATGGATTACGGTTTTCACGCACCTACCATGTCTTTCCCTGTGCCTGGTACTATAATGATAGAACCCACAGAAAGCGAACCCAAAGAAGAATTAGACCGTTTTTGTGATGCCTTAATTCAAATCCGTGAAGAAATCAGAGAAGTTGAATTAGGCATAGCAGATAGCCAAGATAATGTGCTTAAAAATGCTCCTCATACGCTTGCTGTAATTACCGCTGATGAATGGAAACATGCATATTCACGTGAAAAAGCGGCATTCCCCCTTCCTTACATTCGTAAAAACAAATTTTGGGCAAGTGTTGCTCGTGTAAATGACTTATACGGAGATAGAAATTTAGTTTGTACTTGTCCTCCTGTGGAGAACTATCAAAGTGCAGAAGCATAGTTCAGAGAATATAACGTAAATTATCTACTCACGACCTTGTATAAAAATTGCAGGGTCGTTTTATTTTTTGCTCTTATTAGGCGTGTTCCCTGCGCTATCGCTTCGGGGTCGGGCTATGCGCTGGCAGAGATGTGGCATGCCACGTCTGTACTCCACAGGCTACGCCTGTTGCGGGCTTTCCGCTGCTATCCCTCACGCGGATACGCGCATACATATACGCACACGCATACGCGTTAGGCATGCGGAGGGTACGTAGTAGAGACGCCGCATGCGGCGTCTCCGAAGCGATAGCGTAGCCCGTAGCACGCCGACTGCGCAGCAGGAACGCCCAAATAAAACATTTTATATAGGGTGCCTTGATACATCAAAACAGAGCATTTATTTTTTTAACTGAAAAATAAGACAAGTGATTTAAATCTGCTAACTTTGCTTTTATTTAAGTCCATTATGAAATTTATCTGTATTGGCAGAAATTATGCAGAACACGCCAAAGAACTGAATAATCCGCTTCCTTCTGAACCTGTTATCTTTATCAAACCTGATACCGCACTGTTACCTAACAAAGGTACTTTGTATCTGCCTGAATATTCCAATGATGTACATTATGAAATAGAGTTGATTTTCAAGGTTTGTTTGGAAGGTAAATTTATTCAACCTGAATATGCACTCAAATATGTAAATCAAATCAGTGTAGGGATAGATTTTACCGCAAGAGATGTTCAAGAGGAGTGTAAAAAGAAAGGTTTACCATGGACAAAAGCCAAATGTTTTAATGGTAGTGCGGCTGTGGGTGAGTTTATTCCCGTTTCTGAAATCCATGACCTCAAAAACATCAGTTTTGAACTCTATCAAAACGGGCAGATAAAACAGCAGGGAAATTCCGTCATGATGCTTTTTGATGTGCCTGCCATTATAAGCTATATTTCTACCATTATGACCCTTAAAAGAGGGGATATTATTTTTACAGGCACGCCTGCGGGAGTAGGCAAAACTAATGCTAATGATACTCTAACGGGCTATTTGGGTGGCAAAAAACTGCTTGAAATACAAGTACAATAAAATAAGCATTCTTTATTACTTTCAAAAGGCTTTTTTATAACAAAAAAATGGAACTATCATCTATGGAGAACATGTTATCTATATGATTTTTGTGCAAAAAGTGTTTCATAATAGTAATAAGCGCAAAGGTTAAAGGTGAATAGATAAAGGTTTTACAGCGGCAACATTTAGCCGCTGTTTTTATTTATTTACATTGAGTTGAAGTGTTGAAATTAAATTTTTAATAAGGGCGTGTCCTTCACTGCGTTCAGGTCGGGCTATCCGCTGATAGAGACGTGGCATGCCACGTCTGTACTTCACAGGCTACGCCTGTTGCGGGCTTTTCACTGCTATCCCTCACGCGGATATATGCTCACACAAGATAAAACTATAATTTTTCAATCTCTTCTTTGGTTAATCCCGTTTTTTCTGATATGGTATCTATACTCATACCCAAAGATAATAACCATTTTGCGGTTTCAATAAGTTTTTTGTGTTCTTCTTCTGCCCGTTTTTTTTCTTGTTCTGCCCGTTTTTTTTCTTGTTCTGCCCGTTTTTTTTCTTGTTCTGCCCGTTTTTTTTCTTGTTCTGCCCGTTTTTTTTCTCCTTCTACCCGTTTTTTTTCTTCTTCTGTTTGTTTAATAGCTTCTTGTAACAAACTTTCATACTTTAACACAGCTTCCTGATACCCTTCCTCATGGGCATAATCCAATACATTTTGCCAATCATTGTATTTTTT
>Ga0272446_1002837_pt1 | contig 22858 bp, 21 predicted proteins | sample YNPCB0061_FD_194587 | JGI IMG/M metagenome (GOLD analysis project Ga0272446, IMG submission 194587) | Hot spring microbial mat communities from Yellowstone National Park, WY, United States - YNP-CB-006-1 | ecosystem: Environmental > Aquatic > Thermal springs > Hot (42-90C) > Sediment | place... | reverse complement strand
CCGGCGTTGCACAGGTGGACGCGGGATCAGCGACCGCCAGCAGCGGTTTCGTGAATGTAACAGGCAATACAGTCACCTGGTCAGGATCTGTGGCGACGAGTCAGCCCGTTACGATCACCTTCCGCGCCGTGCTGAGCACGATTCTGCCTCCCCCTGCATTACCGTTGGTGAATACAGCGACTGTCGCTCAGGCGGGTGGCGCACTCAGTGTCACCAACCAGGTCACCACGACGCTGATTGCCGACTACGCCTATCTGCCAATCGTGCGTGGTCCGCGCGAGTATTTCGCTTACTTGCCCATAGTACGGCGTTAGAACCAGGGAAGAAGGAAGAAGGATCAGCGTTTTGCCCTTGATCCTTCATCCTTCATTTTTGAGGCGCTTTCCGCGCGCTTGACAATCTTCGCGCGCTGGCTATACTAGTAGGGCGTGCGCGACAGGTCTTGAACACATGGATTGCGCCGACGTAGCTCAGTTGGTAGAGCACACGACTGAAAATCGTGGGGTCATCAGTTCGAGACTGATCGTCGGCACTCGGTTCGAGAGTGCGGGTGTGGCTCAGTGGTAGAGCGTCTCCTTGCCAAGGAGAAGGTCGCGGGTTCAAATCCCGTCGCCCGCTTGATAAGGAGGAATGAAGAGGGATGAAGGATCAGCGTTTCTTCCTTCATCCCTCCTCCTTTTTCTTTTGCTGAGGGCCTGTGGCTCAGTTGGGAGAGCGCCTCAATCGCACTGAGGAGGTCAGGGGTTCGAATCCCCTCAGGTCCATGCGCTCTGTTTGACACCGGCGGTCGGTGAGTCTGTCACACCGACCGCCACTTTGTTTTCTCATTCGCCGGGTGTTGTGGGCAGGTTCGGCGGCGCCGATTCCTTGACCAGGTAGATGCCGGGCAGACTGATCAGTGTCGTGGCGCCCTTGATCAGAATGTTGCTCAGCACGATTGTCCATACCACCTCAGCCGGCAACTCCCCGCCAAACGCCAGCCAGGCGAACAGCAGGCTGTCAAGCGGCACGCTCACGGCGTTGCTGGTCAGCACCCGCGCCCACTGATAGCGTGTGGTGACGCGCGTCACCCACAACTGGTAGATCTCCGTGTCAACCAGTTCCGCAATCACTTCGGCGACGATGGAGGCGAACACGATTCGCCACACCGGCGCCAGCACCACTGCAAACTCGGTCTGCGGTCCCACCGCCGGATCGGGCGGCAACTGCGCCACCACCCAGAACAGCAGCGCCATGAGGATGTTGATCACTGCGGCAGTGATGATGAGCGCGCGCGCCGCCTTCACCCCGGCCACCTTGTGCGCCATGTCGCGCAAGGTGAAGGTGAATGGGTAGACCAGCGTGCCGGCGTCCATCGACAGGCCGGCGATCGTCACGATACGCAGACTGGTGACATCGGCCATCATCTGCGCCGCAATGTAGGCCGAGCACACAATGACAAGTCGAATCAATGCATCCATAGAAAATCCAAAATCTAAAATCCAGAATCGAGCGCGGCCGGCGTCAGACGCCACCAGCCATAGGGGTTGTGGAACAGGTCATCGGGCGCAAACAACGGGCGCGGTTCCCGTGTCAGGTGGAATCTGATCGGCTCACCGCTGACCGCGAAAGTGTGTTCGTCTGTCAACGCCGGCTGTTCGTGCAGCAGATACATCAGGAAGTCCTTCAAAAGCTGGCCGGCGCGCTGAGGCGGCAAATCTGCCGACAGAATGGCGTCCGGGAATCCGAGGTTGTGCATCCCGCACGAGTAGACGGCGCCGCGCGACGCCACCATCGCCACGTAGGCGATGAACAACGCGCCGGTGTGCGTCTCTTTGCGGGCCGATTGCGCCAGCCAGTCCTGCGCGCGGTGGGCGACGCCCGAAGTCTCGACTTTCACCGCCAGGCCGCCGGCCCGCAGCAGCGCGTCGGCAAAGTCCATCATCTCGCGCCCGGCCTCCAGGGAGCCGCCCGCGCCGATCAGATAGACCGCGCTGCGATGCGCCGCAATGGCGGCCAGATCGGTCTCACTGAAGAGCCGGCCTGTCTGCGCAGAGGCGTCGTGCAAGTCCGGCTCGTGTTCGACGAACTCGGCGCGCGCGCTTCGATCATGCCGGCGCAGGATGCCGCCAGACAGGGCCGTGTCGGTGTTGCTTGCCGCAATGGCCTGCGCCAGCGCCTCGCGCGATTCCCACGGTCCGGGGATGCGCAGGACGATGCGCGGAGCGTGAACAGGACTGGTCATCGCTTCGAGCGCAATATGACGCCGCTGGCGTGCGACACTTCGCCCACTTCTCCATTGCGGGTTGTGTCGGTCAGGTTCTGAGCGATGCGGCCGCGGTATTCCTCCGGCACATTGATGAGCTGCAGGCCGAATTCCTTCTCCGCGATCTCAATCAGCAGCCTGGATGGCGAGTCGCCGAAGGGGATGTGGTAGACCTTCTGCTTGAAAGAGGCGGCAATGGCTTTTGCAGTCGCTTCATCTATGCCGAAGCCGCAGATCTCTTTCAGGAAATAGTGGATGACATTCCATCCACTGAGCGGCCCAAGCAGGATTTCCGATTCGGTCACGCCAAACTGGTCGAGCGGATTGGCCTCGTAGGCGCTGGTTGAGTTGATGACTGCCTTGCCATGCACGCCGGCGGCATGGGTGCGATTGGTCAGGCTGACCGGCTCTTTGGAGGGCACCAGTTTGCGCAGCTTGTCGGCCATCAGCACGTTGATCGGATACGAGCCGCGCAGGTGAAAGCCGTCCAGTTTGTCGTAGTGTCTGTCCACGAACAGGTTGAACAACAGCGCCGTCATCGACGTGATGCCAGACCGTTCACCAATGCCAAGCAGCGTGGTCTGGATGTAGCGCATGCCGGCTTTGACCGCCTCCAGCGCGTTGACGAGGCTGAAACCCCGGTCGTCGTGGAAGTGGCCTTCCAGATCGACGTGCGGATAGCGGGCGCGCAGCAGTTCGACCCGCCGGCGCACCGCGCCGGGGGTGGCCACGCCGACGGTGTCGGGTGTGCCGAAGCGGTGCACCAGCGGCGCCAGTTCGTCATAGACGCGAAAAAGATCTTCTTCGCGCGTGCGGAAAGCGTCTTCGCCGCTGAAGCGCACGATGAGGTCGGGATGGTTGCGCCGCGCGTCTTCGATCAGCGCACGCGCCCGGCGGATGATCTCGTCCAGCCCATGACCGTGGCTGTGGCTGCGCGCGGCGTCTGAAGTGCCGATGTACATGTTCAGGCCGTCGACCCCGGCGTTGATGGCGGCCTCGATGTCGGCCGGGTGGCATCGCACGTGGGCCAGCAGGAAGGTGTACCCCCGTTGCAGCACCATCTCGTCGCGCGCAGCCTTGACTGCCGCAAAGTCCTCGGCTTCGTGCTGGCTGACATTTGGCGCGAAGGTCTCAATGAATTTGACGCCATAGGTGATCAACGCGCGCGTGATCTCCACCTTGTCTGAGGTGGTGAAGAAGTATTTGTAGTGATCGTGCAGCAGCGAGCTTTGCGAGCCTTCGCGCAGGGTCGTGTCGATGATCTCCAGCGCGCGCGGCTGATAGTCCTGAAAACGCAGTTTCATCGTCTCGTCTTATCCACCTTGCCAGCTTTATGAACCTTACGAACCTCAGTTCCCTTGTCCTCCGACCAGGGATCTGAGCGTCCGCTCCAAAATGCGAACACTCTGCTCAAACTCAGCGATGGACACATGCTCGTCCGGCGTGTGATCGAGCGCAGAGTCGCCGGGGCCATAGGCGACAATCGGCGCGTTCCAGGCCGGCCCGACCACGTTGAAATCCGCCGTGCCCGTCTTGTGCTTGAAGGCCGGCCTCAGCCCTTCGGCGCGGATGGCGTCTACGAAAGCGCGCGCCAGCGGTGTGTCCCTGGAGGCGCGCCAGGCGCGTTCGGCGCCGCGATACATGATCTCGGCAGAGTCATCGCCGTTTCCGATGGGAGAAGAACTCAGCCAGCGATCGACCTCGTCGGTCATCGCATCCGGCCCGAACTCGACCGGCAGGCGAAATCCGATCAACACATCGCACCAATCGCGCAGGCCGTCTGTGTCCGAGCGGATGGCGCGCAGCGAGGGAATGATCTGGTCGAAGGCTTTGGGCTTGTCGGCGTTGTAGGCGTTGGCGCGCGCCTCGACCCAGTTCCACAACTGCACGGCGTATTCGATGACGCCAGGCCCGGGCACAGCGGTGTGGCGCGCCGGCATCTCGAAGTGCGCCTCAACCAGCAGCCGGCCTTTGTAACCCAGCGTGATGCCGTTGACGCCGCTCGGCTCGCCGATGATGCACATCTCCGGCGCGTACTGGCGCGCAGCGTGGCGCGCGCCTCTGGACGTGGTCGCCTCTTCTTCTGTCGCGCCGATGACGACGATCTGCCACTGGCCGGCCTGTGGCGGCGCGCCGGCGCGCAGCCATTGCCCCACGCGCTCGGCAGCCAGAACAAACGCGCACAGCGGCCCCTTCGCGTCAACTGCGCCGCGCCCGTAGAGCGCGCCATTCTCATAGCGCACCGGCACATCGCCGCCCACGGTGTCCATGTGGCCCAGCATCACCAGTTGGCGCGGTCCGTTGCCCATGACGCCGACGGCGTTGCCGGCCTCGTCGATGAAGGCGCGGTCGAACCCGCGCGCAGTCATCTGATCGCGCAGAAACATGGCCATCGCGCGCTCCTCGCCGCTGAGCGACGGGATGCGCACACACTGTTCGAGGAGTTCAATCATGCTCAGGCCGCCAGCACTTTCGCCGTTTTCTCCACCACGGTGTCGATTTGCTCGCGGGTGATGACAGCCGGCGGCAGGAAGCGCAGCACGTTCAGGCCGGCCGGCAGGGCAATCACACCTTCCGCCTGCAGCGCGCGCAAATACGGCGCCACTTTGGTTTTCAACTCGACGCCGATCAACAGGCCCAGCCCGCGCGTCTCACGAATGACCGGCGCATTGACTTCCTCCAGCCGCTCGATGAAGTACGCGCCTTTCTCGGCGGCCAGGCGCGGGATATCGAGTCGCTTCATTTCGCTCAGCGAGGCGAGGCCGGCGGCGCAGGCCAGCGGGTTGCCGCCGAAGGTGCTGCCGTGCGCGCCGGGGGCCAGATTCTTCACGGTGTCGCGGATGCCCACCGCGCCCATTGGCACGCCGCCGCCGATGGCTTTGCCCATCGCCAGCAGGTCGGGGATCACGCCGCTGTGCTCGCAGGCGAACCATTTGCCGGTGCGTCCGAAGCCGGTTTGCACTTCATCGAGGATGAGCAGCGCGCCGCGCGCGTCGCAGATCTCGCGCGCGCCGCGCAGATATTCGGCTGCGCCGGGATGGACGCCGCCCTCGCCCTGCACCGGCTCGATCAGCACGGCGGCCGTCTGATCGTTCACCGCCTCTGCCAGCGCGTCGAGCCGGTTATAGGGCGCGTGGCTGAAGCCGGGCACCAGCGGCTGAAAAGGCTCGCGGTACTTTGGCTCGTAGGTGGCCGACAGCGCGCCCATCGTGCGCCCGTGAAAGCCGCGCACCGCGGCGACGATGTTGGGCCGGCCGGTGCTCAGCCGGGCGAACTTGATCGACGCCTCGACAGCTTCTGCGCCGGAGTTGCACAGAAACACCCGCTGCAGCGGCGCCGGCAGAATGTCGCACAGGGCGTCCATGAAGCGCGCGCGCTGGTCGTTGTAGAAAATCTCGCTGCAATTGAGCAGGGTCAGGGCCTGCTCGTAGATCGCGCGCGCCACGGCTTCGTTGGCGTGGCCGAGTGTGCTGACGCCCTGGTTGCTGGCGCAGTCAATGTACTCGCGCCCCTGGTCGTCCCACAGCGTGGCGTCTTTGCCGCGCACCAGCGTCAGATCGCGCTTGGGGTACACGCCGGAAGTGTGATGTTGTTCGAGGGTTTGGTGGTTCATGGTGTGGTGCGTGTGTTGCGTATTGCGTATCGCGTATTGCGTATCAGGCTTCATATTCGGCGGACTCGTCGCGCAGGTCTGGCCCGATCCTTCCCGGAGCAGCGGCTGTAGCCCTCAGCAAGATTGGCGCTGATGGAACCCAGCGCGCGGTTGAGTTGATCGCTCACAGAGAGGGTACGTCTGTCCGTGGAAAGCTTTGTCACGTCATGCCATCCGATGTCGCCAACAAACAATGCCAGCCTATAGGCCTTCATCTTCCACAAACTATCGTTGGTAATCGCGGGTGGCACAATCTTCTCCCATTCGTCATAATTCATGCAGCAGCCTCCGCTCAATACGAAATACGAAATACGAAATACGAAATACGAAGTCCCCTCCTTACCGTGCAACGACAGTGCCTTTGCCCGCCATCGCCGCCTGCACACAGCCGGCGATGCGCCCATCGGCGAACACAACCTGCGCCACGCCGCCGGCGATGGCTTCGCTGGCGCCGAGCACTTTCTTCTTCATGCGCCCCTCGGCAAATGACAGCGCCTGCTCCAGTTCGCCATAGCGGATATGCGGGATGAGCGTATTTTCGTCCGGGAATTGGCGCAGCAACCCCGGCACGTTCGACAGAATGATGAGTTGCCTGGCGCCCAGGGCTGAGGCGATCATAGCCGCCGCGCGGTCGCCATCGACGTTAATGGCCTCGCCCTCGGTGCTGGCGGCCGGCGGGCAAATCACCGGCGTGTAGCCGGCGTCCATCAACAGGCGCAGCAGCGGCGCGTTCACTTTCTCCACCTTGCCGGTGTAGTCGTCGCGCACCAGCACTTGCCGGCCATCGATCACGGCGCGCACGCTGGCTTTGCGCGGCCCCTCCAGCAGCCGGCCATCGATGCCGCTCAACCCGATCGCGTTCACGCCGCGCCGCAACAGCCGCTCGACCATGCGCGTGTTCATCTTGCCGGCGATGGCCATGGCAAAGATATCCATCGTCTCGGCGTCGGTGTAGCGCGAGGTGAAGCCCTGCGGCGAGGTCAGGATGCGCGGCGGTTTGCCCAGCTTTTCGGACAGCGCGTTGGTCTCGCCCGATCCGCCGTGGACGAGCGCCACACGCCGGCCGGCTTTGACCAGCGCGGCGATGTCGTCGCACACGAGGTCATAGTTCACGCCGGCTGATCCGCCGACTTTGACGACGATGATATCCTGCATCATGCTTCTCCAACTACCAAATGACTTTGATGGCGCAGAAATCAGTCACCGCTCGAACGCTGTCGCCAACTCTGACGGCAGAGGAGCGTCGAAATCGGGCGCGATGTATATCTTGCCTGCTGCGCTGCCGAGTTTGCGCTGCCTGGGTTTTGGATGAATGGCCACCAGTCGCGCCACTGGCGCGCCGGCGCGCGTGATGATAATTTCTTCGCCGGCGCTGACCCGCGCCAGGATCCTGGAGAGGTTTGTCTTCGCTTCGCGCACGCTGACTGTAGCTCTCATTTTGTCACCCTGGCTTGCGAGCGTCATGGATGCAATCCCGGAAACGCCAGGCCGGCCCGCTCGTCCCAGCCCATCATCACGTTCAGGCATTGCACGGCCGAGCCGGCGGCGCCCTTCATCAGATTGTCGATGGCGCACAGCGCCGTGGCCTTGCGCCCATCCTCGCTGAGCGCAAAGCCCACATCGGCCCAGTTGCTGCCGGCCAGAATCTTCGGCTCCGGCGCGCGGAAGATGCCGGTGCTGCTCTTCACCAGCCGCACGAACGGCTCGTTCTTGTAGCAGTCGCGGAACGCCTTCCACAACGCCTTCTCCTGAACCGGCTCTTTCAGGAACACATGCACGGTCGCCAGCACACCGCGCACCATTTCGATGGAGGTGACGGACATGTGCAGGTCTGCAGGGTTCGTAAGGTTTGTAAAGTTCGTAAGGTTCGTAACGTTATCAACCTTGCCAACCTGACTCACCTGAACAACCTGCCCGATCATCTGCTCGACCTCGGCGGTGTGGCGGTGGCCGGCCGGCGCATAGGAGCGCACGGCGCCGCTACGTTCCGGGTGGTGCGAGGCTGGCGACGACTCTGCCCCGCCTTCGCTGCTGCCCACTTTGATGTCGGCCACGATCGGCATCGACCAGTCGATCAGGCCGGCTTTCACCAGCGGCAGCAGCGCCAGATTGGTCGCGGTGGCGTTGCAGCCCACGCCGCTGGCATAGCGCGCGCCTTTGAGTTGCGCGCGCGTCAGCTCCGGCAGACCGTACACGAATTGCTCCACCCAGCGCGGGGCTGGGTGGTCATGGCCGTACCAGCGCTTGTAAGCGGCCAGATCGCGCAGGCGAAAGTCGGCGCTCAGGTCGATGACGCGCTCGGCCAGGCCGGCCCAACGCTCGATCTGCGCGGTCGCCTCGCCATGCGGCAGGCACAGAAAGATCACATCGGCTTTCTGCACATCGTCAGGCCGGATGAATTGCAGGTCGGTCACTCCGCGCAGATTGGGATGAACCACGTGCGCGTATTCGCCCATGCGCGAGCGCGAGGTGATCTGGGTAACCTCGGCGTGGGGGTGGAAGCTCAGCAGGCGAAGCAACTCTCCGCCGGTGTAGCCCGTCCCGCCGATGATGGCGCAGCGTAGTTTGGTCATTGGGTGAGTGGGTGATTCAGTCATTGGGTGATTGAGTCATTGGGTGATTGCGTGATTGAGTCATTGGGTCATTGAGTCATTCGCAGTCGCCTTGCGTGATCTGGAGCGGGCTGTTCGTTGGGAGGCGGCGAAGATTGCCAGAAGCTCGTTCGCTTCTGTGAGCAGACTGTCCAGCAGAGGTTTGGCGACAATTCCGCTTTCGACAAGCAGTTCAAGCCAGAACACGGTCTCATCGGCTTCTTCCACCACAATGCCTATCTTTGAGATGAATTCGCGCGATGACCTGGCTCGGCAGACGGCGCGATGGTTTGCCGCAACCGAAGTGCCTGAGCGCAACATCTGTTTGCCGATGATGCGTGCTTCCTCTGTCTCTGGCAATGCGCGAAACAATCGGATGATGCGCAGCGCAAATTCCGCTGATCTTCGCCGCAACACTTCTGGCTTCGACATCATAGCCATGATCTAATGACTCAATGACTCAATGACTGAATGACTCAATCTCTCAATCTCTCAATGGCGTACTCCACAATCGCGCCGGGGATATCGACGCCGGTCGGCGCGATGCTGTTGCGGAACTCCATGGTGTGATTGACTTCGTTGATGAGCAGACCGCGCGTCTCGTCCTCGAGCACATCAACCGCCACAATGCCGCCCCCGACCGCGTTGGCGGCGGCCACGCAGATGCGATCCAGTTCCGGCGTGACCGGGCAATTGCTGGTCTTGCCGCCGCGCGCGGTGTTGGTGATCCAGTGCTCGGCGGTGCGGTAGACGGCGGCGATGGTGCGATCGCCGGCCACAAACGCGCGGATATCGCGCCCCGGCTTCTTCACGTGCTCCTGGACGTAGTAGATGTGCTGCTCATAGCCGCCCAGCACATCGCGCAGTTCCAGCAGTCCTTCGGCGGCGTCGCGGTCGTTGACGCGCACCACCATCCGGCCCCACGAGCCGACGACCGGCTTCAGCACGCACGGATACCCCATCTCCTCGATGGCGGCCAGCGCCGATTCCGGCGTAAAGGCCAGCTTGACGCGCGTGGTGGGCACGCCGTGCTGCACCAGCAACTGCGAGGTCACAAACTTGTCCCCGCAGTTTTCCACCACCTCATAGCGGTTGACGGTCTTCACGCCGGCCAGATTCAGCGCGCGCAGGATGTAGCGCGCCCGGCTCTGCGACACGCAACGCTCGATCACCACGTCATACTGCTTCCACGTCTCAAGCGCGTGCAGATCGAAGTGGATGCCGCGATCGTCGATGACTTCCACGGGGATGTTGCGTTTGGCGAACGCCTCCAGCAACAGCTTCTCTTCCGGGCGCACCAGCGAGCAAATGATGGCAATCTTCATCGATTTTGGATTTTGGATTTTGGATTTTGGATATGGGCGCTCCCCAATCGCAAATCCAAAATCCGAAATTTCATTCGCCCCAGTCTTCTTCCTCGGTTGGCGCCAGCGCCAGCGTCAGCGGCTCCAGCGACACCACTTCCAGCTCCGCGCCGCACTCTGGGCAGCGCACCAATTCGTGCAACACCGGCGGCGTCTTGAACGTGATTGTCGCGCCGCACTCAGGGCATTCGGCAGTGAACATGTGTCAGTAACCTCCAAATGAAAAGCTCCCAGACACCCGTCGTCTGGGAGCTTGTTGATCACCTGCTGCGTTCGCCGCGCCGCTCGATAACCAGAGCTAACCAGACGTGCTCTGGCTGCGCTTCTTGCTCTGCTTACCGAACAGTGCGCTCGCGCGCATTGCGCTGGCGGAACTCATGGGGCAACACTAATACCACGCAGGGGCCGATGTGTCAACGGGCAAAATTCCGCGATTCTGGGGTTGCGCGGCGCACATCATTCTACTCTCTGACACAGTGACAAGGCATAATGTGCGCCATGTTGCGCGTTGTTGTATCAAGGATCTGCGATGTGAGCGCAGCGGTAACGCGCAGAGCACCGCATCCTGGGAACAAGTTTGCATTGCGCCGGGCATGATCAAACCAGAGCACATCGTCGCCATTGACGTAGAGCCGGCGGAAGTGGACTGCGCGCAGGCTGGCTTGCTGGCAACGCATACGGCCAACACATGGCAGCCGGATCGCTCGCCCGCTGACAGGCTGCGCGACACGTTGATCGGCAAAGCCGCCGAGCTGGCGTGGCTGCGTTACCTGCAGCGCGAGTCGATCGCCTGTCGTTTGTGGGATGACATGCGCCGGGACGGCGGGCGCGACCATGCGCCGGTCGATGGCTTCGTCGCTCAGCGCGACGCCGCCGAATTGCTGGCCGGCGACCTGTTCGCAGACACTGCCCGCCAGTGGCAGGAAGGCGCGCACTTTCGGCGCGGATTTTTTGCGGCCTGCGAGCGGCGCGGCATTTTCGGATTCGAGGTGAAGTCCACCCGCATTGGCCCGCGCCATCTCGCCGGCGGACAGGTCAACTATGCCGCCATCCTGGAAGACGATTTTCTGGTCTATCCGCCGGTGCGCGCCGGCGCACTCGACGAATCGACCCGCCAGGATCTCATCAGCCAGAAGCAACGCGCAGCGGCGGCCGAGCGAACACCGTACCTGCTGGCGCGGGCTTACGTGGAGGCCCGCGATGCGGGACTCCGCAACGCGGAGGCTTCACGCGCAGTCTATCGCGTCTACCTGGTCGGCTACATGACACGGCCTCACTTCTTCCAATCGCCCCGCCTGCGAGTGACAACGATGCCGCAGTCCAACAAGAGTGAGCAAGCGATTTACTATGCCGTGCCGCTGCGGCTGGGCCAGAATTTGTCCGGCTTGCGCCAGACGCTGGGACTGTGACCGACATGGCCAGAAAACCTTCCTCTGCCGATCGCGCCGCGCCGGCCACACGGCCTGTCAGGGCTGCCACAGGCCGGCCTGCGCTCACCTGGGCCGGCAAACGCCCATTGGATCCTGTTGCGCCCCCGCTTGCCCGCCCGCTCCGGTTGGTGGAGACGCACGATCTGCGTGCGCATCAGTTGCGCGCGCATGATTGGCGCGCGCGCATGCCCGGCGTGGCGCGCGCGCTGCCGGCTACGCTTCAGGACGCCGGCCGGGAGGCCAATCTTCTGTTCCACGCCGACAACAAGGATATGCTGGCGTGCCTGCTGGCGAATGGCTTTGGCGGGCGAATCAAGCTGATCTATATCGATCCGCCTTTCGATAGCGCCGCCAACTACGCGCGCAAAGTGACGTTGCGCGGCGCGACGGGCGGGCCGGTCCTGTTTGGCAACGCCCGGCCGCTCGGCGAGCAACTCCAATACACCGACATCTGGGCCGGCGACGACTATTTGCAGTTCATGTACGAGCGGCTGTTTCTGATGCGCGAGTTGTTGTCCGAGGACGGCAGCCTGTGGCTGCATTGCGATCACCGGCGCGTCCACTATCTGCGCATGTTGCTGGAGGAAGTGTTCGGCGCCGACAACTACCTGAACACCATCTCCTGGCGCAGCCAGGTGGCGCGCGGGGCCAAGGTGAACGCGTTCTACTTTCCGTTCAGCACGCACTACCTGGAGGTTTTTGCCCGCAACAAAGCCGCTCCCACAACCTGGAATCCGGTGAAGAAGGAAATTGTGTTGACAGAAGCTGAAGCGGCCGCTGAATACATGCGCGATGAACGCGGCTTCTTCCGCACTTCGGATCCCGGCACGTATAGCTTCGAGCGGCTCAAGGCGCTGCATGCCGAGGGCCGGCTGTACGCGCCCTACGGCGGCGAGGTGGTGGTGGATGAGGCGTCGCGCCGGGTCTTTGCCTCGAAGGGAGGCAATATCGGCGTGAAGTATTACCTGAAGCAAGGCCGGCGCGGTCGCTACATTGTCGAACGCGCTGTGGACAATCTGTGGGATGACATTCCCGGCCTCGGCACCACGCCGGGCGAAGATTGCGGCTACCCCACCCAGAAAACCGAGGCGCTGCTGCGCCGCATCATTTCAGTTTCGAGCAATCCCGGCGATTGGGTGCTGGATTGCTTCGCCGGCAGCGGCACTACACTTGCCGTGGCGCAGCAAATGGGCCGGCGCTGGATCGGCGGCGACATCAACCGGGGCGCGATCCAGACTATCGTTAAGCGCCTGCACGCGGTCAAGCCCCCGTCTGCGTCGCGCGGGTCTGGCCGCCGGCAGGCAGGCGCGAACGGCGCTGGTGACCTGCCGGCTGTCGCCTCTCACCGCTTTGTGGTTTATGCGGACAGCGCCGGCTGCGCTAACGACTGCAATGGGTTGGCCCAACGCGCCCGGGCGCGCGTGACCATGCGCCGGGACGATGCGGCAACGCCGCCCGTCATTCGGGTAGTGGTCGAGGCGTTTGTCTCCCCGGCAGTCATCGAACGTGTGCGCCAGGCCGGGCCGGAAACTGCGCCTCGTATCGACGACTGGCGCGCGGTCGTGGACAGCATCATGATCGACCCGTCCTATGACGGCGTAGCTTTTCAGCCGGCGCTGGTCGATGCGCCCCGCAGGCGCAGCGACCTGGTGCAGGGGCGCTACCAATGGCCAGCCGGCCCTGGCGCGACGACGGTCGCCGTCAGAATTACCGATGTGCTGGGCGAAGAGCTTCTCATCGTCGAGTCTGTGTAACGGTGCGGCGGAGAGCGACTTGTTGCCGGGGGCGAGAAGCGGCCACGAAGCCCGCCTGCTGTCAGATCATCATGTAGCCGCTGCCGCGCATGTTGACAATGCGACAAGCCAGGCTGGGTTTCTGCTCGAGCTTACTGCGCAGGCGAACCAGGTGTGGGCGCAACAGCTTGGCGCCTTCGCGCTCATCAACGCCAGATTTCATAAGCGCGTGCTCGAGCAAATCAGCGATGGAAACCACCCGGCCTCGGCGCGTATACAGCAAGTCAAAAATCCGACCTTCGATGGGGCTGAGTCGCACGTAGTCCTGGCCGCTCTGGATGAGATGTGTGGCCGCGTCCCATCGAATCTCATGGGCAGGAGTGGCCTGGCCAGGCAAGGCTGTGGCCCGTCGCAGCGCCTTCCCACCTGCCAATGCGGTTTCCTGAACCTGATTGCGGATGCGTTCCGCCATCAGGCGCGCGCTCAATTCTCGATGGGCCTCACTATCCGTAGACAAAAGATACTCCCGCACGCCCAATTGCAACGCTTTGATGGCTGTGTGCATATCGCCGCCTTCCTTGTCGTACAGGATTGTGGCCGGCAGCGCGCTGCCCTGCTCCTTTAGCAACGATAGCAGTGCAATTGCGCCCGCCTGCACCTCGGCGACCAGAAGCGCATCCTCGCCGGCTTGATGAATGGCAGCCAACGCCTCAGAGACAGATTTGACTTGAGCAACGTCGCAGTCCGCGTCTTTAAGCCCTTTGGATATTGCGGCGTCGGGCTGGTCGCCACTGAAGAGGTAAATTGCTTGTTTGCGCATGGATCATTCCTGCATCGGCTTAATGGATATGTAATAGGTCTCGATTATAGCCGCTTGTGCGATAGGCCGGTATTGGCTGGAAGCCCTTCGGGTTGTGACAGCCGGGCTGTGTGCAGATGTCACACGGATACGTGTAGCGCGGCTCTGTTCATGCGCATCATTGCGCAACGCACAATTCCTTGCCGTGTCCCACTGGCCCGTGCTCAAGGCTCAACGGGTACAATCCACACAGCATTACGATCATGACGATCATGGTCGCCTGCCAGACCGGTTGAGGATATCGATATCGAAATCAAGGAGCACTCTGTGAAAGATCAGCTTACCGAGCTTAAACGTCGCCTGACAGAAGTGAATGACCTGAATGCCATTAGCGCATTGATGAATTGGGATCAATCGACCTATATGCCGCCAGGCGGCGCCGCAGCGCGCGGCCGGCAGGCGGCCACGCTGGGCCGGCTGGCGCACGAGAAAGCCACCGACCCGGCCATCGGGCGTCTGCTCGATGCGCTGCAACCCTACGCGGACAGTCTGCCCTATGATTCCGACGATGCCAGCCTGATTCGTGTCGCGCGCCGCGAATACGAGCGCGCCACAAAAGTGCCGCCGGAGTTCATGGGGCGCTTCCTGGCTCATTCCGCCGCTTCTTATGATGTCTGGACCCGCGCCCGCCCGGCCAATGATTTCTCTCTGGTTCAGTCGTATCTGGAGAAGACGCTCGACTACAGCCGCGAACTGGCCGATTTCTTCCCCGGCTACGAACATATCGCCGACCCGCTCATCGACCTGAGTGATTTTGGCATGAGGGCCGCGACGGTGCGCGCGGTATTTGCCGATCTGCGCCGTGAACTTGTGCCACTGGTTGAAGCAATCACCGCTCGCCCCGCGCCGGATGACGCTTGCCTGCGCCGGCATTACCCGGAAGACAGGCAGCTTGCATTTGGGTTGAGCGTCATCAAACGCTTCGGCTACGACTTGCAGCGCGGCCGGCAGGACAAGACGCATCACCCTTTCATGACCAAATTCTCGCTCGGCGATGTGCGCATCACCACGCGCGTGAAAGAGCATGATCTGGGCGAGGCGCTGTTCAGCACCATGCACGAAGCCGGGCACGCCATGTACGAGCAGGGCATCAGTATGGATTACGAAGGCACGCCGCTTGCCAGCGGCGCATCCGCCGGCGTTCACGAGAGCCAGTCGCGCTTGTGGGAAAACATCGTCGGTCGCAGCCTGGGTTTCTGGCGGCATTTCTATCCCGAATTGCAGGCAACTTTCCCCGATCAACTCGGCGCGACGCCCCTCGACACGTTCTACCGCGCCATCAACAAAGTGCAGCGTTCGCTGATCCGCACCGACGCCGATGAAGTGACCTACAGCCTGCACGTCATCATCCGCTTTGCTCTGGAACTGGACCTGTTGGAGGGCAAGCTGGCGGTGAAGGACCTGCCTGAAGCCTGGCGCGCGCGCTATGGCACGGACCTCGGCATTGCTCCGCCGGACGACAAAGACGGCGTTTTGCAGGATGTGCACTGGTACGCCGGCCTGATCGGTGGCGCCTTCCAGGGTTACGCGCTGGGCAACATCATGAACGCTCAGTTCTATGAGGCGGCGCTCAGGGCGCATCCTTCTATCCCCGACGACATCGCGCGCGGCGAGTTTGGCGCCTTGCATGGCTGGCTGAAGGACAACATCTACCGGCATGGCAGCAAGTTCACCGCCGGCGAACTGTTGCAGCGCGTCACCGGCGGCCCGCTCGATATCGGCCCCTACATCCGTTATCTGCGCGCCAAGTTTGGCGAGTTGTATGCCTTGTAACCGAGCGCATTGCAGGAGGTATTCATGTCCCCGAATTCCCGTTCCACGCGCCGCGCCTTTCTGCGGCTGGCCGGCGCGGCCCTGTCCGGCGCGGCTCTGTCGGCCTGTGCGCCGGCGCGCGCCCCCACGTCCCTCTTGCCGCAGGCGACCTTCTACGTGTCTCCGCGCGGCAACGATGCCTGGTCTGGCCGGTCGTCGGTTCCCAATGCCGATCAGAGCGATGGGCCGTTTGCCACGCTCGACCGGGCGCGACAGGCTGTCCACGCTTTGAAAGTGTCTGCCAGCCTGACCGAGCCGGTGACGGTCTACATTCGGGGCGGCCGATATGAATTGGCTGAGCCGCTGCAATTCGACGCGGGCGACTCGGCGCCGGTGACGTATGCCGCTTACCCCGGCGAGACGCCGACGTTCGACGGGGGCCGGCGCATCGGCGGCTGGCGCATCGAGCGTCATCCTTTCATCGACGGCGCTGAAGTCTGGACAACCGAGCTGCCCGAAGTGGCTGCCGGCCAGTGGCACTTCAAACAACTATGGGTCAACGGCCAGCGCCGGCCGCGCGCCCGGCTGCCCAAAGTCGGCCCCGAACCGGAGCGTCGCCGCTTCTATCAGATCGCCGGACCCTCCTCCGGGCAGGACTATTTCAGCGGGACCAACACCTTCAAGGTTAGCCCCGGCGTGATCGACCCGGCCTGGCGCAACATGCAGGATGTCGAGATTGTTCTGCTGCACTTCTGGATCGAGGAGCGCATGCCCATCGAATCCTATGATCCAGAGACGCGCACCGTCACCTCGTCCCGCACCAGCGTCATGACGATCAAGCAGTTGAACTACTTTTACGTCGAGAATGTGTTCGAGGCGTTGACGGAGCCGGGCGAATGGTATCTGGACCGCAGCGCGGGCAAGCTGTACTACCTGCCCTTGCCGGGTGAGACGCCGGGCGCGGTCGAGGCGTATGCGCCGAGGCTGGAGCAATTGATGCTGCTGCGCGGCAACCCCAGCGCGGGAGAGTTTGTGGAGTTCCTGCGCTTCGAGGGGCTGACGTTCGAGCATGCCGAATGGAGCCGGCCGCCGGTCAGCAGCGCGCCGGGCTGGACGAAGGCGGCCAACACCGCGCCGGCGGCGTATTGGGCGCAGGCGGCTGCGGCGGCGCCAGCGGTCATCTCCTTGAAAGGCGCGCGCTATTGCGCCATCGAGAACTGTGTGGTGCGACACACCGGCTTCTATGGCATCGAGTTGGGCGACGGCTGCCTGAGCAATCGCATCGTGGGCAATGAGTTGTTCGATCTGGGCGCAGGCGGCGTCAAGCAGAACGGCGCGCCCTCGTTCCACGATGTGAATCTGGTCACCGGCAAGAATCGCATCACGGACAACCACATCCATCAGGCCGGGCGCGTTTTTCACGCCGGCGTTGGCGTGTTGTCGCAGAATGCCTTTGATTGCGACATCTCGCACAACCACATTCACGACCTCTTCTATTCCGGCATCTCCTGCGGCTGGGTGTGGGGCTATGGCGAGAACATTTCCCGGAACAACCGCATCGAGCGCAACCACATCCACGATCTGGGCTTTGGCTGGCTGAGCGACATGGGCGGCATCTATATGCTCGGCGTCCAGCCGGGCACGGTCATTCGCGGCAACCTCATTCACGACGTGGAGCGCGCCAGCTATGGCGGGTGGGGCATCTACCTCGATGAGGGCAGCTCGGAGATGCTGGTGGAGAACAACGTCTGCCACGATTTGAGCAGTCAGCCGTTCCACACGCACTACGGCCGGGCGAACCTCGTGCGCAATAACATCTTCGCGTTTGGCCGCGACAGCCAGGTGGTGCTCAGCCGGGGCGAGTCGCATGTTTCATTCACGCTGGAGCGCAACATCATCGTCACCGGCAGCGCCCCCATCTTCGCCGGCGGCTACGCCAACACCAGCATCCAGCTCTACATCGAGAGTGATCGCAACCTGTTCTGGGGCGTGGGCGGCCGGCCCTGGCGCTTCACCTTGATCGATGACACGCTCGAAAGCTGGCAGCGCACCGGCCACGACGCCCATTCCATCGTCGCGGATCCCTTGTTCCGGGATGTGGCCGCGCGCGATTTTACGCTGGCGCCGGACTCGCCGGCGTTTGCGCTGGGGTTTCAGCCGATCAATTTGTCTGGAATCGGCCCGCGTCCCAAACCCGCCCGCAGTTGAGGAATTCGAACCACAAAGAAGGGAAGAACACAAAGAGATTGCTCGATTTCTCCTGGCGCCAATGGTTTCTTCGCGGTTCGTTCAACGCAGATCGACCACAAAGCCGGGAAGAAGGCCAGGCGAATGAATGCCTGCATATCTTCGTGAACTTCGTTGTTTTGTGGTTCACATTCCGAATCGGATGGGCTGTGTCTGGCGCGAGGCGTGCTTGCGAAGCTGTTTCAGAGCGGCGGTGAAGTCTTTAGGGTAGGGGGCTTCGAATGTGTGTCGCTTGCCCGATGCGGGGTGTGTCAGCGTGATGGAGAGCGCGTGCAGCGCCAGCCGGCCGATCAATGGACGTTCGCCGTTCTCGCTCGGCTGGTACTGGCGCTTGATGGCCGACAGCATGAGTTGCCCGCCGTTGCCGTAGAGCGGATCGGCTGCCACCGGCATGCCCAGCGTGCAGAGATGCACCCGGATCTGGTGTGTGCGGCCATGTTTGGGCGTCGCCTCGATCAATGACACCTGCGCCAGCGGCGCATGGAACTTTTCCAAAACCCGGAAGTGAGTGGTGGATGGCTTGCCGGTTTCCAGATCGACGATTGTGCGGTGCTGCCGGTCAGCGTCCACGCGTAAAGGGGCGGATACGGATCGTTCCTGCCAGGTCGGATGTCCCATGACCAGCGCGTGATAAACCTTGATGACCTGATGCTCCTGAAACTGGGCGCTGAGTGACTTGTGCGTGTCTGCGTTGCGCGCCAGCACAACGATGCCACTGGTGTCGCGGTCGAGCCGGTGCACCACCCACACACGCCCGAACGTGGGCTCCAGCAGCCCTGCCAGATAGGGGCGATCGGTGTCATAGCCGTCCGGCACGGTTGGCAGGCCCGCCGGTTTGCTCACCACCAGCAGGTCCAGGTCCAAATGCAACAACTCCGGCTCGTGTTTGCCCTTCATGCCTCTCCCGTCACATATTGCCCTTTCTGCGACCACTTTCAACTGACACACCCGACGGTGCGCCGGTGTGTTTCAGTGCCGCTAGTTTACCCGGCTTCGCTCGCGCGCCAGCAGCGGGGTTGTGTTCACCGGCAGGGGCAAGGGGCAAGCCCGGCGGCTTGCGCTACAGGCAAGCCTGGCGGCTTGCGCTACAGGCAAGCCTGGCGGCTTGCCCTACGCCGGCCCCGCAACTTCAGCGCCGGCCATTCGTATTAAAGGCAGGTGAACTCACAGAGGTGAATCCAATGTCAAACACTCGAAGCACTTTTCGGCTCGGCTTGGCCGGCGCGATGGCCGGCGCAGCCATGCTGTTCTGTGGCGCGCCGGTCTTCGCAGCAACGCCGGCTGCGGGGCCGGGGCCCGATGCGCTGCCGGCGCCTGCGCAGTCTGCGTCTGACCAGGTCCGCGCGACGCCAACTCCCGCGCCCTACGAAGAAGACCGCCGGGTCATTCGCGGCGATCAGTTCGTCATGGGTGACAGCTTCACCCTGCGCTCCGACGAGATCTTGCGCGGCGACCTCACCCTCTTCGGCGGCAATGCGATGCTCGAAGAAGGCAGCCGGGTCGAAGGCAATGTGTCGGTCTTCGGTGGCAACGCCACCATCGCCGGCATCGTGACCGGCGACCTCAGCATGATCGGCGGTTCGGCTCGCCTGGCGGCCTCCGCGCGCATTCAGGGCGATCTGTCCATCCTGGGCGGGTCGGTTGCCCGCGACCCCGGCGCAGTCGTGGAAGGTCAGAGCAATCGGTACACTGGCCCGCGCATCACGACGCCAAATCCAATCCGATCCGTCGACCGCTGGGATGGCCCATTTCGCTGGGTCTGGGACGTGACGGGCAACTTTGTTGCGACGCTGGCCGGCATCTTCCTGATCACCCTCTTGTCCATTGCCGCGATTGCGCTCTTTCCGGTCAATGCGCAGCGCGCCGAGCGTGTCATCCGCAGCCAGTGGCTGGTCTCCGGCGCGATCGGTGTGCTGACCTACGTGGCTGTGCCGATCGTCATCGTCATTCTGACCGTGTTGATCTGCACTATCCCGGCTGCCATTGCGCTGGCGCTGGCAATGGCGGTGCTGGTCGTGTGCGGCTGGGCTGTGGTGGCGCGCATGATTGGCGAATGGCTGATGGTCGGCTTCAAGCAGACGAGCTGGACGACCGTGGGCCAGACTGCCGCCGGCGCAGTGTTGCTGGCCGTGCTGGGCGCGGTTCCGCTGATCGGCTGGCTGGTTGGGTTCGCCGCCTCGGCCATCGGCATGGGCGCGCTCATTCTGACTGTGGCCGGCACGCAGGATTACCCGCGACCGACCGGGGTGGTCGCCGGGCCTGTCGCGCCAGTCTCGCCCGTGACGCCATCCAGCCCGGCTACGCTGCCCGAAGCGCAACCAACCACCATCTTGCCCGGCGATGCGCCGACCGCCGATGAACCGAAAGCATAGGTTCGTTGTCTGGGTCTGTCACCGTTGCCGGTCGCTGAGCTTGTCGAAGCGCAGATGCCGTAGGACAAGCCGCCGGGCTTGTCCTTGCCCCGTCAGCGCGCCGTTGCCGGTCGCTGAGCTTGTCGAAGCGGAGCCTGTCGAAGGCAACGGGGCGCGTCATATAATGCGACCTTTATGGGTGCGAGTGATTCACCTCCGCTGCGCCGGCGTGCGCGCATCGTCGTTGCGACGCACGGGGAACTCGCGCGCGCGTTGCTCAGCGCGGTGGAATCCATCGCCGGGCCGCAGTCTGATATCGTCTGTCTTGGGTTGGCTGCCGGCGAATCGCCCGACGTGTTTGAGGCGCGCCTGGCTGCGGCGCTGGCGCCGGATCATCCGGCGCTGGTGCTGGTGGATTTTCCGGGCGGTACGCCGTGGAACGCGGCATTGCGGGCGGCGCACAGCCGTGAGCAGGCGCGCGTCGTCAGCGGCGTCAACCTGCCCATGCTGCTGGAAGTGGCCCTGCTGCCGGCCGACGATCTGGAGCAACTGGCCGGCGCTGCCGTGGACGCCGGCATTCGCTCGATCCAGCTCGACCCACGCCGCCTGGCCGCGCAAGCCGGTCTGGCAAGAGGAGATCGGACTGCATGACATCGCGTTCTCCTGCGCTGATTGGCGTGCTGGCCGACACACACAACAATCGCGACAACACCTGCGCGGCGCTGGACATTTTCCGCGAGCGCAACGTTGACCGTTTGATCCACTGCGGCGATGTGACCGGCCCGCGTCTGCTGGAGTTGTTTGCCGGCTTCCAGGTGTGGCTGGTGCGCGGCAACAACGATTTTGACGGTCTAGGTTTGCGCGCTCAGGCCCGGCGGTTGGGCAATGTGCGCTACATGGGCGCAGACGCGCAGTTGGAGTTCGACGGTCACGCGGTGGCGGTGGCGCATGGCGACGACGCCAGCCTGGTCGAGAATCTGGTGTTTAGCCGGGCCTACGAGTGGGTGTTTTGCGGCCATTCGCACAGCCGCGCGCTCGAATCGCACGGAGCAACCCGGCTGCTCAACCCAGGCGCGTTGGGCGGGCGCCGCACCGAGCCGCGCAGCGTGGCGATTGTCGATCTGGCCTGCGGCGAGGCCGAATTTGTGTGTCTGTGAAGACGCCGGTCTCGCAAGGGTTCAGAAGTCGCAGACGGGAAGAAAAACAAAACAGCGCAAGCTGTTTGCTCGCGCCGAATGGTCTCGACAGGACTTGAACCTGTGACCTCACGGATGTGAACCGTGCGCTCTAACCAACTGAGCCACGAGACCGCGGACCTGCATTATACGCGCTTTGGACTTGTCTGCAACCGCCGATACACCTCGACGGTCTGATCGGCGATCCGGCGCATGCTGTAACGCGCCAGCGCCCGTTCGCGCCCGCGCCGCGCCAGGTCTGCGCGCAAGCCCGGTGACTCGAGCAGACGCGCAAGTTGCGCGCGCAGGGCCTCGGCGTCGTTCTCGGCAAAGATCAGGCCGGCCTCGCCGATGACGTGTGGAATCTCGCCGCATGTCGAGCCAACCACGGGCACGCCGCAGGCCATGGCTTCGATCAGCACGCGCCCGAACTGCTCTTTCCAGTTGGCTTGCGCGCGCGAGGGCAAGACGAGCGCATCGAATTGCGCGTACGCCTGCGGCATTTCTGTCGAGGGGGAGGGCGGCTGGAAAATGACGCGCCCGGCCAGTCCCAGCGCGCCGCTGAGCTGTTCCAGCGCGGCGCGCTCTGGCCCGGCGCCGATCACCATCAGACGGGCGTTGTCGGGCAGCCCGGCGACGGCGCGCAAGAGCACATCGACTCCCTTTTCAGGCACGAGCCGGCCTGCGTAGCCGATGGTGAACGCGCCGTCTCGACGCGCGCTGCGGTGCGCGGGGTGAAAGCGCGTTTCGTCCACGCCGAATTGCGGGATCACCGGCATGTCGCCGGCGAAACCTTTGGCCCGGCAGACCTGCGCGGCTTCCTGATTGCCGGCGATGCCCCCGTCAACATGCGTCAGCACATGGCGTTCCATCCAGTTGAACGGCGGCGGATAGCGGCGCAGCAGATTCTGCCAGGTGAAAAAAAGCGTCCTCGCTGGTATGCCATGCCTCTTGCGCAGCGCGTCGGCAGCGCGCAGGGCGAGGAAGGTTGCGAGGTTGTACGGCTCTTCGTCGATGTGAAACACATCGGGCCGGCTGGCGGCCAGCGCGCGCGCGAGGGTAGGGTAGTGATGGAGGTGAAAGTTGCCCTCGAAGCGGATGGGCAACGCGCGCAGGGTGTAGCCGGACACATGGGCGCGTTCCAGCGGCTGGCCGGCCCAGGCTGGCGGTGTGAACACAGTCAACTCGATGTCGTCATGGGCGGCGATGAGTTCGCATTTGCGCTGATACGCGCCGACGACGAGGGCTTTGGAGAGCATGACGACGCGCATGGCGCGATTATCCCGCAAGCCTGACTGCCGGTATCATCCGCTTCAGGAGGTGTTGTATGCGCATCGACTTCACAGGACAGGTTGCAGTTGTCACCGGTTCGGGCACGGGGATTGGCTACGCGACAGCCGAGTTGTTTGCCCGTTGTGGCGCGGCGGTGGTGGTCAATGGCCGCCGGCCCCAGGTCACA
>Ga0272446_1002835_pt1 | contig 22876 bp, 25 predicted proteins | sample YNPCB0061_FD_194587 | JGI IMG/M metagenome (GOLD analysis project Ga0272446, IMG submission 194587) | Hot spring microbial mat communities from Yellowstone National Park, WY, United States - YNP-CB-006-1 | ecosystem: Environmental > Aquatic > Thermal springs > Hot (42-90C) > Sediment | place... | reverse complement strand
CCGCCGATCACGTCGATGCCGACGAAGATCAGGCCACGCTCCCTGAGCGCAGGCCCGAGGCGGCGGCAGATCTCGCGCTCGCGGTCCGACAGCGTCGCGGGCTCCGGGCGGCCGCCGACATGCATGTTCGAGCGCGCCTCGCCTTCCGCCGGCACGCGGTTGATCGCCCCCAGCGCCTCGCCGTCCACCAGGATGATGCGCTTGTCGCCGAGCCTCACCTCCGGCACGTAGCGCTGGATCACCAAGGGCTCGCGGGATCGTTCCGTGAACAGCTCCAAGAGCGCGTTCAGGTTGGTGTCGTCGGGCTTGACGTGGAACACCCCGGCGCCGCCGTTGCCGAAGAGCGGCTTGAGGATGATGTCGCCGTGCTCGCGCCGGAAGGCGGCGATCTGCGCCGGGTCGGCCGTGATCAGGGTGGGGGGCATGAGTTCGGGGAAGTGCGTCACGTAGAGCTTCTCGGGCGCGTTCCGCACCGAAGCGGGGTCGTTCACCACCAGCGTGCGGGGGTGGATGTGCTCGAGGATGTGGGTTGCGGTGATGTAGGCCATGTCGAAGGGCGGGTCCTGGCGCATCAGCACCACGTCCACCGTGCCGAGGTCGAGCTCCTCCCACGCGCCGAAGGTGAAATGGTTGCCGTGCTCGCGCCGGAGCGTGAGCGGCCGCGCGCGGGCCAGCACCCGCCCGGCGGAGAGGGCGAGGTGCCGCGGCAGGTAGTGCCAGAGCCGGTGGCCGCGCGCTTGCGCCTCCAGCCCCAACACGAAGGTGCTGTCGGCGTCGATGTTGATGGTCTCGATCGGATCCATCTGGATCGCGACGGCCAGTGACCGGTCCATGCGTGCCTCTCCCTGCGCTGCGCGACCTTGGCCGGGCCGGGCTGGCGGCGCAAGCGGCGGGCGGTCAGGCCGCGAGCAGCGCCTCGCGGGGCCGCGGCGCGCCGCCGAGGCGGGCGAGAACGCGCGCGGCCGCCGCCTCGCCGGAAGCCAGCGCGCCCTCGACGAAGCCCGGGAACTCGGCCGCGAGATCGGTGCCGGCGAAGGCCACGGCGCCGTCGAGCCTGGTGAGCGCGGCTTCGGCGTCGGGCGCGGCGCCGGCGGCGAGATGCGCCGAGTACCCGCCGCCGAGCGTCGGGTGGTCGAGCCAGAGCCGCTCATCCGACGAGAGCGGCGGCGGGGCGCCGGCGAAGCCCTCGGCCACCGCAGCGGTGACGAAGGCGAGACGATCGGCCGCCGTCATGGCGGCGAGGCGCTGCGCAAGCGGGCCGCCGGCGAGCGCCGTCAGCACCCCGCCCTCGCCCGCCGTCGTGTCGCCGAACCAGAGTCCCTCGTGCACGGCCGACCGCAGGCTCCCCGAGAACCCGCCATAGCGCCAGAACGGCTCTGCGTAGCGCAGCGCCATCTTCACCACCGCGCCTGCGCGGAAGCCGCCAAGCGCCTGCCGCGCGGCAGGCGGCACGCCTTCGAGCGGAAGCCGCGCTGCCACCGGCAGCGGCAGCGCGACCACGGCAGCGCGGGCAGCGAGCGTCCCGCGCGGCGTGGCGACCATGACGCCGCCCTCGCCCACGGTGACGCCGAGCGCAGGCCTTTCGAGCATCGGGGCGCAGCGCAGCGAGGCGGCGAGCGAGGCGGCGAGCCCGCCGAAGCCCTCGCGCAGGAAGAACTCGACGTCGTCTCGGTCCGAGCCGTAGCGCGCATCTCCCGCAGCCGACCAGGCGGCAGAGACGGCCTCCGGCGCGGCAGAGGTGAGCTCGGTGATGGCCGAAAGCACGGTCGCCCGCCCGAGCGGCGAGAGACGTTCGGCCGCGACGAGGTCGGCCAGCGACGCATCGGGCGGGATCCGCTCCGGGTCGGACGGAACCGCGGCTTCGAAGGCCTCGGCTTCGGCCAGCGCGAGCCGCTTCTGCGCCTCGCCCGCACCAGGGGCGTGCAGCGCCGCGCGGCCGCCGACCGGGGCGGCGACAAGGCCGAGGCCGAAGCGCCGCGCGAGCCCGAGCACGCGCCGCATGTCGCCGTTGATGAACTGCGCGCCAGCGTCCCAGGCCGTGCCGTCGGCGCCGGTGACCGTTTCCGCACGCCCCCCGGGCCGCGGCAGCGCCTCGATCAGCGCGATGCGGCAACCGGCGGCCTCGAGGGCCTGCGCCGCGGCCAGGCCGGCGAAGCCGGCACCGACGACCACGGCGTCGAAGGGGGCAGACACGGGAAACTCCACTCGTCGGATGTTGAACAAACGCTCAACTGAACATACGCTCAACAGCGATGACCAGTCAACGGATGCGGCAATGACGACACGCAAGCCGGCGGAGGACAGGCGCGAGGAGATCCTCGAGGCGGCCTGCGCCGCCATCCTGCAGAACGGGCTCGAGGCCTGGACGACGCGCGACGTCACCGCCCGGCTCGGCCTCTCGGTCGGCATCCTGTTCCACTACTTCGCCTCGGCGCGGGCGTTGCGGGCGGCGGCGGTGGCGCGCATCGCCGAGCGCGACCTCGCCTCCGCCTTCGCGATGGAGGAGGGGCTGACCGCCGCCGAGACGCTCTCCCGGTTCCTCGCCGACGTGCTGACGGACGCCACCGACGACACCTGGCGCACCTGGTTCGACGCCTGGACGGTGGCGCGCGACGACCCCGCGATCGCCGAGGCGTGCACGGCGCAGATGCTCGCCTGGCAGGCGCGCCTCGCGGCGCTCATCGAGCGGGGGGTGGCAGAGGGCGGCATGACCTGCGCCGACCCCGCCGGCGCGGCGCGGCGGCTGCTCGCGCTGATCGACGGGCTCGCCGGCCAGATGCTGCCGCCTTTCTCGCGCGTCACGCCCGAGGAGGCAACGGCTGACCTGTTCGCGCTGGCCCGCGCCGAGGGGCTGCTGCCGCCCGGTCAGGCGCCCGCGCCCCAGGCTTCCGGCAGTCAGGCCCCGAGGGGTCAGGATCCTGGGGGGCGGTAGTCCACCGCGGTCGCCTTGGCCTTCTGCAGCGCCGGCTCGGCGTCCTTCGCGGTGAGCGGCAGGGTCGTCTCGAACCGCGTGAAGCCGCCGGTCGAGGCGGCCCGAGGGCCGCCGCCCGCGAATGAAAAGGGGCGGCCCGGGGGCCGCCCCTGGCAGGTCGCTGCCGTGGCGCGCGGTCAGGCGCGGCGGCGGCGCGCGGCGAAGCCGAGGCCCAGCAGGCCGGCGCCGAGCAGCGCGAGCGAGGCGGGCTCGGGAACGTTCACCGGAATGAACTCGAAGGCCTGCCGGGTCGCGGCGAAGGTCAGCGTCGTGAACGGCGTGTCGCTCGTCAGCGTGACCAGGAGGTTGGTGGTGCCGGGAACGACGGAGCCACCGGTGGCGACGGCAACGACGTCCGCGCCGGTGACGCTTCCGCTGCCACCCGCGGTGATCGTCACCGTGTTGTAGGTCACCGGGCTCGGATCGACCGAACCCCACAGCAGGGCGAAGCTGGAAACCGCCTGAGCGAACGTGATCGTCACCGAGCCGTTGTTGGCCTGGGCGTTCAGGTAATAGGGGTTGTCGGCGGTCGGAGCGGCGGTGGTGGCGGGGCGGATCGGGGAGCGTGTCACGCCGGACGCGTCACCGCCGTACAGGCCCGACGTCCCGGTGGACGCGATCGTCATGTTGCCCACGACGATCCCAGGGATCGCGGCGGTCACCAGGCCCGTCCCGGCAGCAGAGCCACCGGAGCCGAGATTGATGGGCGCTGCGCCCAGCGCGGCGAGGCTGGTCAGTGTCGGGTCGGCCACGACGACCGCGCTGCTGACGGTGAGCGCCGCGTGTGCGCCGACGCTGGTGGCGGCGACGAAGGCGCCGGCCAGAGCAATGGTGCGAACGAAGCTCATGAGGGTCTCTCCCTGTTCGTCCGGCCAAGCCCACACCGCTCGCCCAGGACATCCTTCGCGCTTTGGGATGCATGCTGCGTGCCATATGCTAAGCCCTTGAAACGGCGAGGTCGCCTTCCGGGACGGAGCAGCGGTGTAAAGCTCTCCGACAGACTTCCCCTCGACTACGGGCCTTGCGGGCGTTGCAGTGTAAAGAAACCCGACTCGCGGCCTACAGCCTTGGCGCGAGGGCTGGACCGGTCAGTTCAACCGGAGCCTGAGCCGCGCCAGCGCCGCCACCGCCTCGTCCTCGCCCGTCAGCGCCGCCGCGCGCTCCCAGAGGGCGAGCGCGGCGCGGGGGCGCTCCAGCCGCTCGGCCAGCACCGCCGCCTCGCGCCAGAGCGCGCCCGCCTCGGGGGCAAGGCGCAGCATGTCCTCCGCCGCCACGAGCGCGCCCTCGAGGTCGCCGGCGGCGGCGCGGCGGAGGCGGAGGTTGTTCTGCAGCCGCAGCACCACCTGCCGCGGCGTCATCCGCCGCAGGTGCCCGGGCCCGAGCCTGGCGCCGGGGCCGGCGAAGCGGGCGAGCAGGGCGGCGAGCTCGTCGCGCGTGCGCATCGCGCCGCCGTCGAACACGTCGACCGCGACGGCGCCTTCCCCCTCGCCCGTGCCGGCCGCGCCGGCCGCGCCGGCGACGCCGAGCAGGAAATGGCCGGGGAAGTCGATGCCCCAGGCCTCTATGCGGGCCGCCTTGGCGGCATGCAGCCAGAGGATCCCGAGCGCCACGGGCAGCCCCCGCCGCCGCGCGATGACGCGGATCAGGTTGGCGTTGGCGGGGTCGTCATAGGTCTCGGAATCGCCCCTGTAGCCGTATTGCACCGCGAGAAGGTCCCTGAGCGCGAGCGCGCTCTCCTCCGGCCCGCCGAGCGGGAGGCGGGAGGCCTCGACCATCAGGAGGCCGAGATGCTGCGCCGCCGGCCCGGCATCCTCCTCCGGCAGGTCGATCCGCGCGAAGGCGAGCGCGGCCTTGGCGACGTCGATGCCGTCATCGGGCAGCGCGCCGAGGGCCTCGAGCGTCGCCCGCGAGTGCGCCCTGACCTCCTCGGCCGCGACCTCCTCCGGGGTCACGGCGGCGGCAGCGTCCCGGCGCCGACCGTCATTCCGGAGGGCGTCCGGGCGGGCTGGAGGGAGGCCTGCGCGACGGGAACCGGCGGCGGCGGCGGCTCTGAGCGGAGCCGGATCGCCGTCACCACGTCCTTCACGCCCGAGGTGCCGCGGGCGAGCGCCACCACCCTGTCCACCTCACGCTGGTCGCGCGCCACGCCGGAGAGGAACACGGTGCCCGAGACGGTGTCGATCGCGTAGTTCACCGCGTTCACGTCGGCCGCGAAGGTGAGCCTCGTGCGGAGCCGCATGGTGATCCACCGGTCGGAGGCGGCGGTGCCGATGCCGTGGCCCTGCTCGACCTTGATGTGGTTGACGACATCCCGCACGCCGCTGACGCCGCGGGCGAGCGCCTCCGCGCGCAGCGCCGTCTCGCGGTAGCGCACCGAGCCGGTCAGCACCACGACGCCCTCGTGGATCGAGGTCGAGACCTTGCGGAAGATCGCCGGGTCGTGGCTGAGCCAGGCCTCGTTGATCGCGAGCGCGAGCGCGTTGTCGGAGATGCCGCCGTCGAGGCCGCGCTCCTGCGTCGCCATGGTGCCGGCGGTGGCGCCGGCGGTGACCGCGACACCGGCGGGCGTGATCAGCGGCGCGCAGGCAGGCGCGGCGAGCAGGAGCGCGAGGGCGACGGCGGGACGCATGCCGCCATCGTGCGGACGATCCCGTCACGCTTCAAGAACGGCCTGCAAGCCTTTCGCGGAAGGCGAAACCCCGTGGCGCGCGCGCAACAGCGGCGGAACGGCGGCGCCTCACCCGTCCCCGCGCGGCACCATCCGCCCGAGCGGGCGGCCGCCGAACAGGTGCACGTGGAAGTGCGGCACCTCCTGGTGGCCGTGCTCGCCCATGTTCGAGAGCACGCGGTAGCCTGTGGCCTCGACGCCGAGCTCCTTCGCCACCTGGCCGACCAGGCGCCAGAACCCGGCGATCTCGGCGTCCGAGGCGGTCGCTGCGAAGTCGGACAGCGAGACGTAGGCGCCCTTGGGGATCACCAGGACATGCACCGGCGCCTGCGGGGCGATGTCGTGGAAGGCGAGCGCGTGGTCGTTCTCGCCCGCCTTGCGGCAGGGGATCTCGCCGCGGAGGATGCGGGCGAAGACGTTCGCGGGGTCGTAGGGCGGCAGGCCGGAGACGGGCATCGGGGAACCCTCGGGCGGCAGGAACTGGCCCCGGCAGTGTGCACCGCCGCCCGCCCGCTCGAAAAGCTCGGCTGCGAGAGAAGCCCGGCTACCAGAGCTTCGCGGTGCGCGGCCCGAGCGGCAGGCGGCGGGCGACCGCGCGGAGCTTCAGCGCCCGCGCCCGCGCCGCCTTCTCGGCGATGCCGCTGATCGCCTCGCGCCGTTCGAGCTCGGCCCAGACCTCCTCGGGGCGGATGCCGGCATCCACCCACACCACCATCAGGTGGTAGAGCACGTCGGCGCTCTCGCCGATCAGGGCGGGGCGGTTGCCGCGCGTCGCCTCGATCACCGCCTCGACCGCCTCCTCGCCGAGCTTCTGCGCCACCTTGGCGGTGCCGCGCGCGAGCAGACGGGCGGAGTGGGAGACGTCGGGGTCGGCGCCGCGGCGCGACAGCACGGTCGCCCACAGCCGGTCGAGGATCGTACCGTCCGGCCCCGGCAGCGGCGGCGGCACGGGCGACATCGTCGCCGCCCCGCTGCCGTTCTTCTTCGACGGCGTCTTGGCCGGCTTGCCGGGCGGCTTGCGCGCCGCCTTCTTCGCGGATTTCCGGGTCGGCTTCGCCATCTTCAGGCTGCCTCCCGCGGCAGCCGCACGGGCAGGCCCGCGCGCGCCACCGCCAGCTTGGCCTCGGCGATCGTGATCTGGCCGAAATGGAACACCGAGGCGGCGAGCAGCCCGGTCGCGCCGGCCTTCGCGCCTTCGGCGAAATGCTCCGCCCGGCCGACGCCACCGGAGGCGATCACCGGCACGGGCACGGCGTCGGCCACCGCGCGGGTGAGGTCGAGGTCGAAGCCCTCTCCGGTGCCGTCACGGTCCATCGAGGTGAGCAGGATCTCGCCCGCCCCGAGATCGGCCGCGCGGGCGGCCCATTCCACCGCGTCGATCCCCGTCGGCTTCCGCCCGCCATGGGTGTGGACCTCGAAGCCGCTCCCGTCCTTGCGGCGGCGCGCGTCGATCGCGACGACGACGCACTGGCTGCCGCACTTCTCCGCGGCCTCGGCGATCAGCAGCGGCCGGGCGACGGCGGCGGAGTTGACGCTCACCTTGTCGGCGCCGGCGAGCAAGAGGCGTCGGAAATCCGCCACCTCCCGCACCCCGCCGCCGACGGTCAGCGGCATGAACACCGCCTCCGCCGTGCGCGAGACCACCTCGAGGATGGTGCCGCGGTCCTCGTGGCTCGCGGTGATGTCGAGGAAGCAGAGCTCGTCGGCCCCGGCGGCGTCGTAGAGGCGCGCCTGCTCGACCGGGTCGCCCGCGTCGCGCAGGTCGACGAAGTTCACGCCCTTGACGACGCGTCCGTCCTTCACGTCGAGGCAGGGGATGATGCGGACGGTGAGCATCGTGGGGGTGCGTTCGCGTCTCCGGCGCAGCGGTGACCTTCCGCTATGCGTCGCATGGTGCCGCGCCGCAAACGAAAAAACGGTAACAGCGGCATGCGGCGCGTTGCCCGCGCCCGATCGACCCGACGACCGCCCCGGTTGTCGAGGACGAGCGCTCAGGCCGCCGCCGCCAGCGCCTCTTCCGGCGCGATCCGCCCGTCATAGAGGGCGCGGCCGAGGATGATGCCGGCGATGCCGGCCGCCGAGGCGCGCACCGCGCGCACGTCCTCGACCGAGGCCGCGCCGCCGGAGGCGATCACCGGGATCGGCACCGCGCGCGCCAGCGCCTCGGTGGCGGCGAGGTTGAGCCCCGCGAGCATGCCGTCGCGGGAGATGTCGGTGAACACGATCGCCGCCGCCCCGGCGTCCTCGTAGCGGCGGGCGAGCTCGAGCGCCGACAGCGTGCCGGTCTCGGCCCAGCCTTCCGTCGCCACCCTGCCGTCGCGCGCGTCGATGCCGAGCACGATGCGCCCGGGGAAGGCGCGGCAGGCGGCGCGGGTCAGCGCCGGGTCCTTCGCCGCCGCCGAGCCGAGGATCACCCGCGCCACGCCGGCCGCGAGCCAGGCCTCGATGCCCGCCATGTCTCGGATGCCGCCGCCGAGCTGGACCGGCACCGTCACCGCCCCGAGGATCGCGCGGACCGCAGCGCCGTTGCGGCTCGCGCCGGCGAAGGCGCCGTCGAGGTCGACCACGTGCAGCCAGGTGAACCCCGCCTCCTGCCAGGCGCGGGCCTGGGCGGCGGGGTCGTCGGCGTAGACGGTCGCCTCGCTCATCTCGCCGCGGCGGAGCCGCACGCAGGCGCCGCCCTTGAGGTCGATCGCCGGATAGAGGGTGAGGCCCATCAGCGGCCGGTCTGCCCCGTCCGCTTCCGCGCCGGCTTGCCGTCCAGCAGCTTGTGGTAGAAGTGGCCGGCGATCACCTCGCCGTTCACCTGCGCATAGGCCGGGTGCGTGCCCCAGCGGACGAATCCCAGGGACTCGAACAGCGCGATCGCCGAGGCCTGGGTCTCCCGCACGTCGAGGTTCAGCACCTTGTAGCCGAGCGCGCGGGCCCCCTCCTCCACCCGCGCCACCAGCATCCGCGCAAGCCCCCAGCCGCGCGCGTATGGGGCGATGAAGAAGTGCATCAGGGTGGCGGCGAAGGCCTGCGCCTCGTTGTTGCGCGGCGGGCGGACGAGCTGGGCCGCGCCGACGATCGCGCCGTCGAGCCGGGCGACGAACAGCTCGCGCTCCGGCACCAGGAGCACGCCCTTCCAGTAGCGGGCGAGAACCTCGCGCGGCTGCGGCTTGACCCAGCCGAAGCCGCCGCCGTCGATGATGGCCGCCGCCGCCGCCTCGCAGAGCTCGGCCAGCGCCTCGTCGGTGAGCGTGGTGATGCGCTCGACCGAGAGGCTCGGGGCGTGCGGGCGCCGCGCCCCAGCCGTCTCCTGCCGCGGGGCGGGCTGGCCCTCGCGCGTCGTCTCAGCGTCCACGTCGCCTCCTTTCCCCCGGCCGGCACTCACGGCGACCAGCGCAGGAAGTTGGCCAGGATGCGCAGCCCCACCGCCTGGCTCTTCTCGGGGTGGAACTGCACGCCGGCCACGTTGCCCCGCGCCACCGCCGCGGTGACCGCCGAGCCGTACTCGGTCGTGGCGATCACGTCCCCACCGTCCGCGGCGCGCAGGGCGTAGGAATGGGCGAGATACACATGGTCTCCTTGCCGAACCCCTTCCAGGAGGGGATGTGACGCGCGGCACACCAGGCTGTTCCAGCCCATCTGCGGGATCGGCAGGTGGGCCGGGTTGCCGCCCCAGAGCGCGTCGAGCCGCATCACGTCGCCGCCGATCCAGCCGAAGCCCTGGTGCACCCCGTGCTCGAGCCCCCGGTCGGCCAGGAGCTGCATGCCGACGCAGATGCCGAGGAAGGGAACGCCGCGGCGGCGCACCGCATCGGCCAGCACCTCGAGCATGCCGGGGACGGCGGAGAGGCCCGCCATGCAGTCGGCGAAGGCGCCCTGGCCGGGCAGCACGATGCGCCCCGCCCGCGCCACCTGGGCCGCCTCGGCGGAGACGACCACCTCCGTCCCCGCGGGCGCGACGGCGGCGAGCGCCTTCGCGGCGCTGCGCAGGTTGCCCGAGCCGTAGTCGATCACCGCGACGGTCGAGGCCATGGCGCTCAGGCCGCCCGCACCCAGGCCAAGAGCTCCGGCCGCGCCGTGTAGAGCCGGGCCAGCGCCTCGTCCTCGCCGCCCCGCGCCGCGACGACGGCGATCGGCCGCCAGCCCTTGCGCGCGAGCGTCCAGCGCAGGAGGTCGCGCGCGTGCCAGCCGATCATCAGCTGGATGGCGAGCCCGACGGCCGCCGACAGCGCCTCCGGCAGGCCCGCCAGGGCGACGCCGAGGATCGCCCCGCCGGCGAGGTAGAGCACGAGCACGAGCCACATGCCGTTGACCGCGAACCAGGGCGCGGCGAACAGGAAGGCCCAGAGCGAGAACCCCTCCTTCACCAGCACCGGCTGCGCCGTGCCCTTCGCGTGCACCGTCCAGACGGTCATCGGCTCAGAGGATGCCCTTGGTGGAGGGCACCGCGCCGGCCGCGCGCGGGTCGGGCGCGGCGGCGGCGCGCAGCGCGCGGGCGAGCGCCTTGAAGCAGGCCTCGGCGATGTGGTGGCTGTTGGTGCCCGCCTTCAGCGTGACGTGCAGGGTGATGCCGGCGTTCATCGCGAAGGCGCGGAACCACTCGGCGAAGAGCTCGGTGTCCATCTCGCCCACCTTCGGTGTGGGGAAGGCGACGGACCAGGCGAGGAAGGGACGGCCGGAGATGTCGATCGCCGCCTCGGCCAGCGCCTCGTCCATCGGCACGAGCGCCGCGCCGTAGCGGGTGATGCCGCGCTTGTCGCCGAGCGCCTTCGCGACCGCCTGGCCGAGCACGATGCCCGTGTCCTCCGCCGTGTGGTGGAAATCGACATGGAGGTCGCCCTCCGCCTTCAGCGCGATGTCGAGCATGCCGTGGCGGGCGAGCGCGGCGAGCATGTGGTCGAGGAAGCCGATGCCGGTTGCGATCTCGGCGCGGCCGGAGCCGTCGAGGTCGAGGGTGGCGGTGATGCGCGTCTCGGCGGTGGCGCGGGCGATCTCGGCGCGGCGCGCCGTTGCCGGTGGCGGCGGGGGCATGGCGGTCATGCGGCGCCTTCTACGCCCGGCCGGGGGGGGCGGGCCACCCCCTTCCTTGCCGGGGACGCTGCCGCAGGCCATCTAGGGGGCCATGGACGAGACGAGGAGGCCGGGCGATCCCGGCTGGCACGGCACCACGATCCTCTGCGTGCGCAAGGGGGACCGTGTGGCGATGGCGGGCGATGGCCAGGTGAGCCTTGGCCAGACCGTCGTGAAGGGCAATGCCCGCAAGGTGCGGCGCATCGGGTCGGGCGCGGTGCTTGCGGGATTCGCCGGCGCGACGGCCGATGCCTTCACGCTGCTCGAGCGGCTCGAGGCCAAGCTCGAGCGGTTCCCGGGCCAGCTCGAGCGCGCCTGCGTCGAGCTCGCCAAGGACTGGCGGACCGACCGGTATCTCCGCCGGCTCGAGGCGATGATGGCGGTGGCCGACAAGGGCCGCAGCTTCATCCTCACCGGCAACGGCGACGTGCTCGAGCCCGAGGACGGCATCATCGGCATCGGCTCGGGCGGCAACTACGCGCTCGCCGCCGCGCGCGCGCTGATCGACCGCGAGGACATGGACGCGGAGGCGATGGTGCGGCGGGCGATGGCGATCGCGGGCGAGATCTGCGTGTACACGAACGACCGGCTGACGATCGAGACACTGTAGGCGGGGGACCGCAGCGCGGCCCCCCGCGCCCCCCGGCGCGTGGGTGCCCCTCCCGTTGGTCGGGGCACGTCGCCCGACCAGCGGGAGGGCGACCCTCATGCCTGGGGGTGCGGGGGAGGGCGCCGCCCTCCCCCGCCCACCCTTTCTGGAGCGCCTTGGATGACCAACCTTTCCCCCCGCGAAACGGTCAGCGAGCTCGACCGCTTCATCGTCGGCCAGAACGAGGCCAAGCGCGCCGTCGCCATCGCGCTGCGCAACCGCTGGCGCCGGCAGCAGCTCCCCGAGGACCTGCGCGCCGAGGTGCTGCCGAAGAACATCCTGATGATCGGCCCCACCGGCTGCGGCAAGACCGAGATCGCCCGTCGCCTCGCGCGGCTGGCCCAGGCGCCGTTCCTCAAGGTCGAGGCCACCAAGTACACCGAGGTCGGCTATGTCGGCCGCGACGTCGAGAGCATGATCCGCGACCTCGTCGAGGTGGCGATGACGATGACGCGCGAGCGGCTGCGCAAGGAGGTGAGCGCCAAGGCCGAGCTCGCCGCCGAGGAGCGGCTCGTGACCGCGCTCGTGGGCGAGGGGGCGTCGGCCGAGACGCGCATGAAGTTCCGCCGCCTCCTCCGCGAGGGGCGGATCGAGGACAAGGAGGTGGAGGTGCAGGTCGCCGAGGCCCCCGCCGGCATGCCGATCGGCCAGCTCGACATCCCCGGCCTGCCGCCGAACCAGATGGGCAACATCGGCGAGATGATGGCGAAGATGTTCGGCGGCCGCACCCGCCCGAGGCGCATGACGGTTGCCGAGGCCCGCACCGTGCTGACGCAGGAGGAGAGCGACCGGCTGCTCGACGCCGAGAAGGTCAGGACCGAGGCGATCGCCTCGGTGGAGAACCAGGGCATCGTGTTCATCGACGAGATCGACAAGGTCTGCGCCCGCTCGGAGGCAGGCTTCAGGGGAGCGGACGTCTCGCGCGAGGGCGTGCAGCGCGACCTGTTGCCGCTGATCGAGGGCACCACGGTCGCGACCAAGCACGGCCCGGTGAAGACCGACCACGTGCTGTTCATCGCCTCCGGCGCCTTCCATCTCGCCAAGCCGTCGGACCTGCTGCCCGAGCTCCAGGGCCGGCTGCCGATCCGCGTCGAGCTGAAGCCGCTCTCGCGCGACGACCTCAAGCGCATCCTGGTCGAGCCCGAGGCCTCGCTGATCAAGCAGTACCGCGCGCTGATCGGCACCGAGGGCGTCGATCTCGTGTTCACCGGGGACGCGATCGACGCGCTTGCCGACCTCGCGGCCGAGATCAACGAGCGGGTGGAGAACATCGGAGCGAGGCGCCTGCACACCGTGCTCGAGAAGCTGCTCGAGGAGATCAGCTACTCCGCGGCCGACCGGCCTGGCGAGACGGTCACGGTCGATGCGGCGTATGTGCGCGACCGCGTCGCCCCGCTCGCCGCCAACGCCGACCTCTCGCGGTTCATCCTCTAGCGTCGCCCACCGGGCCGGGCAGCACGGGCGCACAGGACGGCGAGCGGCCGGGGGCCGCATGCCGTCCGCGTGCCGGGCCCTTGCGGCGTGACGGCAGGGCGGAGAGAACCAGCCGCACGAAGGATCGACGAACGTCGCACAACCTGCGGCCTTTCCTCTCTTCTTCGATCCCGGACCACCACCACACTCCTGCCATCCAAGTTTCGCTTGACGCCCACTGACCGTCGCGGCTTCCGTTTTGGTCATCCGGCGCGTCCGGCCGCCCCGGCGGTCCCGCGAGAGGGGCTTCCCGCTCGGGTCGGGCCGAAGGTGGCCATCCAGCCCTGCCCGAGGGCCGGGACGCCCGGCGGAGACCCTGGAGACGACCCGATGGATCGACCGTCCTTCCCCCTGCTCTTCCTCAGTGGCGCGCTCGCGATCGCCGCGGCGCTCGCAAGCGGCACGGCCGCCGCCGAGCCGATCTTCGAGCCGGGAACGCGCGTGATCGTCAACGCCACGCTGCGCGAGTATTTCGTGTGCTGCGGCGAAACGGTGTCCGACCGGACGGTCGCCGAGGCGTCCGTCAGGACGCCTGATGATCCGTCGGCGAACTGGTATGCGCCCCAGGACGCGATCTCTCGCGGGCGCGCAAGCCTTCCCGATGCGTCTTTGAAGGCCGAGGTGCTCGTGCCGAAGCACCCCTCGCGCAACAGCTTCGGCACGTCGGAAGTTGCCTTCAACGAGCGCGTCACACTCGCGGTGCCGGTGTCGGGCGTCGCCCCCGGCGATACGCTCAGGCTTCGCTTCGAGATCGACGGCAGGATCGTCTCTCCCGGCTCTCCGTTCAATGTCGCCGACTTCCTCGTCCTCGCAGGCTTCAGCTTGCGCGATCCGACATTCTTCGATCCCAGCAACCCAGACGCTCCATCCCCGAACCTGATCAGCTACAGTCAGGAGATCCTCGACGCGTTCCGCTTCGGGCGGCGCGAGACAACGCTGTTCACGCCGACCGTCGGCAGCGGCGAGACATTCAACGACATCTTCCTCGACGACCTCGCTGAGGGCCGCCGCTTCGGATTCGAAGCCGACATCCCGATCAACGACCTGCTCGAGGCGATCGGCGAGGCGCGGACGCTCGAGTTCTCCGCCGGGCTCTACCTCAGCGCCACGGTCAACAGCGAGGCGGCAGCCGGGGCCGCGACGACCCATCTCGACTTCTGGGACACGGCGATGATCAGCGCCACCTTGCCTCCAGGCTACGCCTTCCTTTCCGAGTCCGGCTTCCTCTCTGGCAGCGCTGCGGGCCCCGCCCCGGTTCCGGAACCCGCCACGGCGGCGCTCCTGGTCGCTGGCCTCGCGGGCCTAGCCGCCGCGCGCCGGCGGCGCTGAGCGGCGGCGCGGCTCTCCCGCGCCGCTGGGGGGCGTCGCGCCCCGCGTTGCCCTCGCTGTCGCGTGCGCGTTACGATACGTGCACAGAACGGGCGCCGGCGCCCCGGTCGGCGGGACCGGGGACGGGCGGCAGGGCGGGGGAGAGGCGGCGATGTGCACGCTCGACCATGCGGCGCTCGCGCGGCTCGCTGCCGCCGGCGCCTACGATCTCGGGGCGGAGGCTTGCGTGCTGTTCGGCCTGCGCGGCGCGCTGCCGGCGAACACCGCTGACGTGTCGGCCGGGGCGGCGAAGCCGCTGCGCGTCGTCGCCACCGACCACGAGCATCTCCGCTGCACCATGGGCGTCTGGTTCCCGGGCGAGCAGACGCTGCTCGCCGTGCCGGGCTCGACCGTGCCGCACCGCAAGGCGGTCGAGGCGGCGAAGGCAAGGGGCGGGAGCGGCGCGAACCAGGTCCTGCCCGGCCTCCTGCGCTTCGAGAAGGGCCTGCATCCTAGGAGCGGCGCGACCCCGCAGCAGGCGGCGTTCCTGCAGGCGATCGACTTCCCCTACCAGCGCTCCGCCGACGACCTCGACTACGACCAGGACGACCCCGTGCTGTTCGGACAGCCCGGAGACAACATCCACTGCGCCTACCGCGAGAGCCCGGCCGACCCGGGCTTCGACAGCAACGGCTGCCTCGTCGTCGCGGGCTTCGCGCACCGCCCGGGCAAGCCCGGAAGCCGCGACATCGGCTGCTGGCCGCGCTTCCGCGACGCCGCCTACGGCTCGGGGCAGTCGAGGTTCGCCTTCCTGCTCGCGATGGGCGCGGAAGCCGAGGCCGCCGCCACGGCGCCGCCGGGAACCTTCCCGCTGCGGCTGCGCTTCGGCTCGGGCGGGGCGGCGGTGAAGGCCGTGCAGGCGGCGCTCGCGAAGGCGGGGCTGCTCGCGAAGGCGGACGCCAAGGGCGCCTATGACAGGCCGACGCTGCTCGCGGTGATGGAGGCGCAGCGCCGCGCCGGGCTCGCGGTCGCTGGAACCTGCGGGCTGAACACCGCCGACGCGCTCGGCATCGGGGACTGGCCGCGCGCCTGAACGCCGCCGCGCTCAGCGCCCCAGGAGCGCGGCGAGCCGGTCGGCCTCCGCGCGGTTCCAGGGGTCCGCCTGCATCTGCGCGAGGATGTGCTCGCGCATCCGCCGCGACAGCACCCAGTTCAGCGGCACGTCCTCGCAGCCGGACTGTCCCGCCCGTTCGCAAAGCGCGGGCAGGTAGAAATGGAAGAAGCGCTGGCGCCCGTCCTCGGCCGAGGGGCAGTAGCGGCGGCGCAGCGTCTCGAGCGCGAGCGCGTTGTGGCCCGCCCGCGTGCCGGCGAGCCCGATCAGCGGCGCGATCGCCTCCGACTGCCGTTCCGCACGCGGAACGGGCTGCGCGACGCCCCGGTTGCCGCAGCGCGGCGCCTCGTGGGAGGGCAGCGCCTGCTCGCCATGCGGCGTGATGGCGACGATGATCGGCACCACGCTCCTGCCGAGCTCGGCCCCGGCGGCGACGAGCGCGTCGGCGATCTCCCAGGCGGTGCGGGCGCCGAGATTGTCGACATAGCCGCCATCGACGACCTGCACGAGGTAGCCCTCGGGGCTCGTCACCTCCCCCGCGGGCGTCACGTAGGGGAAGCGGGCGCTGTTGGTGACGGAGGTGGACAGGCGCACGTCCGCGCCCGCGAGCGCGAGGTGATCGGTCGCGGCGCCGAACGGCGAGGCGCGCATGTCGCCGCGCGCCGGCGGCAGGCGCGGGTCGAGCGAGACGGGCGCGGTGATGATCCGCCGCCCGGAGCCGACCTCGGCGCCGTTCTGGAACAGGAGCGGCAGCGTCGCGTCGAACGTTCCGGCGCCGTACCACGAGGCGAGGAAGGCGCGGTCGAAGCGGCCCCTCGCCGTGCCGGCCGCGCCGTCATCCCAGGCGCGCGCGAAGGCGTCCTCGATCGCGGCCGCGCGGTCGGCCACGAGCACGGAGGCGAGCGGGCGGGCGGCGAGCCGCGCATAGAGAACCTGCGCCCAGCCGGTCATGAGCTGCCAGGTGTCCTGGAACAGGTAGGCGGCGAGCGGCGGCCCGAGGAAGTCGGCGCCGATCGCCCGGTCGGCCCGGCGGGCGAGGCCAGCCGGCGCGCGCTCGACGGTGCAGCGGAGCCCCGCCTCCTCGCGCGCGGCAAGGTGCACCGCCGCGCCGAGCGCGCCGCCCGAGACGGCGGAGATCGCGAACAGGTGCCGGTGCAGCCCCGCCTCCGCCTCGAGGTCGGCAAGCACGGTGGTCATCCACAACGCCGCGCGGCTCGCCCCGCCGGCGGCGGCGACGACCACCACCTTCGGGTCCGGATCGTTCCGCGCGCAGGTCTCGAGCCAGGCCTTCGCCGCCTCCTCGATGGTCACGCGCTCGGCCGGCAGGCGCGGCGTGTCGATCACCGTCCGCACCGGGTGGCGGTGCACGAAGGGCGTGTCGACCAGGAGCGACCACAGCAGCACGGCCGCGACCACCGGGAAGCGGCGGAGCACCGGCAGGTCCCACTGGTCGAGCAGGGCGACGGCGAAGGTCGCGACGGGGACGATCGCGGCGAGCCCGATCAGCGCCGACGCCGCGCCCGGGAAGGCGCGGGCGAAGCCGATCACGTCCGTGGCCGCCCAGGCCGCGAGGCCGGCCGGCGCGGCCACGAGCAGGAGAAGCGCCACGGCAGGGCCGCCCGGGCCGGCGCGCAGAAGCGTCGCGGCGCGCTCGGGCAGGCTCGCGAGCCAGCGGCCGAACGGCGCGGGCGGCACCGGATGCACCTCCTCCGACCGGGCGGTCGGGAAGATTCGGGTGCGGTAGACGACGAACAGCAGCAGCACGAACCAGGTGAGCGCGAACAGGAACAGGTTGGTGCCGAACCGCGCGCCGCCGCCGCCCGACAGCAGCATGAGCGCGAGGATCGCGAAGGCGAGGGTGAGAACGAGCCGCGGCAGCCACCGGAAGGTCCACCCCGCCATGCCCGGCGCGCCGCGCGTGTCCTCGCCGTGCAGGGCGACGAGCGCGGTGCGCGTCCAGTACCAGGAGGAGAGCCCCCAGGCGGCGGCGGCGAGCTGGAAGCGGAGCGCGGCGTTCCAGTCGTCGCCGATCGCGGCGAGCATGTCGCGCATCTGCGGCGCGAGGAGGAGGATCACGCCGGCCACCGCGACCACCGCGATCGGCACACGCGCGGTGGTCATCATCGCGCGCGGATCGTCCGTCTGCCAGGTGCCGAACATGGTTGTCCCCTCGCTCACCGAGGGGGCGATGATAGCGGGGGCGGGTCGTTCCGTCCCCGCCCTTCGGCGGGGACGGAACGCGGGCTCAGGCGACCGTCCTGGCGTCCTGCCCCGGCAGCATCCGACGCAGCGTCCCGTCCCGCAGCACGAGGTGATGGAACAGCGCCGCCGCGACGTGCAGGCCGACCAGCACGACCAGCAGGTTCGCCGCGACCTCGTGCACCTCGCCCCAGGCGCGCCCGCCGGGCAGCGCGAAGGGCGGCGCGAGGACGATGCTGCCGGACAGCGCCGACACGCTTCGCCCGCGCCCCCATTGCGCGGCGAGGCCGGAGAGCGGCACCGCGAGCATGGCGGCATGGAGCGCCTGATGCATCGCCTTCGCCGCCCGGGCCAGCAGGCCGGTGCCGAGGTCCGGCACCGGGTTCGCCACCCGCCACAGGAGCCGCCCGAGCACGGCGGCGACCACCATCAGGCCGAAGGTCGCATGCAGGTCGAGGCCCGCCGCGCGGGCGTCGCCGCGCGGCAGGTCCTCCATGATGGTGCCGAGGGTCCAGGCCGCGGCGATCAGCACCGCCGTGCCCCAGTGCAGCACCTGGCTGACCCCGCCGTAGCGGAGCGTGGTGTCGCGGATCGCCATGGCCGTTCGCCTCCGCAGCGGTCAGCGCCGCGGCTTCCGGGTCACCGCGCCGGTGGTCGCGTCGACCATGAGCCGCGCGCGGGTGCCGTCGGTCGCGTGCGCCTTCACCTCCCAGGCGCCGCGCTCCCACTCGAGCCCGGTCACGCCCCGGAAGCCTGCCGCCTCGACGGCGCGGATCGCCTCCGCCGCCGTCACGCGCGCGGCGCCCGCCGCCCGGTCGCCCCGCTCCGAGCGTCCCCCGGCGGCGCGCGGCGCCTCGGGCGCTGCCTGCGCGGGCGCCGTCTGCGCCATCGCCGGAGCGGCGAGCAGCAACGCGGCAAGCGCGGCGGTGGCGATCCTGGTGGTACGTGTCATGTCGATGGTCCTTTCGTTCGCTCGCGCGGCACCGCCCCTGGCGCCGCGTCGATGGGCAGAGCGTCGCAGCGGGCGCCTGAACCGGCGCTGAGCGGCCCGTTCAGCCGCCGTTCAGGCGCGCCGCTTCAGGCTCGCGCGATGCTCCCCGCGACGCTCCCCCGGCGCCTCCTGCCGCTTGCCGCCGTGCTGAGCGCGCTGGCCGCCTCCCTGCCCGCCGCGGCGCGGCCGCCGCGCGATCATGAGCGCGCCCGCGCCGCTCTCGAGAGCGGCGAGATCCTCCCCCTCTCCGCCCTGCTCGCCGAGGTCGAGGCCCGCTATCATGGGCGCGTGATCGAAACCGAGCTCGAGCGCGACGACGGCCGCTGGACCTACGAGTTCAAGCTGCTTCCCCCCTCCGGCAGGATCTTCGAGGTGACGCTCGATGCCGCGACCGGCGCGGTGGTGAGGACTCGCGGGCCCGTGCGCCTGCGCAGCCCCTGATGCGCGTGCCCTGATGCGCGTGCTCGTCGTCGAGGACAACCAGGCGCTCGCCGACCAGCTCGCCACGGCGCTCGCGGAGGCGCATTTCGCGGTCGATCGTGCCGCCGATGGCGAGGAGGCGCTCCATCTCGGCGACACCGAGCCCTATGACGCCGTCGTGCTCGATCTCGGCCTGCCGCGTCTCGACGGGCTGTCCGTCCTGCGGCACTGGCGCGAGGCGGGGCGGGCGATGCCGGTGCTGATCCTCACCGCCCGCGACGGCTGGACCGAGAAGGTCGCCGGCCTCGATGCGGGGGCGGACGACTATCTCGCCAAGCCCTTCGCGATGGGCGAGCTGGTCGCGCGCCTCAACGCCCTGATCCGCCGCGCGCACGGCCATGCGCGGCCGGAGATCGTCGCCGGGCCGCTGCGGATCGACACCGCGGCGGCGCGGGTGACGCTCGCCGGCCAGCCGGTGCGCCTCACCGCGCTCGAGTTCCGCCTGCTCGCGTTCCTCGGCCACCGAATCGGCGAGGTCGTCTCGAAGACGGAACTGACCGAGCATCTCTACGCGCAGGATTTCGACCGTGACAGCAACACGCTCGAGGTCATCGTCGGGCGGCTGCGCCGCAAGCTCGGCGAGGGCGTGATCGAGACCGTGCGCGGCCAGGGCTACCGGCTCGCCGCCGGCGGCTGAGCCCGGTGCGCTCGCTCGCCTTCCGGCTGGCCGCGCTCTCGGCGCTCTGGCTCGCGCTCGGCCTCGGCGCGGCGGGATGGTTCGTCACGGAGACGATGCGGCGAAGCGTCGAGCAGGCCTTCGACGCGCGGCTCGGCGCGCTGCTCGATGCCGCCGTCGCGGGCGCGGGCTTCCAGGAGGACGGCGCGCCGGCCATGCTCCGCCCCCCCGCGCTCGCCGAGCTCGACCAGCCCTTCTCCGGCGCCTACTGGCAGCTCACCGGGCCCGACGGGCGCATCGCCACCTCGCGCTCGCTCTGGGACCAGCGGCTGGCGGAGGCGGAAGCGACCGAGGGCGTGTCGCTGTCCACCATGCCGGGGCCGCGCGGAAGCGTGCTCGGCGTCGCCGCGCGCCGCGTCGTGCCCGCCGGCGCCGACCGCCCGCTTGTGGTCGCCGCCGCGCTCGACCGCGGGCCGATGGAGGCGGAAGCCGCGCGCGTCGGGCGCATCGTCGCCACGCTGTTCGCCGCCCTCGGCGCAGGGCTTGCCGCCGCGCTGGCGCTGCAGCTTCTCGTGGGGCTTTCGCCGCTCCGGCGCGCGCGGCGCGCGCTCGCGCTGGTGCGCGAGGGGCGTGCGGAACGCCTGGGCATCGACGCGCCGAGCGAGATCGCACCGCTCGTTGCCGAGATCGACGCGCTGATCGCGCAGAACCGCGCCACGGTCGAGCGCGCGCGCGCCCATCTCGGCAACCTCGCCCACGCGCTCAAGACGCCGGTCGCGGTGCTGCGCAACGCGCTCGACGCCCCCTCGCCCGACCTCGCGGCCGCACGCGCCGAGGTGGGGCGGCTCGGCCATCTCGTGCAGCATCACCTCGCGCGCGCCCGTGCGGCCGGTGCTTCGGGGCTCGCCGCGCCCGGCCCGGTGCCGCTCCGCGCGGCCGCGGAGGAGATCGCCGCCGCGCTCCGCCGACTGTTCGCCGGCCGCGGCCTCTCGGTGACCGTCGAGGGAAGCGAGGCGTTGCGGGCTCGGATCGACCGGCAGGACCTCGCCGAGTGCCTCGGCAACCTGATGGAGAATGCGTGCACCTGGGCGCGCGCGCGCGTCGCCGTCACGTGCGCGCGCAGCGGCGAGGGGATGGTGTGCGTCACGGTCGAGGATGACGGGCCGGGCCTCTCGCCGGAGGACGCGGCGGCGGCGACAAGACGCGGCGTGCGGCTCGACGAGGCCGCGCCCGGCTCGGGGCTCGGGCTTGCGATCGTCGCCGACCTCGCCGCGCTGCATGGCGGCGCGCTCGCGCTCGGCCGCTCGCCGCTCGGCGGGCTCGCCGCGCGCCTCACCCTGCCGGGCGGCTGAGCGGGCGCGGCCCGAGCGCCGCGAGCCGGGCCATCGCCGCCGCCCCCAGGACCGGGCCGATCGCGAGGGCCGCGACCGCGGCGGGCCAGCCGGCGAGGCTCGCGACGGCGGGCAGGGCCTGCACCGTCACGGCCGAGAGCGCGAAGCCGAGCGCGGTCTGCAGCGCCATCAGGCTGCCGGCGCGGTCAGGCGGCGCGCTGTCGGCGACGAGCGTGGAGAACTGCGCGCTGTCGGGGATCACCGAGAGGCCCCAGAGGAACAGCGCCGCCGAGATCGCCCAAGGGTCGCCCCCGAACAGCAGCGCCGCGGCGAGGCCCGAGGCGGCCGAGCATCCCATCGCCCCGCCGGCCACCCGGGCACGGCCGAACCGGTCGGCCAGCCACCCGGCAGGGATGCAGGCCGCCGCCCCGGCCGCGATCGAGAGGGCGGCCACCGCGGAGCCGAACCGTTCCGGATCCGCGCTCCGGCCGCGCGCCGAGGCCGCGGCGATCGACGCCACCCAGGCCCAGTAGGCGTAGAGCTCCCACATGTGGCCGAGATAGCCGGCGTAGGCGAGGCGGATGCGCCGGTCCGTCCAGGCGAGGCCGAGCACGCCGAGCCTGAGCGCGGCGGCGCGGCGGTGGAACGGCCCGAGCCCCGCGCCGAGGATCAGCACCGCTGCCAGCACCGCGAGCGCGGATGTCGCGACGATGGTCGTGCGCCAGTCGGCGCCGCCCGTCAGGGCCACCGCGTGCGGCAGCGCCGTGCCCAGGGTGAGGGCGCCGACGAGCAGGCCGGTGATCAGGCCGCGGCGGCGTTCGCTCCACCCCACCGCGATCCTGAGCCCCACCGGATAGACGCCGGCGAGCGCCGCGCCGACCAGCGCGCGCGAGGCGAGCGCGGCGATCCCTTCGGGGTGCAGCACGAGCACGGCGGCGTTGGCGGCGGCGGCGGCGAGCGCGGAGACGGCGAAGACGCGCCGCGGGTCGCGCCGGTCGGCGAGGCCCGAGGCGGCGAGCGCCAGCGCGCCGGCGACGAACCCGGCCTGCGTCGCCGTCGTCAGCCCCGCCAGCGCGGCGAGGGTGGTGCCGTGCGCCGCGGCAAGCCCGGGCAGAACTGCTGCGGCCGAGAACCAGAGGCTCAGCCCCAGCACCTGCGCGGCCACGAGCAGGATCAGCGAGCGCGTCACGCCGCGCCGTCGCGCCACTGCTCGATGCGGTAGTGGCCGCGCACGACCGCCCGCGCGCCGGCCCGGGCGAGCGCCTCGTCGGGCACCGCCGCCTCGAGCGCCCCGCTGTCGGTCGCCTCGGCGAGGAGGAACCAGGGCGGCGGCGCGTGGAGCGCCGTCCTTCCCTGTTTTTCGCGCGTGACGATCCCGGAGGCAGCGTCGTCGGTGCGGCAGAGCGTAGCGGCGACCATGCGCGGCGAGCCCATCGCGGCGTCGACGAGGGCGGCGAGCGCGGGGCCGGCGTCCTCGCCTGCCTCGATGCGGAGCGTCGCGACCGCCCCGCCACAGCCCTCGCTCCGCCGCGCCAACGACATGGGCGAGCGCGCGCACGGTCGCGCGGAAGTTGGGGATGTTGGCCACGGTCGCCGGCGTCGGCGCATCCAGCCGGGCGGTGTAGTCCGCCCCGGTCAGCACCGCCATCGTCTCGACGTCATAGAGGGTGAAGAAGCCGGGCGCCGTCTCGGCATCGGCGGCGGCGTAGCGCCGGCCGCGCAGGAATCCCGCGACCGCCACGCGCTCGGCCAGGTGCTCGCGGACGTGCCAGGCATGGAAGGCGGCAAGCCCTTCCGGCACCACATCGTTCCAGATCGCGAGCACCGCCCGGCCCTGGCGCATGCGCTCCCCTCGGCGAGACATCGCCCCGCGGACAGGCTAGGCTCAACTGTCGATCGAGGGAACGGCCGGATGCACCCCGCCACGCGCACCATCGCCTTCGTCAACGCCGCGCATACGCTCACCCACTACGCGCTGCTCATCCTGCCCACCGCCGTGCTCGGCATGGAGGGCGCGT
>Ga0272446_1002834_pt1 | contig 22890 bp, 15 predicted proteins | sample YNPCB0061_FD_194587 | JGI IMG/M metagenome (GOLD analysis project Ga0272446, IMG submission 194587) | Hot spring microbial mat communities from Yellowstone National Park, WY, United States - YNP-CB-006-1 | ecosystem: Environmental > Aquatic > Thermal springs > Hot (42-90C) > Sediment | place... | reverse complement strand
AGTGAGTATTTCATAGAATACAGCTGTACTGCGTGAGGGATAGCAGCGAAAAGCCCGCAACTTGCGTAGCAAGTGAAGACTTGTAGCGTATAGCCCGACCCCGAAGCGCAGCGCAGGGGACACGCCCAAAATCATAAACCTTTCAATAATCATCAAAATATGCTAAAATGATTATACTTCTTCAATTTCCCTCAAATCTACGGGGACAACCTTGCTTACGCCCAGCTCAGCCATAGTAACCCCGTAAATCACGGGAATATAGGACATTGTACGTTTATTATGCGTTACAATAATAAACTGCGAATTATGACTGAACTTTTTAATGAGTTGATTAAATTTATCCACGTTGGTATCATCAAGCGGGGCATCTACCTCATCAAAAATACAGAAAGGGGCAGGTTTAAGCAGATAAATAGCAAATAACAGTGCGGTAGCCGTCAGCGTTTTTTCCCCTCCCGATAGCTGATTTACACTTTGAGGTTTTTTACCTTTGGGTTTAGCAATCACGTTAATTCTACTTTCTAATGGGAAAAGTGGGTCATCTAATATCAAATCGCAGTCATCACCTTCGGCAAAAAGACTTCTGAATACCTGAATGAAATTATCACGGATACGATTAAAACACTCTAAAAACTGCGTTTTTGCGGCTTCATCTATTTCTTCAATCGTTTTGAGTAAATCCTGTTTGGCTTGAATAAGGTCATCTCGCTGTTGTGTGATAAAATCATAGCGTTTTTTGACTTCTTCGTATGCCTCCATTGCGGCATGGTTAATATCCGAAGTGCGGGAAAGGCGTTCTTTTAACTGTTGCAATTCCAAATCTAATTTAGCTTTCATACCTTCATCATCTATGGATCGGTAGCGTTCAGGCGGAAGTTGCATGATATTGTTCGCCGCAACTTTCATGTTTTCATATTCCTCCATAACATCAATATCAAACTCTATTTTTATACGTTCTTTTACATTGTTGATATGAGTTTGAATTTCGACAATCCGTTGCTGGAACTCACTTTTGATTTTTGCTGCTATGTCTTTCTGATTACGTTTTTCCTTAATGTTTTTCTCTTGTTCCAATAAGGCATTTTTTTCAGTAAAAAAGATACGTTCTTGTTCATTAAGTTCATTTTCTACGGCATCTCGCTCAATATACAGGGCTTTGAGGTCTTCTTCCCCGTCTGCACTGCTGTTTTGCATGAGTTCTATCTGAACCTGAACTTCTTGTATAAGCTGTTCATTGTTTTGAATACTTTTTGACAAATTGTGGATTTGAGTATTTAAATTCTGAATGTCTTTTTCCTTGCTCTCTATCTGATGTTTATGTTGAAGGTGTTGTATATGGAGATTGTTGTATTCTTGTAAAGCATCATTGTGTTTCTTTTGGATTTCTTCGTATTCTGCCTGTGCTTGCTGATACGCATCTATGGCAATATCCATAGCCATTTTGAGTTCGGGGAGGATAGCCTCTAAATTTTGAATTTCCTCATAAATGCTTTTTTTCTGGTTTTGAATAGCGGTTTTTCTGTCTTGATTTTGGCTGATGATATTCAAAAACTCCTCATGACGTGTTTTAAAGCGGTTCATTTCATTGAGTTTTTGCTGATATTCTTGATTGGCATTACGAATATCCTGCGCATAATTGATTTGTTGAAGCTGTTTTAATTTATCCTGCAAAGTACTGATTTCCTGTTGCATAAAATCTACTTCTGCTTGTAATCCCTGAATTTCTATGGAAAGATTTTTTACTTCTTGTTCACGTCCAATTCTTTTGCCTTCCAATACACTTACTGCACCCCCACGTACATGAAACGTTCTTTGGATTATCTTTCCTGAAAGAGTTACAAAAACATGTTTGGACTGCTGAATATGCTCATCATACAAAATTTCATCAGGAATGATATACACATCTTTGAGCAAATAATACAGCAAGTCTTGATAAATGGGTTCAGTGGTCTGGACTACACTAAAAGCAGAAACCGCATTTTCTATGGGTTCTATGGCAAACTGTGTGTTTTTGGGTAAGTCTTTTAATGAAAAAAATCCTGCTTTGCCTTGTTCTTTTTCCTGCAATAAATGTATAGATTGCCAAATAACCGATTTATTAGGAACAATGTAATAATTTAGATATTGGGCAAGCACATTTTCCAATGCGGCTTTGTAAGGTTCTTCCACACGTATAATTTCACTCAACAAGGGCGAAGGAGCAAGATGGGTTGCATTTTTTTTAAGAAATTTCACACTTTCAGGAAATCCTTCCAGATTATCCACCATGCTTTTAAGCAAGTGATATTCACTGGTTTTGGCATCAAGTTCACGTTGTTTTTGGTAAGCAGATTGTTGTTTTTGGTAAATATCCTGCTGTAATTTAGCTTTTTGGGCATTAAGTTCATCTTCTTTTTGATAAAATTCCTGAATTTTATTTTTCAATATATCTAATTCCTGTTCCAATTCAATCAGTTTTTCGGTAAATGAAGAAATCTCATCTTCTTTTTCGGAAGTAGCCATTTCTAAACGCTGAATTTCAGCATCTATGGTTTTGAGTTCTACATTGGCAATTTCTATGCGTTTTTCTACACTTTGAATTTCATTTCGGGTATTTTCCTGTGCTTTTTGAGTATCATTTACTTTGTTTTTAAGAACATCTGTTTCAAGTTTTACCTGAATGGTTTGTTGTTGCTGGGCAGAAAGTTTTTCTGTAAGTTCATCAAACAATACATTAAGTTGCACGAGGTCATCTTGGGCAGTTTGGTATTGCTCCTGCGTAAGGTTTAGCTGATGTTTATGTTCATCATTTTGAAGCAAATATCGTCTTTGGTCAATATGGAGTTGGTTTAAGCGTTGCTGGTCTAATTTACGTTCACTTTCTTTTTGAATAATTACATTACGAAGGTCTGCAAGATGTTTGCGGGATACGATTAAGGCTTGCTCTTTTTCCAATAAATACAATTTTTGCTGTTCTAATTGGGCTTCTAATTGGGCGATTTCTGTTTCTATAAGGGTTATTTTGTCATCTTCAGTATCTTGTTTTTTAAGAATATCCGCCAATTTCAAATCCAACTGAATAAATTTATGTAAAGCCAAACGGATACTTAATTCTTTGTAACGTTCTTTTTGTTCGTAATATTGTTTAGTTTTGGCAGCTTGACGCTCCAACTGCTTCATATTCTGCTCAATTTCTGCAAGAATATCCTCCACTCGGGTAAGGTCTTGTTCGGTGTCCGATATTTTTTTAAGCGTTTCTTTACGGCGCACTTTATATTTAGCTACGCCTGCGGCTTCTTCAAACATGGTTTTACGGGCATTTTCTTTGTCTTCTAGAATATCCTTGACCATGTTCAATTCAATGATAGAATAACTGTCTGTACCTATACCTGTGTCCAAAAAAAGGTGGTGAATATCCTTTAATCTGCAAGGCACACCATTGAGATAGTATTCACTTTCTCCTGAACGATACAACTTGCGGGTAATAGCCACCGTAGTATATTCCATAGGAAGTAACCCCCGATTGTTTTCAAAAGTGATGGTCGCTTCTGCAAGAGAAACCATTTTACGGTTTTTTGTTCCGTTAAAAATAACATCTGTCATGCTTTCTACGCGTAATGCACGCGTACGCTGCTCTCCAAGTACCCAACGGATAGCATCTATCACATTGGATTTTCCGCACCCATTAGGACCGACAATACCTGTAACCCCATGGTCAAAATTTATGGTTAGTTTGTCAGCAAAAGTTTTAAAGCCCTGAACCTGTAAACTTTTTAATAACACAGTGCAAAAATAAAACGAATTTTGCAAAGAGGTATGGTTTGTGTTTTATTATTTCATTTTTCGTGGTTAATTTGACTGTTTTTATACACCAACATTGTCAATTTTCGTACTTTTGTCAAAAATCATTTGGAAAATGTTTTCCTATTTCCAAAAACTTAACCCATTTATTGTTAGTTTATGTAATCTTAACCATTGAGTTTAATATATTAACACAATAAATTTGCTAGTTTTCAATAAATATTGATAGTTTTGTTTCTATGAATACAGTGAAACACCCCAAAGCACTTCCTTTTTTATTTTTGACAGAGATGTGGGAACGCTTTGGTTATTATTTGATTATAGCTATTTTTACCTTGTATTTAACTGCTTTCCCCGAAGCGGGAGGCATGGGCTTCGACCGTAAAAATGCTTCTGATATATATGGAACATTTATAGCTCTTGTATATTTAACACCATTTTTGGGAGGTTTGCTGGCAGACAGATTATTGGGCTACCGTTTATCCATTGTGATAGGTGGTATTTTAATGGGTGTCGGGTATATTCTGCTTTCTATAAAAGATTTAGCCGTTTTTTATATTGCATTAGCGGTTATTATACTTGGAAATGGATTTTTTAAACCCAATATATCCACTTTGCTGGGTAATTTGTACTCAGAACCACAGTTTAAAGAAAAAAAAGATGCGGGGTACAATATTTTTTACATGGGTATCAACGTTAGGGCTTTTATCTGTCCTTTTGTTGCCGCTTACATGCGTCTGAAATACGGCTGGGGGGAGGCTTTTATTGCCGCAGGGATAGGTATGTTCCTGGGCGTTGTTATTTTTCTCATAGGTTTAAAACACTACAAAAGTGCTGATGCACGTAAGCCACCCCGCGCTGACGACAATAAAACATGGGTTATTCTGGGAATAGTATTGTTGATAAGTATTTTTCTGGGAATATTTGGTTTTTATTTTCGTAAACTGACGGGGGTAGCTTTTCTGGGCGATTCTACCAATGCATTTATCTTTGCCGCTTTACCTGTAGTATTGTTTTATGTGAATATCTGGCGTACCGCAGATAAAGAAGAAAAAAGCCCTCTTTCTGCTTTATTGGCTATATTTGGTGTGGTGATTATTTTTTGGGCAGTATTCAAACAAAATGGTACTGCATTAACCACATGGTCAGAATTTTATACAGACAGAAGCATGCCTACATGGCTGGCAAGTCCTATGCAAAGTTTGGGTTTAACGCAAACCATTACCGCAAAAAAAGACTCTGTACCTAAATATGACGCACAGTTCAGACCTGAAAAACAAAACGGCAAAACCGTAAAAGTATATGGACAAAATCCATACTTGAATAATTTACCTCCCGAAAAGCACCCCAAAGAAGGGGAAAAATCACTTTTAGTACCTACGGAGTTATTTCAAGCTGTGAATCCTTTCTGGGTAGTGGTGCTTACGCCGCTTGTGGTAGGATTTTTTGCATGGCTTCGCAAACGGAATAAAGAACCTAAAACCCCAACCAAAATCATGTATGGACTGCTGATAAGTGCATTATCTACGTTGTGCATGGTTGCGGCAGTATACGTATGTGATAATGGAGCGACCAAAGCAAGCATGAATTGGCTTATTCTGACATATTTTGTAATTACCGTAGGGGAGTTGTGTTTAAGCCCGATGGGTTTATCTTTGGTATCCAAATTAAGTCCTGCACGCGTAACAGGCTTGATGATGGGGGGCTGGTCATTAGCTACTTCACTCGGAAATAAACTTTCAGGAGTATTGGCAACTTTATGGGATAATTATGACAATAAAGCAAATTTCTTTTGGTTAAATGCTGTTTTGCTTTTGTTTGCTACAATACTCATTCTGGTTTTGCTCAAATGGCTGAATCGTGTGTTTGCAGAATACGTAAAATAAAAGAGCAATATGAAGGTATTAAGTGTGATTATTGTCAATTACAACGTGCAGTATTATTTAGAACAAGTATTGCATAGTGTAAGAAGCGCCTGTAAAAACTTTGCTCAAAACAGTGTAGAAATATGGGTAGTGGATAATGCGTCCAAAGATGGTTCCGTGGATATGGTGAGGGAAAAATTCCCTGAAGTTAAATTGATAGTAAATGAAAAAAATGTGGGATTTTCCAAAGCGAACAATCAGGCAATAGCACAATCAGAAGGCAAATATGTTCTTTTATTAAACCCCGACATAGTAGTACAGGAAGATACTTTTGAGAAATGTATCGCTTTTATGGAAAATCACCCTGATGCAGGAGCTTTGGGCGTAAAAATGATAGATGGTAAAGGTAAGTTTTTGCCTGAATCCAAAAGAGGTCTGCCAACACCAAAGGTTTCTATGTATAAAATGATGGGTTTGCATAAATTTTTTCCCAAAAGTGAAAAGTTTAACCGATATTATTTAGGACACTTATCCAATGAGGAAAACCATGAGATAGAAGTGCTTTCAGGGGCGTTTATGTTTATGCGCAAAGAAGTGTTAGATAAAGTAGGATATTTGGACGAAGATTTTTTTATGTATGGTGAGGACATTGACCTGTCTTATAGAATTACCCTCGCAGGCTACAAAAACTACTATCTCTCTGAAACACAGATTTTGCATTACAAAGGGGAAAGTACCAAAAAAAGCAGTGTCAATTATGTAATAGTTTTTTATGATGCTATGCTTATTTTTGCCAACAAGCACTTTAAGAATAAATACTCTCCTTTATTCAGAACATTCATCAAAAGTGCGGTATATGGCAGAGCATTTTTAGCTTTACTACAACGCTTTTGGGGTAAATTTGGCTTGGCTGTCCTGGATATTCTCATTATGTTGATAGTCGTTTTGTTAGTCAAAGACTATTGGGAACGCAATCACCGCTGGATAGAAGGAAGATACCCCATCACTTTTTATATGGTGGCATTACCTGCATATTTAAGTATATGGAGTACCAGTTTGTGGCTTACGGGATGTTATCAGAAAAAATATAAGATCAGCAATATTATCAAAGCTGTGCTTACAGGTACCATGTTTATTGCTACACTCACTTTCTTTTTCAAACAGTATGCTTTTTCCCGTATGATTATATTGATGAGTACCGTAGGAGTAATCAGTGTTATTATTGCATTTCGCTACATTAAAGCATGGACACAGTACAGAAACTTTAAAGTATTGGAAAATACTCCTACGCATATAGGTGTGGTTGCATCAGAAAGTAATTACGAAAAAATAAGAAGTAAATTCAGCCATTACACGCAGAATGCGGTTTGGGTGGGTTGCGTACTACCCAAAGAAAAAAATAGCAAAAAAACCTCCTTTATACAAGACTGGACGGAAATCTATCAGGTAGATGAACTTATTTTTTATGCAGAGGATATTACCAATCAGGGTATTTTGAGCATTATGCAAGGATTAAGAAAGAAGAATATCAAGTTTCATATTGTGCCTCCCAATTCGGATTACCTTATTGGTAGTAACAGTGTATTTACAGAAAAAGATTTGTTCCATTCAAAAATCAATTTTGAAATAGAAAGTATCCAAAACAAAGTATTTAAACGTCTTACGGAATTTATCATAACGATTTTACTTTTACTCTTATCTCCTGTTTTGTGGTTTTTACAAAAACGAAAAAAATACTTTTTTTATAACTTATGGTCAGTATTAAGAGGAAAAAAACATTTAGTAGGATATGGCGGAAACAGCAATGGTAAACTTCCAAAGTTAAAACATGGGGTACTTTCTTCGGCAGACAAACTTTCTGACGCAGTGCGCAAAAACATCAACAAAGAACAGATGCTCCGTTTGGATTATCGGTATGCATTGGAATATACTGTGAGTTTAGATATAGAAATTATCTTAAAAAATCTCCGCAAACTTGGTTGATTATGAAAAGGATATTTTGTTTTCTTATATTGAACCTGTTTTTATGGCAGATGGCTTTCAGTCAGAAAGCAGTAACTATTGGATTTGTACAAGCTATTGAAGATGCCACTATCGATCAAGCACGAAAAGGCTATTTTGATGCACTTGCAGAGGAAGGCTGGGCAGAAAAAAAAGGAAATCTCAAAGTTATTTATCAAAATGCACAGGGCAGTATTGCCAACCTGAACACGATTCAGGATTATTTTGTGCAAAAACCCGTAGATATTATTGCCACCAACACAACTTTGGCTACCATCAGTGCAGTCAATAAAACGAAGTCTATTCCTGTTTTTATGATGGTATCCCCTGAACCTGCGCTCATGCAACTGACTACTGTTCCGAAAAATTTATCAGGTACGTATGAAACGCTGGATTACATAGATACTGCGGTTACTTTGATTACGCAATTATTGCCCAAAACCAAGCGTGTAGGAACTATATACAATGCATCTGAACCGAATGCCGCCAATGCATTAAAAAGATTAGAAAAACAATGTAAAAATCTGAACCTTACTTTAATTGCCAAACCCGTAACCCAAAGTTCGGAAACGCAAATAGTAATACAATCTTTGGTTTCCGAAGGTATAGACGTGTTTTTTGCTTTACCTGACAATATCATTTTTTCCTCTTTTGAAACCGTATATCAGGTTTGTGAAAGTAAAAATATCCCGATATTTACTTCGGAAGCGGGTTTGGTAAGCAGAGGTGCTGCGGTAGCTTTTGGAGCAGATATGTATGCATGGGGCTACCAAACGGGTAAAATGACTGCTTTTTATCTCAAAAATCACATTATGCTTGCACCTACCATTGTACACAAGCGTACACGCGTGTATCACCCTGCCCTAAGTGTAAAGTATGGTATAAATAAAAACAGTTCTGCTACACCTGTCTTTAAAGAAAATAAAGGTTCGCAAAGTTTTATACTTTCTACACTTTTGTCAGGTATGTTGTTAAGTTTGTTGGGTCTAGGCATTTTTGTATCTTTCAAAGTATTCAAAATTCCTGATATTACCGCAGATGGAAGCTATACTTTGGGAGCAAGCATCACCGCTTTTGCGTTGATGTATCATATTCCTTTGGGATTAACCTTATTTTTAGTGGTTTTGCTAGGTGCATTGGCAGGAATGTTCAGTGCGCTTATCCATACCAAAGGCAAAGTTAATCCGCTTTTAGCGGGAATTTTAGTCATGACTGCATTATATTCTGTAAATCTGGGCATAATGGGACGTTCTAATGTACCTTTGTTAGAATATCAATCTCTGTTTCAATTGGGCATACCTGTATGGATAATCATTAGTGGGTTTTTATTGTGTTTTGTACTTACATGGGTGTATCTTTTTCAAACCGATTTAGGTATAGTGATGCGTGCTACGGGCTATAATGAAAATATGCTTTCTGCCATTGCGGTTTCTGCCCACAGGTTAAAGATATTTGGTTTATCTCTTTCCAATGCAGTAATAGCTCTTGCAGGAAGTTTAACTGCTCAATATCAAGGATTTGCGGATATAAACATGGGTATAGGTATTATGCTTTCAGGATTAGCGGGGATTATTCTGGGAGAAACTCTTGAACACTTGTTTCGCACTAAAAAAATAGTTTACAGTATTTTGTTTTCTGTATTGGGTTGTATGATATTTCAAGCTATGATAAGTTTTTCTCTTACTTTGGGTATATCACCCAACTGGCTTAAATTAGTCAGTGCAGTATTTGTACTGATTGCGGTTGTGCTTCCTGTGATGAGAAAAAAATAGAAACATAATATATGGATTTGAAGTTAGATTTTTAGGGCGTTCCTGCTTGCTGCGCAGCGCAGTCGGCGTGCTGCGGGCTACGCTATTGCTTCGGTGCGGTTCGCACCATGCGTGCAAGCACGCATGCCCTTCGCATGCCTAACGCATATGCAAATAACGCATACATACGCGCACAAATGCGTGAGGGATAGGAGCGAAAAGCCCGCAATGAGCGTAGCGAATGAAGTACAGGCGTGGCATGCCACGTCTCTACCAGCGTATAGCCCGACCCCGAAGCGCAAGCGCAGGGGACACGCCCATATCATAATACAACTACGGTAAAAGTTCTTGTATTTTTTTTCTCAATGCTTCGCCCCGCAGGTTTTTGGCGATAATTTTACCTTCTTTATCCAAAATAAACATCTGTGGAATACTATTTACACCATACTCTTTTGCCGCCACAGACTGCCAACCTTTGACATCACTGATATGCACCCATGATAAATTATCCTGACGGATAGCTTGTTTCCATGCATTGGCTTCTCTGTCCAAAGATACTCCTACAATTTCCAATCCTTTATTTTTGTATTCGTTATACAGGCGAACCATATTTGGATTTTCCATTCGGCAGGGACCGCACCAACTTGCCCAAAAATCTACTATTACAATTTTACCTCTGAAATTTTTGGTGCTTACCAATTTCCCTGATGTATCAGGTAGAGTAATTTCCATCACATTACCTACTTGTGTTTTAAGCATGGGAGCTATGTATATTTTTAATTCATTGATAAAAAGACTTTTGGGATATTCTTTTTCAAATTTCTGAAACACACTTGCTGATACGTCAGGGGCAAGTCGTAGCGAACCAATGACCGCACTTTTATACACAATTTCGCGTGAAAGTGCGTTTTTTCCTGACTTGCGAAGTAAAGTATCTAATTTTTGCAGAACTATATCTCCCCCTTTTTGGGAAAGCAGTTCAAAATACACGGACAGTTTTTCATGGGTAATGTAATGATAAAGATATTTGTTTTGGGTAAAATCTATGTAATCAAAAAAGTGATTATAAACCCATGCTAACTCTTCCCCTTGTTTATTCCACGCAGGATAATCATACACTTCTGCGGTAAGTTTTTTTACATATTCATTGCTGTTTCGGCATTGAGTAAGAAAATTTTGTTTGGCAAGTGTAAGACTATCTACCTTTTTTTGGATATTTTCATATTCAGTAAAGGGGAGTTTTGCTGCGCTATTGCGGGTTTCCTGAATGTTTCTGTCATATTGTGTAATTGTACTCATCATTTCCTGAAAGAGGTCATTTTCTGTATTTTTATCAAAAATGAGGTCAAATTTCCCTTTTTTCAAAGTAATCTGAACATTTACTTTCGGGGATATGCCTAACCATAGAGGACGGGTTTCGTTGGGCTTGTATCCCATCAGATATGTGCCTTTTTCTTTGATTTTAAATTGCGTTGAAAACTCTGATTTGCCTTTTACAAGTACAAAATGTACTATACCTTTATTTTGGGTAATGTCGTAGATATACAATGTATCTTGTGCTAATTCAGGTTCCAATAATTTACCTGACAGTTGTACAGTGTATTGAGCAAAAACCTGATGAAAAAGTATAAAAACTATAAGATAAAAAAATCCTTTCATTGCTGACAAAGATAAAAAAACATTTTGAAGTGCTGTATTTTGTAAGCATGTATAATATTTTTTATGTTAAATAAGTGTCTTTCTTTTTGGAAAAAGCAGTATATTTAAGCCATGAAACACTATACATTTTATTTTCTTATTTTAACCTTTATGTTTGTTGCTGCTTGTGGCGGCGGAAAAAAAGGAGGAAAAAATCAGAGAGGTGGTGATAAAGCCTCAAAAGTTGGCACAGGCTGCGAAATGAAACAGGAAGTATACGACAAAGCCTCTGTATTTGAACCTTTGGCAGTAGGTTCTAAAAAGAACCAGCTTCCCCGCAGGGTATCCTTAGAAAAATATGCTCCCAGACGTAAAAATCAAGGTAGTCAAGGTTCTTGTGTAGGATTTTCGTCCTGTTATGCCGCAAGAAGTATTCTCCATGCCATTTCTACGGGTAAAGACCCTAATCAGACATATTTCAGCCCTGCGTATGTGTACAATCAGATTAAAGTAGATGGTTGTATGAATGGTTCTTACATTGTAGATGCTATGAACAAACTACAAAATGAAGGCGTTTTACCTTGGTCAGAGTTTCCTTACACGGACCAAAGTTGTGATAAACTTCCTTCTGATGATGAAAAACAAAGAGCTGGACAATACAGAACCAAAGGATATACCCGCTTGACAAAATCAGATAGTAACTATGAAGTAGACTTGAACGCTTTGAAGCAAAATATTGCTCAGGGTTCTCCTGTGGTACTGGCTATGCCTGTGGGCGGTAGTTTCTATGAACTATACGGGCAAAAAGTATGGCATCCTACCGAATCTGACTGGATACAAATCAATAAATACAAAAACAGACAACCGAGTAAATTTGGCGGTCATGCCATGTGTTTGATTGGTTATGATGATGATTTAGAAGGCGGAAGCGTACAAATCATGAACAGTTGGGGCGAAGAATTTGGCGAAAGAGGTTGTTTTTGGATGACATACAAAGATTTCTTAGGTTGTTGCAGAGAAGCCTACGCATTGCACCCTATGGGTTCTGTAAAAGTGGATAACAATAATAATGTAGAAGTGAAAAAAACCCCTGATTTTGAAGCCGAAATCGGATTATATGTAAAAAAAGAAGATGCGTATTTACCTCTCAAATATAAAAGAGGATATACTTTTGCCACTCCTGAAAAAATGCCCAAAGGCACAAAATTCAAAATTGAACTTACCAATAAATCCGTATGCTATGCTTATGTGATAGGACAGGAAACAGACGGAAGCAGTTATGTTTTATTCCCATATACCAGAAAACACTCACCTTATTTTGGTATTACAGGTACAAGATTGTTCCCCAAAGAAGAAAGCATGAAATTAGATGATATTGGCAAAAAAGACTATATGGCTATCATATTAAGCAAAGAAGAATTGAATATCAAAGAAATAAATAGCAAAATCAGTAAAAGTCAGGCACTTACGTATGAAATGCGCATTCAAGAAGCCCTGTATCAAGATTTAGTTCCTGTTAAAAACATACAGTTTGGGGTTGGTTCTGACGGAGTAACGGCAAAATTCTCCGCCAGCAGTCAGGATAAAAGTGTAGTGTTTATGGTTATGGAAATCAATAAGCAATAAAAAAAAGAACTTGCAAACAACTCAAAACCTGATAGATTTTAAAGTCTGTCAGGTTTCAATTTTGAAAAATGAAAAAAATTATGTTATTTTGGTGTATAGAATTCTATGAAAATCGCTATTCTGTCTACTAATCCAAAACTCTATTCTACTCAACGATTGGTAGAAGCCGCAAAACAACAAGGACATGATGCCATCATTCTCAATCATACCAAATGCTATATGGTGGTAGAAAAAGATGCCCCTGCTATTTATTATGGGGGTAAAAAAGTAGAAGGAATAGATGCAGTTATTCCGCGTATAGGTGTATCCGTAACATTTTATGGTACAGCTGTGGTACGTCAGTTTGAAATGATGGGAATATTCTGTGCCAATAATTCGCAAGCTATTGTACGCTCACGGGATAAAATACGCAGTCTGCAATTGCTCTCCCGTGATGGAGTAGGCATTCCCAAAACTACTTTTGCCAATCACCCCAACGACATTGATGATGTTATTCAGTTAGTGGGTGGTGCGCCTGTGGTGATTAAACTTTTGGAAGGTACACAAGGAATAGGTGTTATTTTAGCGGAAACCAACCGAACTGCAAAATCTGTGATTGAAGCCTTTTATGATGTGGAAACAGATATTCTTATTCAGGAATTTATCAAAGAATCACAAGGGGAAGACATAAGAGCGTTTGTAGTGGATAACGAAGTAGTAGGTGCCATGATGCGTAAAGGCATACAAGGTGAATTCCGTTCCAATTTGCACAGAGGGGGCAAAGCTGTTTTAATAGACCTCACTGAGGAAGAGAAAAATACTGCACTACTTGCAGCAAAAAGCATGGGACTAAATATCGCAGGGGTAGATATGATGCGTTCCAAAGACGGTCCTAAAGTATTGGAAGTAAACTCCTCCCCAGGTCTGGAAGGTATAGAAAAAACAACCAAAGTAGATATTGCGGGAAAAATCATTGATTTTATAGAAAGAAATGTAGCCAAACAACCTGAAAAAGTGAATGCATAATACATTCTTGTCATGGAGTGATAGTGTTAAAGAATTTGAACACTATCTAAAAGTAGAAAGAGGTTTTTCTGAAAACACTTTGCTTGCTTATTTGTCAGATATTCAGAAATACAGTAAATTTTTTGAACATGATGAACGCAAACTTACCCCTCAAAAACTGACTACACTGCATATCAGAGAGTTTTTGTATCAATTAGGTGAAATAGGATTAAGCGAAAAAACACAAGCGCGCATTTTAGCTGCTATCCGTTTGTTTCATAAATACCTTTACACAGAAGATTACACCCAAAATGACCCAAGTGCAGATATAGAAAGCCCTAAAATTCAACGTACTTTGCCTGACATACTTTCAGTACAGGAAATTCAGGAGATTCTTGATGCTATGCCGTTGGAAAATGCGCAGGATATTCGTAACAGGGCTATTCTTGAAACCTTATATTCCTGTGGTTTGCGGGTAAGCGAACTGACTAATCTGACCACAGACCAACTTTTCCTTGAAATTGAATATATAAAAGTGAAAGGTAAAGGAAATAAAGAACGTTTAGTACCTGTGGGTCAATGGGCAATTGAATGGATAGAACGCTACATAAAAGAAGTACGGAACAAACAAAAAATAAAACCCGAAGCACAAAATATTGTCTTTCTGAACAGAAACGGGAACAAACTTACTCGGGTAATGGTATTTTATATTATTAAAGAATGTGTAAAACAAGCAAATATTCAAAAAAATATAAGTCCGCATACGTTAAGGCATTCTTTTGCTACACATCTCGTAGAAAACGGAGCAGACCTCCGTGTTGTTCAGGATATATTAGGTCATGCGTCTATTACAACAACCGAAATTTATACTCATGTAGATACCTCGTTTTTGCATCAAGAATACAAGAAATATCACCCACGCACTGCAAAATAAAAAAGCTACTCCGTAGAGTAGCCATTTACCATTCACCTATGCGTTTCTATGAAATTATCGTAATACAAATCTTATAGGAACATTGATTTTTACCAATACTTTTTTGCCGTTTTGTTCTCCTGCACTCCATTTAGGCATGGATTTGATAACGCGTAAGGCTTCTTCATCACAACCGCCGCCTATACCTTTCATTACTTGGGGACTAGTAACATTACCCTCTCTGTCTATTACAAAAGTAACGAAAACTGTTCCTTTAATGCCTGCTTCTTTTGCCATAGGAGGGTATTTGATATTTTCTGCTATATACTTCATCATAGCGGCTTCTCCACCGGGGAAAGAAGGCATTTTTTGAATAATAGTATAAACGTTGTTATCCACTTCTTCCTGAATCACTTGTTTTGTTTCTTGTTTAGGTTCTTCTTTTACTTCGTCAACGATATTGTTGTTATCTCCAACCTGAGTTTTTTTACCTGCTTCCACATCTTTTTCGATTTCGTCAATGGCAGGGGGAGGGTCATTAACATCTTCTTTTTTAATTTCAGGGATAGTAAACTTGATGGTATTTTTTACAGGAGGAGGAGGTTCAACGGGAGGAGGAGGAGGGAGTTCCTCGTTTAATGGAGGAGGCGTTTCAAGATTGACTTCTGTAATGGCTACTTGTTTTTTCTCAGGCATGGCAGACTTAATCATAGCCATAATTTTTGGGGTAAAGAAACCCAATACAAAAATACCAACTGCTGTGAGCAAGGCAGTGGTTAAACTGCGCTGATAGTTTTTTCTCAACTGGTAAGCGCCGTAATCCTGATTACGGGCATCAAAAACCATATCTACCCAAGTTTGATTGAAAATATCTACTTTTTGGATAGAACTTAAAGGATTGGAATGAGATGTGTTTGCTTTCATGTACGTATATACACCTGCTTAAAAAAAGGTAAATGAAAAAATGAAAAAAATCTGATGTTATGTAAATTTATTTTTTGGGCGTTCCTGCTTGCTTCGCTTTGCAGTCGGCGTGCTACGGGCTGCGCTATCGCTTCGGTGCTGAACGCACCATGCTAACGCATGCCCTCCGCATGCCTAACGCAAAAGAAGTGTTTTTTATGGGGTTTTCGGGTTTACCCACCCACCCGCCCCCGAGGTACAATGAGGTAAAAACACTTCTTTTTACCTATGCAACGCATACATACGCGCGTATCCGCGTGAGGGATAGGAGCGAAAAGCCCGCAACTTGCGTAGCTCTACCAGCGTATAGCCCGACCCGAAGCGCTAGCGAAGGGACACACCCATAAAAAAATCCTATTTATTTTTGTTCTGTTTCTACAATCTTTTTTTCTTTTTTCTCTTTTTGTGGCAATGCCTGACTGTATCTTTCTAAAACCCTCTTTTTTGCAACTTCATGTTCAATGATAGGAGTAGGATAATCAGAAGTGCCGTATTCAGGAATCCATTTCTTGATGTATTCAAATTTTGGGTCAAATTTTTGTTGTTGTAAAATTGGATTAAATACCCTGAAATATGGAGAACCGTCATTCCCCGAACCTGCTACCCATTGCCAACCGCCATTATTAGAAGCCAGTTCAAAGTCTAATAACTTTTCTGCAAAGTATTTTTCACCCCAACGCCAGTCTATGAGCAGATGTTTAATCAAAAAACTTGCAGTAACCATGCGCACGCGGTTATGCATATATCCCGTGGCGTTAAGTTCGCGCATTCCTGCGTCTACGAGCGGATAGCCTGTTTTACCTTCACACCACAACTGAAAATGTTCAGGGTTATTTTCCCACACAATATTGTCGTAATCTGGTTTGAAGGCTTTTTCTGCTACATGAGGGAAATGCCATAAAATCATCATATAAAATTCTCTCCAAATCATTTCATTGACCCATGTTTCACTTAAAGAAAATGCTTTTCGGATAAGTTCACGCACACTGCGCGTACCAAAACGAAGATGTACACTTAATCGTGATGTACCTTGAACAGCGGGAAAATCACGGTTTTTTTTGTATTCCTGAATAATTCTTGGAGAAGTTTCTTTTTTGGGAAATTCAAAACCAGTATCAGGAATAAAACCTATATCCTGCAATTTAGGGAAGGGTGAGGGTTGCTTATAAAAATTATACACCAATTTTTCTGACGGATATGGGTTAAGTTGTTGCATATCCAACATAGCCCGCCATTTTTTCATGTAAGGAGTATATACCGTATAAGGTGTTTTGTCGGGTTTGAGGAGTTCATCTTTTTCAAAAATGACTTGGTCTTTGTAGGTATAGAAAGGAATATTTTTAGACTGTAAAAAGTCTTGTATCAAAGCATCTCGTTCCCTTGCGTAGGGTTCATAATCATGATTAGTATAAACGGCTTGAATGTCAAATTTTTCCGTTAGTTCTTTCCACACGTCAAGGGGTGTGCCATGAAATACCTTTAATGCAGGTACTTGCAACCTGATTTCTTTAAGAACTTCATAAATAAATTGAACTCGTTTATCTTGTTTATTGGTGAGTTTATTGAGGATATTTGTGTCAAAAATAAAAATAGGAAGTACAGGTGTATCCTTACTTAATGCGTGGTACAAACCTGTGTTGTCATACAGACGCAAATCTCTGCGAAACCAAAAAACACTTACTTTTTCCATAAATTGACCGCAAAATTATATAGTTGAAATCTCAATCCAAAAATGATTTTTGGAATATGCTGTTTAATATCATGAAAAGAGGTTTTTTAACCTTGAACTAATGTCCCTACGTTTTCTCCTTGTACGATACGCAGTAAATTATCAGGTTCATTCATGTTGAACACGACAATAGGCAATTTATTTTCCTGACAAAGCGTAAATGCTGTCATATCCATTACATTCAGGCGTTTGGTTAGTACCTGATTGTAATTCAGAGTTGAGTAGAATACGGCATTAGCATCTTTTTCGGGGTCTGCGGAGTAAATGCCGTTAACACGTGTACCTTTGAGAACCACATCTGCATCAATTTCAATAGCTCGTAAAGAAGCCGCGGTATCTGTGGTAAAAAAAGGATTTCCCGTACCTGCCCCAAAAATAACAATACGTTCTTTTTCTAAATGTCGGATAGCTCTGCGGCGGATAAAAGGTTCGCAAATTTGCTCCATTTTAATAGCAGAGAGCAATCTTGTAGTGATACCGAGTTTTTCCAATGCACCCTGCACAGCCATACCATTGATGACGGTAGCCAACATACCCATATAATCTCCGTGGGCGCGTTCTATACCCATAGCCTGTGCGTCTACACCTCTGAAAATGTTTCCTCCTCCTATAACAATAGCCACCTGACAGCCTAAATCAAACACTTTCTTGATTTCTGATGCGTACTCGTTCAATTTTTGGGCATCAAGTCCGTATTCCTGATTACCCATCAGCGATTCTCCGCTTAATTTTAATAAAATGCGCTTGTATTTCAGTTTCATGAGGGCAAAAATAAAAATATCTTACATGCTTGCATCAATTATTTTTAAGCAGATACTTTTTTTGATACACCAAGTGGCTTTCTCGGTCGGATACTTGCACAAAATAAACCCCCGTACTTGGAATGTTCACAGGTACATTTAATTCTTCTTTTCCTGCTTGTATTTGAAAAACGTTTTTGTAAAATAATTTTCCTGAAATATCTATGATGGTCAAAGTCAAGCTGTTTTTTTGACGGGAAATAACCGATAAAACTATGGTATTTACGTTAATTGCAAAATGGGTTATTTCCACATTTTCGGGCTGATAAAAAACAGTAGCTATTCCCGAAAAAACAGGTAAAGCAGTATTCAGATAGGCTTTGATACGATAATCATATTGGTATCCTTTTGGAAAATCTTTTATGGTATAGGTGTAGTTTCCATTACAATCATAAGAGTTTATTTCTTTAGTATAAATAACTTCAAACCTGTTGTTGTCTATTCTTCTTTCTATCTCAAAATGACTTATGTAACTGCACTCTGTAACAACCCATTCTATCAAATGTTGTTTTTTTTCATCTGTATATGCTTCTAAAATAACGTTTTGCGCATTTGTAATAAAGATAAAAACACCATAAAATAAAGTAAAATACAAAGTTTTCATACTCAAAAATACGTAAAAACAGCGCGTTAGGATTACAAAAATATGGGCGTGTCCCTACGCTGGCGCTTCGGGTCGGGCTATGCGCTGGCAGAGACGTGGCATGCCACGTCTATACTCCACAGGCTACGCCTGTTGCGGGCTTTCCGCTGCTATCCCTCACGCGGAAACAAGGTAAAAACTTTTGTTTTACAATTTTGATACAGTATTGTTTTTGAATAATTTGCGAATAGATGCGAGGGCGGGGGCGAAGCCCCGCCCTCGCAAAAACTTGTATATTCAATAAAAAGAAGTGTTTTTTACCTCATTTTACCCTGTGGGCGGGTGGGTGGGAAAACCCGATACCCCTAAAAAAAACACTTCTTTTGCGTTAGGCATGCGGAGGGCATGCGTCAGCATGGTGCAACGCACCGAAGCGGTAGCGCAGCCCGTAGCACGCCGACTGCGAAGCGAAGCAAGCAGGAACGCCCAAGATATTCCAAAAATCATCTTAACACCATTCCGATAGGTTGTACAGAAAGTTCATTTTTGAAGGCATTAGGGTCTCTGTCCATAGTAGTAAGGTCTACTATAGTTACATGACCATTATTCCCTGCACAATCCGAAGCATGATGCGGAGGGTCTACACCATTGGCGTTTTCACAACAAATATATGCAATACGCTTTTGTGCATTTACGCGTACTACGCGAGGCATATTGCCTACACCAAATATCTTTTTCGTTAAGGTAAATGTATTCAAATCCACTACGGATACACAGCCTTTTGAACTAAAAGAGCTACTTATTTCTTCCTGAGAAGCTACCAGTAAGGAATTGGTTTGAAAGTCTATATCAAATAACAGAGGTTTTGCACCTACGGTAACTCTACGAGTAATAGTATTTGTAATAGGGTCAATTTCAAGCATTTCATTCGTTTTTGAACAGGAAACATACAGTTTACTTTTATCCTGATTGAACATCAAATCATAAGGGTTTGTATTCAACTTGCCTAAGGAAGCGTTATCTGTAAAAATGTTTTCTATAATATCACCTGTTACCAAATCAATTTTATAGACGATATTGCTTAAATATCCTGCTACATAAGCCGTATTGTTATCATAAAATACTAATCCATGAGGCTTCCCGCCAATACCTGTAATGATTTTGGTAGTTGTCATAGTCGTTAAATCTACAACTGCAATAGCAGGATTGCCTGCATCATAATTACTCACGATACCTTTTGTACCATCAGGAGTGATACTAATATGGGCTACCTGACCAAAACTGGGTATTTCCAAACGGGCAACCAAACTGTCTTTTTCAGCATCATATTTTTCAACGGCTTTACCTTCAATAAGGGTTACATACCAATATTTTCTATCAGGAGATATATTCAAGTAGTGGGGAGACTCAATAGGTCCAATTCCGTTTCCTTCTGCAAACTGCAAATGTCTTTTGCTTCCTACACCAATATAACGCATTTGTAAGTTAGTTTCTGCGTCAATAATGGTTACTAAATCACACCCTGAATTAACTACATATAATTTACTGCGGTTAGGGTTATCTGCAAAAAGGATTTTTCCGTTTTTATCAGGGGCGCCATTGGCTATCCAATTTTTGATTTTAACTACGCTTGCACTATCCAGAGGAGTAGAGAAATATGCAGGGGGCATCACTGGCGTAATACTGTTTCCCAACGAAGTGTATGTATTACTGTGCAAAAACAAATAGCTTAAATTAGGTCGGTAAGGAATGACCACAGCGCCATAACTTGCACCTTTCATAGCATTATCCCACGTGTTTAATGCCAAAGACGCAGGATTGGTTTTTCCATCATGGCAACCTGAGTTAGCGCATTTCTGCGTCATAATCGGGGCAATATCTGCGGGATACATAGTTTCCACAGGTGTTGGAGTAGGATTATCTGGTTTGGCTTTGTCCTTTCTACAACCTGTTAATAACAGAAATGCAAAAGCAAGATATAGAATTTTTTGTACATACATAAATGTTCTCAAAAATACAATATAAAGTTCAAATTTCCTATTTTTCAGTTTTTTTTTTGAGTTTTAAGAATCAGGTGTTTTATACTTTTGAGCTAAATTCCGATAGGCTTCTGTAATTTTTTTAAACTCTAACTCAATTTGCTGACGTTCTCTCAGGGTTTTGTGTGTATTTATGTCAGGGTGATGTTTTTTTACTAATTCTCGGTAACGTTCTTTGATGTTTTCCCAGTTTGTTGGCGGATTTAAGCCTAGAGTTGCCAAATCGGGGTCTAATACGCGGTATTCTACATTGTGAAAATAAGGTTTTTCTTCCTGACTTTGATAGATAATAAAATTTTGGGCGTGATAATCTCGCAGAAGATTTTCCCAGTCCTGTTTATTGATTTGAAGCATTTCCAACATTTCATAAATAAACTGTCCCTGTTCTTTGGAGTATGTGGGTTCTGCACAAACTAAATTATACCAGAATGCCATTAAAATTAAAAGTTCTTCGTAATAAAAACGTTCATTCATCTGGTAGCAGGTTTCTGCCAAATCCTGCGGGTTATTGAATTGCTGTTGAGGTGTAGAAGAAATATTGCGTAAAAAAACGGTTTCGTATTGTTCCCCTAAAACCTGTACATACATTTTTTTAACTCTTTGATAATAGGTAACATCATTTTTGAGAAAAATGAGATGCATAAATATACGGTAAATGATTTTAGGTTCTGCGCGTAGTGCGTCTTGTAAAATTTCAAGTTGTACATTTTCATCTATAGGTGGTCTGAATGGTATATTCTGATGTTGTTGTATTTGTTCATGAACAATCCTTTTGCGTTCTACTTTGAATAGAAAACGCATAACTATCCATGTTAGAATGGCAATAACTGCCAAAGCTATCCATAATTCTGTGATGTCAAGATTCACGCAAAGTTGGGTTAATAAAGGTACAACAAAAACAATACATATAAAAGTTTAACCTTCATATATAATATAGTTATTTAGCCAACCATTCTGTTGCATTCAATATTAGGGGTTTATGACCGTCTATTTCTGTCCAACCCTTGTAGAGTTTGTCATTGGGGTCTCCTGTACCGTCATCAGCGGGAGAACTATCCCCCAAAGCTACAACCTTTCCGCGTCCATATTGTGCATACGCGCAAAAAACGTCATTTTTACCATTTAATTGTCTTTTTTTGCTGTATACAACTCCCTTCACCGTTGGATTAACATCAGGAAACAAGGTAATAGAAGTTCCTCCGCTGAATTTTACTTTTCTGACCTTTCCATAAGTGCTGTTAATAAGGTTTTTATCTGAATCCAAGACAACATCTGTAATTTCATTATAGTTTTTGAGGTCAAATTGCATACCGAAAGGATTGGTTTCCATGAGGTCATTCCATACGCAGGGAGAATCACAACCGTCATTATTACGGTCAGATTTATTGTGGTCAGCTATCATAAACAAGCCCCCTCCATCACGTACAAAGGCAAGAACAGCTTTTTTTTCTTCGCTTGTAAAAAGGATATTCGGTTCGCAGACCACAAAAACTTTGTAGTTACTTAAATCTTGGGGATTAGAAGCATCTTTGTAAGTAATTTTACCATCATAAGGCAAGGTTTCTACCCCATATCCTGATTTTGCCAAACTAATACCCCACGCAGATAATGCGCCTTTCCAAATATCTTCTGTATCTGATGGGGTAATTTTGTCTATGCTCGGTGTGGGAAACCGCTGTGGATTAGCTTCTCCTTTTTTACTGATGCCTATTTTGCCATTATTCAATGTCCCCAGATTATATACATCTGCATCTATGACCCAATCTGCGTTGCCTGCCATTTCTGCTTTGGTGGCATCAAATAGAATTGTTGCTTTAACTTCTTTTTTAGGGACTAAAATTTGTTTATTTTCTGTATTTTGAGTATTATTTTGATGACTTCTACTGCTTTTACAAGCTGAAAAGGCAATACAAACAACTATACATAATACAATCTGTACGTTTGATTTCATAGCACAAAGTTAAGAATAACCTGATAAAAATTTCTACGCTCTTATTGAGTTTTAGGGAGAAATGTTTAACTGATGTTCTGTATCAAAAATTTTGTGGGCGTGTCCTTCACTGCGTTCAGGTCGGGCTATCCGCTGCAAGTAGTAATGTTAAGTTCTTTTTTTGAAACATATTTTTTGAAAATCAGAAGAGAATAGTATTCGGCTATGTGTTATCGTTTGTTTATATTGAGTAATAAGAAAATTAAGTACTATGGTATTAAAAATAGC
>Ga0272446_1002833_pt1 | contig 22903 bp, 20 predicted proteins | sample YNPCB0061_FD_194587 | JGI IMG/M metagenome (GOLD analysis project Ga0272446, IMG submission 194587) | Hot spring microbial mat communities from Yellowstone National Park, WY, United States - YNP-CB-006-1 | ecosystem: Environmental > Aquatic > Thermal springs > Hot (42-90C) > Sediment | place... | reverse complement strand
GATGATCCTCGGTAATCGGCACGGCACGCGCCGTGCCATAGACCTCGCTGGTTGACGTATGGACGACGCGCCGCACGCCGTGGGCGCGGGCCGCCTCCAGGACGTTCAGCGTGCCGATGATATTGGTTTCGACAGTTTCGCGCGGATGCACATATGAATAAGGGATGGCAATGAGCGCTCCCAGGTGAAAAATCGTATCGACGCCGCGTGTTGCTTCATGAACCGCATGACTGTCGCGCAGATCACCGAAAATGATCTCGATCCGCGCGCGCATATCGGATGGCAGGTCGCGTAACAATCCTGGATCACCGCGCCCATTGTAACGTACAAAGGCACGCACGCGGTAACCGCGAGCAGCAAGAGCTTCAACCAGATGACTGCCGATGAACCCGCCTGCGCCGGTAACGAGGATCGCCAAACTGTCAGTGTTCATTGTCATGTCATTATCTACTGAGTGGAGGGAGACCAGCTAAAGATTGTTGCCCCAGAATCAGGACTATTCTACAGTCGATCAGTTCGACCGATACGCAGAAAATCGCCGATCTAGCGATAGAACACTCGCATACTGCCATTAACTATGTCGTCACTGGCATCAAAATGCCTTCAGGTCATCAAAGATACGTCTCAGATTTGTTGTATGTGCCAGATTAACGCTTCGTGCCTGACCTGATCACGAAACCTATCTTATCGAATGCGGTACTCCAAGATATGTCGCAATTCCCACACCATTATTGTATTCCGAGCGATATAGCTACTTAGTGCCTATCCGAATAACGGATGGCTGGATGTCATTGCGAGTGAAGCGAAGCTATCGAGCGGCACGAGAGGAGATTGCTTCGTCGCTAACGCTCCTCGCAATGACAATATGCGTAGAGTTCTCGGATAGGCACTTAGCATCGTCTCACATCGGCGTTAGATAGCCTCATAAGACGTACCCCGCTGCAACTGCATCCTGGCGGAACATTTTAACGGTATCAAGCGAATATTCAGCCAGATCTTTACCGACCAACGTGAGCTTGCGCAGAATATCGTTTGTCGCCGTAATGATATGGCAGCCAGCCTGATCGGCCTGGAATATGTTGAGAAGTTCTCGTGGACTGGCCCAGATGAGTTCCTGGTTAGGGTAGGGACGTATCATCTCAACCGCTGCGGCCATCAGAGGCACGGGGTCGCGTCCGGTGTCGGCGATCCTGCCAGCGAATACCGAAATGTAGCACGAAGCATGATCGCCAAGCGCCGCTGATACATCACGAACCTGAGCTAATGTCAGTAATGCTGTAACATTCAACTTGACGCCTGCCTGCGCGAGGCGGCGAATCAGGCCGTACGATGGTTCACCGGCGGTGTTCGTGACGGGAATCTTCACATACACATGCTCGCCAAGCGAGGCAAGCGTCAACGCCTGGCGCTCCATCTCCACGAAATCATCGGAGAAGACCTCAAAGGAGATGGGTCGATCACGAATGACGTTCAGAACTTCAGTCGCGAATGCACGGTAATCCGTGACACCAGCCTTACGCATCAGCGTCGGATTCGTGGTGAATCCGGCGATGTAGGGCTTCTGCGCCATCTCAAGCATACCATTGAGATCCGCGCCGTCGGCGAAAATTTTCACGCGTAGCGAAGTCATCCAGTTCATATCAGACCTCGTGGCTGATCAGGTTACATATCTGCCCGGCGGCGTCGAGCAAGTCCGCTGCCGTGAAATGCGGAGCGCAGCGCTCGTGCTGACTGTACGGCATGTTAATGAGAAACGAGACACAACCAGCTGCGCGACCAGCCGCAATGTCGCTCCAGCGGTCGCCGATCATGAAGCTGCGTGCCATATCGATCCCGTGCGTGGCGGCAGCCTGTAATAGCATGCCCGGCTTCGGTTTGCGGCAGGCACACCCATCGGCATTATCGTGGTAACATACTAGAATATCATCAAGTTCCGGCAACGCCGTGCGGAGCGCTACGTTAATCATATCTACCATCTCGCGTGTCTGCGTACCGCGCGCCACGTCCGGCTGATTGGTGACGACAATAAGCATGAAGCCGCGTGCGGCGAGAATCCTGAGCGCATCGGGCACTCCAGGCAATAGCTCCAGTTCTTCGACGGTCGCGGGTGGGTGAGGTATCCCATCGATGACGAGCGTACGGTTCAGCACACCGTCGCGATCAAGAAACACAGCTCGGCGCATCAACGTACCGACTCCCATTTCATCTCAGCGACCTGCAGCGATGGATGCGACACCAGTAGGTGCCAGATCACTGCCTGGAACGATTCGGTGTGTGGCGTGACCGTCTTCGGATTAACAGTTGGCACGATGGCGCATGCATCAGCTACCTGAGCGGTGAATCCGCCATCGCGCCCGACGATGCCGCAAATGGTTGCACCGACCTCGCGGGCATACTCCAGAGCACGCACCAGGTTGGGGCTGATGTTACGCTCCAGATTGCCGCCACCTACTGAGAGGACGAAAACCATATCACTTGCCGACAGGCGACTGCCACGCAGCCAGTTCACAAAGACACTCTCCCAGGATTCGTCATTGACCCGCGCGGTGAGCTCGGAAACATTATCAGTAGGAGTATATGCTTCAATCCCTGCGAGTTTGCGGAAGTCGTTCACTGCGTGTGAAGCATTGGCCGCGCTGCCGCCCACGCCCAGGAAAAAGAGCCGTCCATTGCGTTCCCGCAAAGCAACCAGTAACTCTATCATGCGATCGATCACTGTGGTGTCAAGCCGATTGAGAATATCGGTCGCTTCCTGAATATACTGGGATGTGTATGACATCAGGACTCCTTTTCATTCTGACGCAGCAAATACTCATGCGTTTCCGCCAGCCCGGCAGGCGAACCGATCTCATAGAAGCGCCGGGTGACTTCAAAGCCGATCATTTGGCGTTCACGCACAAGCGCGCTATAGAGATCCGCCAGGTCATAGGGCGTATCGGGTGGAATGCGTTCCAGTGCTTTGCAGCGCAATAACGCGGCGCCATAGTCGATATATTCCATCTCCGGTCGGGGATTGTGCTTGTTATATTCGAGCAGCACGCCATCCTGAAACAGCACGTTACTCGTATCCCACCGATTGCCATTGCGCAATACCGTCATCAACCCCAGCGCATCCGAAGTCCGAAACGCTGCCAGTACCGCCTGATAGTCGATGTCGAGGTAGGAATCGCCGTACAATACCCAGAACGTTTCGCCAAGCAAGTTGGCAGCGCGTCGCAGCGCTCCACCAGTGCCGAGCAAGCGGTCGCCGTCATACGAATAGGTCAACTCCATGCCAAACGCAGCGCCATCACCAAGATGCGCTTCAATTTGCTCACCAAGGAACCCAACGCACAACACTATCCGGAGAATCCCGTTGCGGCGCAGCAACATCAACTGATGCTCAATAAACGGCCGCCCTGCGACCTCCACCAGTGCTTTCGGGATCGTCGCGGTGAGCGGGCGGAGGCGGGTGGCAAGTCCGCCGGCAAGAAGTGCAGCGGGGATATCTGCGGATTGATCCATAGCTCGATAACTCGATAATATGTCATAACAGTCAAACTGGCGGATGCGACAGTGGATGATAATACCCGGTCAACCCTAGCAGCAGTCCAACCACAATAGTGTAAAGCGCTAGCAGTGCCATAATCACTCGTTGCGCCACAAGCAGCGAAGGGTGTGAATGCAGCATCAGATCCACCCGCCATGCCCCCATCACTGCCAGAATATATGTCATTGGGGCAAAATCAGCAAGATAGCGAATAGTCACCCCAGCAAACAGTTGTAATGGCGCGAAACACAATATGGACATACCAGAGACGCACACCGTTAGCCAGACAGTACTCCCATCCACTTCTGATAAAGCAATGCATCATGCAGGCGATATCGCCAGTTGGTCTCGGGATCGTAGGGATCGGAAAGCGCTAGCAGTTCTGGCGTTGGCTTGATCCGAAGGTGGAGCTGACCATGTACAAAGGCATCCGCCAGAAGATCATAATAAGAGCCAGCAACACTATTCACTTGCCCCGATGGCGCAATTGCCAGCGTGATTATGGCGCTCATAATCACTGCGACTACCATCAGTGGCATGAACCATTTGCGCTGTTGCTGCTGTAATCGTGGCCGCATTCATCACCTGCCAGACGTTCAGAGTGTCGTAGAGCGATCACCAGACGAAATAGCAGTACTCCAGCTACCACGCGCCATGCGCAGCGCCAGCAGCGCGCCGCCCAGCAGGGCAAAACTGGTTTGGATCGCCAGTGCGGTCAGCGCCAGTGCCAGCGCCGGACCCGAATTCACGGCAAACAGACTCATCAAAAACACAAACGAACCTTCGCCCACGCCAATCCCGCCAAGCGACACTGGCGCCATACGGATAATCCAGACCAGCGGCACCACCAGGCAGAAGGCCATGAAACCAACACCGAGATCGAGCGAGCGCCCAATCATGTAGTACATAGTAATGCCGGAAAGGATCGCGGCCACCGATATAACCAGCAGCAGTATAAAACGCGTTAATGGTAGAGGCGGCAGATCATGAATTGGCTGAAGCGCGGCCACCACGCGCACAACTAACCGGTGCCCGACGAGCCGCATCAGAAGCGCATTTCGGCCAAACGCCTGCCAGAAACGGGTTCCAATTGCGAAGATCGCCCGCGGATAGAGCATCAGCGACACACCAACCAGACTAAGCGGCGCGATAATCGCTACCCAGATGCGCAGGCCCTCAGGCACCAGCGGCAGGTAGATCAGCATCGCCAGCAACCCTACCAGCAACGACGCCCCCAGACCAAGAAGCCGCTCCTGAAATGTGCCGATAATCGCTTCCGCTGTACGCCCACTGCGGCGCGCCACCTGATACATTCGCACCGCATCGCCGCCGGTGCCGGTCGGCAGAAACAGCGAAAAGAACAGACCCATCAGATAGAGCTGAAACAACTCCAGAAACGGCTGGTCGATTCCTGCATCGCGTAGGATGAGTTGCCAGCGACAGGTGCTCAACACAAAGCCAAGCCCCTGCACACAGAAAGCGAGCGCTAGCGCGCTGGGCGCTAGCGCGGCCAGACTTTCACTCAGATTATTCTGTCGCGCGGCAGACACCAGAAAGCCAATCAGCGCAACGCTCACCAGCACCTGAAGCGCTGTGCGCAACGCTGGCTTTGCGATAATAAACACGATGCTGTTTTTAAGTCGAGTAATCAGAGTAGTACTTCCCTACTGAATAACGACCTTCGTTCCCTCGAAGTCAAAGCGGAAGCGCACCTCGCGCAGACCGGCCTGGAGCATCGCATGGCGCAGGCGAGTTTTGTCTTCAGTATAAAACATCAGGAACCCGCCGCCGCCCGCGCCAATCAGTTTCCCGCCGAGCGCGCCATTCGCCATTGCCAGATCATACCAGGCATTGATGGCATCGTTACTCATGTTGCCGCTCCGCTGCTTCTTATGTTGCCAGTGCACATTCATTAACTCGGCGAACCCGCGCAAGTCGCCAGACTCAAGCGCATCTTTGATCTGGTATCCCAGTTCCTTGATGAAATGCAGGTTGTCGATCATGTTCTGATTGCCCTGCTTGCTCTTTTCGTCCTGTTCTTTCAGAATACTGGATGCCGCCCGGCTGTAGCCAGTGAAGAACAGGAGAAGGTTATCCTCAAGGTTATATATCGTTTCCATACTGAGCTTCAGCGGCCAGGCTTCGACCTGGTCATTCGGCAGAAACTGAAAGCATGTGATGCCGCCATAGGCTGCAATGTATTGATCCTGTTTGCCAATTGGCTCGCCAAGTCGATCAATTTCAATGTGGCATGCCTGCTCTGCCAGTTCGCGCGGGTGGATCAGGTTCTTCTTATAAGTGTGCAATGCCTTCAGGAGCGCTGTTGTGAAACTCCCTGATGAACCCAGCCCCGTGCCAGCCGGAATATCGGCCATGCTCGTCAGTTCCAGATACGAGCCGTCAATCCCCAAAAGTTGCAGCGCTTCACGAATGATAGGGTGCTGGATCTCGGCGCTGCTCGGCACGCGCTCTATTTTTGAGTACTTGACGATCAGATCTTCAACAAATGTCTGGTGCAATGTGATGTAAACATATTTATCAATGGCTGCGGCGATCAGAAAACCACTGTGCTTACGGTAATATGAAGGCAGATCAGTTCCCCCGCCGCCAAGCGAGATTCGCAATGGACTGCGTGTGATAATCATAGGTATTCCTAATCCTATGGATTGCTGCTGACAGGATGTCCTGTCCCGCATCTCTGTGACTGACGATAAAGCGTCTCGACGACAACAAGCGCAGCGTATGCATCCTCAAGCGTCCCAAGCGGCGTTTGTCGCTCACTGATGCATGTTTGCAGATGGACAAACTCATCGCGCCAGGATGTGTCTTCGCCTGGATATTCCCAGATCGTCGTCTCAGGCGGACCCATCTGCGGCAGCATGCGGTAATATGCCAGGCGCTCAACGCCGTAACTGCCGCCCAGTCCATCGATCTGCAGCTTGCCATCGCGCCCGTAGATCTCGAAGCTGAACATATTCTTCCACTCGCTGCAGCTGGCATGAAGCCAGGCAACCTGACCGCCAGCGGTTCGCAGGAGTGCAAAACCATTGTCTTCTACCGGCATCTGCCAGAAGAACGTCGCTGTCAGGCCGGACACTTCATTAAAATCGCCGAGGAACCAGCGCGCCAGATCAATCAAGTGAATCCCCTGATCGAGCATTTCGCCTCCGCCAGCGATCGCCGGGTCAGCCCGCCACTCTCGTTCATAGCCTAAACGCCCACCGTGGCCGTAACGCCCGCGAACATACATTAACGGACCCAAAGCGCCGGAGTCGACGATTTCGCGCGCTTTGCGCAGGGCTGGATGAAATCGATGGTTGAAACCAACCTTGACTGTCACACCTGCAGCTTTCGTAGCTTCCACCACTGGTGCGAGCTCCCGTGTACTGCGCGCAGCTGGCTTCTCGACCAGGACATGCTTGCCGTTTTGCACCGCCGCCAGCGTCACCGGCGCCAGCGCATCATTCGTTGTCGCAACAATCACCAGGTCCACATCGTCGCGGGTCACGACGTCTCGCCAATCGGTCGCGGCGATGCAGCCAGGGTATTGTGTAGCAAGATGCTGCGCACGCGCCGGGTTCGTGTCCACCGTGTATACCAGGCGCGCACTGCCAAGGGCGCGCGCCCGTTTCTGTCCGATCAGGCCGCAACCAACAATCGCAGTATGAAGCGCCATGCTCTCACCACGTTATTCCACGGTCCTCAGGAACGATCCGCCTCAACGTATAGATATCGCTCCCCGCCAATTTGTCGCGATGGCCGGGCAACTCGGCCCATTTGTCCCATACCGCACTGATCAACCGCCCGGTAATGCCATCGCTGGCCGCAGAACCAAGGAATACCGCCAACGACGCGCCTTTCTCCAGCGGCGTCCCGCCTTCCTGTTGCTGTTTGAGCGAACGGGCATAAAACTGCGCGCCGACCTTCTCCGGACCTGCGGCGATCACCTCATCCAGCAGGCGGGTATTGAGCGCCCCAGGAGCGATAGCGTTCACATCAACATGCGCATCTCTTAATTCCTCGGCGAAGGTTTCGGTCAGACGCACCACCGCTGCCTTGGAAGCGGCATAGGCGCTAATCCGCGGTAATGGCGCGGTAGCACCACCACCGGAGAGGTTAATGATCTTGCCATAGCCGCAGGTACGCATGAGAGGGATCACTGCCCGGCACATCAACACGGTACCGAATAGATTAATGGTGACAGCCTGTACCCAGTGATTCCAATCGACCTCCTCAATAAGACCCATCGGCCCATAAACGCCAGCATTATTCACGAGGATGGTCACGTCGCCGAACAACTCGGACGCTCTACGCACCAGTGCAGCGCAATCGCCGGGATCGGTCACGTCGCAGCGCATAGCATCAACCTGCTGGCCTGGCTGGCTGGCGAGGAGTGCCAGTTCGCACGCCACCTCATTCAACAGTTCCGCACTGCGTGCCGCCAGCAGGACACTGGCCCCGGCGCGCACATAAGCCTCAGCGATTGCGCGCCCAAGCCCTCGACTCGCGCCAGTGATGATAGCGCTGCGACCGTTAAGGTTAAAGTCCATGATTGCGATCTCCTCCAGGCCTGCCGGTCGCCACATACGCAATTCGCATGTCGGCGTCGAGCGTTTCCGCCAGGAACCAGTTCTGGTCGATGACTGCTGGACGACGCATGGTGGTTGCCACATCATCGGCTGTGAGCGAACGATAATCTGGCCACTCGGTAGCAACCACTGCCAGGTGAGCGCCCGCGAGTGCCGCCTGAGGCGTCGCACAGAGCGTCACGATACGCTGCAATTCATCGGGTAGCGCCTGTACTGCCGGATCGTGGGCCTGCACACACGCCCCACGCTCTGCAAGCCAGACACAGAGTTCTACCGACGCCGAACGGCGCAGCGTACTGGTACCTGGCTTATATGTCAATCCCAGCACTGCGACAATCGGCGAGTTAATGCCAGTTAGCAGCCGGGTCACGGTTTCGCGCATCCAGTGCTTGTGTTGCTCATTGCTTGCGAGGACGCCATCAACCAAAGGCGTTGCCACGTGGTGTTCACGCCCGTAAGCAGCGAGAAAGCGCAGATCACGCGCGAGCGTTCCGCCAGCAAAGGCCGCGCCCGGTGCGAGATAGGCGCGTGGACCGATTCGCCCCTCGCTCTTCAACCCGCGTTCGACCTCTTTCGCATCCGCGCCGACCACTTCACACAATCGCGCGATCTCATTGGCGAACGTCACCGAGGTCGCCAGAAATGCGTTCAGCGCATGCTTGGTCATCTCGGCCGACTCGACCGACATCCATTCGAGACGCTGGCAAAAAGGCGAGAACAGCGCCTGTAACGTTTCACGGGCGGCCGCGTCGCGTAATCCAACAATAATACGTTCAGGGTGGCGGAAGACCTCGATGGCCCTGCCGAGGCGCAGGTTTTCCGGCGAATAAGCGAAGCGCAGACCACGTTCGCGCCAGTCACGTTCAAGCGCGCCGGTAAAGCCCACTGGCACCTGCGACGAAATGAGCACCAGTGTGTTGGGGCGCAGCGCGTCGACGACATGCTCCATCTGGCGGCGAATGAAGGTGACATCAGCTTCGTCATCTTCATTGACCGGCGTATCGAAAGTCACCCACAGTACATCCGCCCTGGCGAGTGCAGCAGCAGCATCCGTGGTGAATGTCAAACGACCAGCGTTTACGCCTTCGGTAAGCAGCGCTTCGAGACCGGGTTCAAACAACGGCGGGCGGCCCGCACGCAATCCGGTGACAATTGACTCGTCAGTGTCAAGTCCTACGACCTCATAGCCAGCAGCGGCGAGGCACGCGGCAGTGACGCAACCGAGGTGCCAGAGACCATAAACAGTGACACGCATCGCCGATCTCCTATCGTCGTTCAAGCACCCAGTGGTTAGCCTGGAGATATTCCAGCGTGCGAATCACACCCATGCGAATGGTCAACTTCGGTTGCCATCCCAACGACCGCACCTTTGTCGTGTCAAGGAAGATGAATGGACTATCACCGATCCAGCCGCGCTCGCCGCCAGTATAGCGCCGCTCAGGATTGACACCGAGATGCTCGCAGATCCAGTCGAGCGAATCATCGACCGTACAGTATTCGTCAGTGCCAAGATTATAGATATTCACTGGATCATGGACACGTTCCATAACCATCAACATCGCATCAATGCAGTCCTGCACATACAGGTACGACTTACGCTGCCGACCATTGCCAAGCACCTCGATGTGACTCGGGTCAGCCAGCAGTTTCTTATAGAAGTCGAAGACGTGACCGTGGGTATAGCGCTCGCCCAGGATTGAGACGAAGCGAAAGATATAGACCTGGAAGTCAAATCCAGCGGCGTAGGCCTGCAACAACCCTTCGCAGGCCAGCTTCGACGCCCCGTAAAGCGACGTCTGGATCGGAAACGGCGCGGTCTCAGGTGTGGGAAAGATCTCAGGCTCACCATAGATTGAGCCGGTGGAAGAGAACGCCACCCGGCGCATGCCATTCGTGCGCATTGCCTCAAGGACATTGAAGGTCGCAATAGTATTCTGTTCCAGGTCCTTGCGCGGATGCTGCGTGCCGAAGCGCACATCGGCATTGGCCGCCAGGTGGAAGACCACATCGTGTCCCGCGATCGCTTCCGTCAACCGCGGTAGATCCATCAGATCGCCCTCGACCAGGCGGAAGGCAGGATGCTGGACCGCCGCCTCGAGAAAGCGATGCTGGCCGGTGCTGAAATTGTCATATGCAGTGACGGCATGGCCAGCTGCAAGAAGCCGATCAACCAGATTGCTGCCGATAAAACCGGCGCCGCCGGTGATGAATGCGTGCATCAGGAATGAACCTCAGATCGGTGTGACTGTTCAACCACTGCCATTGGGTCTATTCTGGCAAACCGCAATCGAGCCAGCGCGACAAACCACGTTAGCGGATCACGCCAGACCGATACCTTCTTTCCCTCAGAGAATGACCGCGAACGATAATTCACCGGTATTTCAATCGGTCGATACCCTTTACGAACCAGCTTAATGAGTAACTCGTAGTCAAAATCAAACCGATTGCACTCGAAAGTAAGACCTGTCAGGCAATCCCGACGAAATACTTTGTACATGGTAAAAGGATCTTTGAGCCTTTGCCCGAAAAGTACATTCACTAGAGTCGTAAAGAACCAGTGACCGACATTGAGTGCGACGCTGAGTGCACGGTTATCTTCGAAGTGACGCATTTTCCACGCCGCGCCGCCGTGGCGCGAGCCGAGTACAAATGCTGCACGACCCTGTACGAGCGGTTCTAACAGAGCATCATAATCCTCTAGATCATATTCCAGGTCCGCATCCTGAATAAGGATGAAATCACCGCTGGCATACTCAAATCCTGTTCGTACCGCGAACCCTTTGCCTTGCGGACGGTCCTGTAATACCAGACGCACGCGAGGGTGATTCTGATAGCGCAAGGCGATTTCACGCGTACCGTCGGTTGAGTTGCTCTCCACAACGATAACCTCAATATCAAGGTCGGGCAGGGTCTTTTTGAGCAACGCCTCCATCAAGGTCTCAAATGTAGCGGCTTCATTATACACCGGGACAATCACCGAGAGCTTGGGGCGAGAGGATGAAGCCGCAACACGGGCACACACAATCATACCGCTGGCAACAACTGGCACATTCAACGAGCGTAATGGCTTAGGCGTGAGTCTGGCCGTTAGTCGCACCAGTGGAGTCACTATCGGAACCTGAAAGCGCTCAAAATGATGCACTACGTAGTCCAGGTTCAAAACCTTTAACCCTGGCTGTACAATGATATTGCGAAAGCCAGCGCGATGCAATGCGTGCTGTATAGTATTGTCATCAAAATAGAACAGATGCTCTGGCTTAAACTCCATCCAATTCTCACCTAACAAACGAGCCGACCATGAGCTAAGAGTAGGTGTCGCTATAAACACCACGCCATTGGATCGGAGAAGCTTGAGGATTGTGGACATAAAGACAAACGGTTCACGAATATGCTCAATTACATCCGATAGCACACAGACATCGAATTGACCCTCGCCAAGGGCGACACTCTCAACCTCGCCGCACACTACTCGTCCGGCGCCGATCTTCCGGGCAGCGATCTTTGCAGCTGCTGGTGAAATCTCGACACCCGTCACATCATACCCAAGGGCTTGCGCTTCCACGAGAAACTCACCCTGACCACAGCCAATCTCCAGCAAACGACCGGTATGTGCGCCTCGATAACGACCAATCTGGCGCAAGTAAATACGCGCAGTTGCCCGTTTCATCTGTGATACTTGTTCACGACCTTCTGGTGTGTCATCCCCAAGAAAATATCCGGAGGTATAGATCTGTTTCAGTTCTGCTGCACTTGGTTGCGGATTCATCAGCATCAAGTTGCAATCGTCACAACGTACGACACGATAACTCTGAAAGGAGAAGACGTAGTGCAATCGTTTACTGTTGCATAACGGGCAACTGTCAACTAGTCGCCGACTATCCTCACACTGCGAAGGATTCGAAGTAGATTTAGAAGAAATCGCCTCTATCTGTGAAACAAGTGCCATGACCATCACCTCACGCAGATCAGCATAGATGACGTACAATAGTACCAAAGGTAGTCTACCTGCAAAAATGAACTCATGGTATTGCTGGAACTTGTATCGACTCAGTTGGGGCACCTTCTGCGCGATATATCTCTACCAGAGGTATGTCGATTGAATCCACTACAGTGCCATCAGGAGCAACCAAGATCAATGGACTCAGTAGAACAGCTCTTCCATTACGATATGTAAATGGAAGTGCCTTTTTCAATGGAACTAGGCGATCATTCACTTTTAGAATCATCATACCCTCTACTGCTCTCTTCAAAGGACCGATATACAGCATAGCCAGCATTGTTCACCAGCACATCGATCCGCCCGAATTCTTCGAGTATCTGAGCCACAGCACGCTGCACATCTTCAGTATTACGAATGTCGCATGGGATAGCACGGACACGCGGCGACACAGCGCGCAACTCGCGTTCAGCAGTCGCAAGCCGCGACTGATCGTGGCTAATGATAACGACAGTTTCACCACGACGCAGCAGATCATGTGCGAGTTTTTTTCCGATACCACTTGATCCACCCGTGATAAGGATTATCTTGGTGTTGATTTTATTCATATACCCTTCTTCTCTGAATTAAGACAGACCTAATAAAATACTTGAAGATTATAACACAGATAATCACAATCAACGATACAATACTTATATAAGAACCTATCTTGAACGAGAGAGGTTCATAAACAAAAAGTATATCCGATTCTCCTTTATTAACATATACACCTCTCATAAACACGTTTGTTGGTACGACTTCGGCATTTGATCCATTAATGTATGCCTTCCATCCATAATCAAATGTATCCGATACAACGAGTAATCCAGGTTGTAAAGCGGTCGTACGTATCCGCACACTATACGGTGTCCGTTCAATTACCTCAGCTGCAGTGGGTAGCGGTGTAAGACCATCAGTAAGCGTCATGTCCCATTCTTCTATTGGGGCATTCTCAACAACAGCTACCCGCGACGGATCAAATGAAGGTTGAGAAAGAAGACGGATGCTTTCGTCGATACTAGCTGACGGTGCAATCTCATGGACTACAAACGCACGTGGATAGGCAAAATTGTTTTGATATATGCGAACTTCCTGATCAATATAGACTGGCTGAAAACGTGCTATTTGGGGGTTAGCCAGGCCTATTCCTTTCGCTAAGATTGTAATATCACTCCAATGTGCCCAGTCAGCCGCATTATTGCTATAATTAAAAGGGCCAGCAGAAGTGATGAATCTAAGTTTTATCCTCCTGTTTTGCCAGTTAGACAGATCTAAAGTCTCGTCTATCCATCTTCTGTCCATGAAGTTGTGTTTTGGATCAATAAATCTGTCGTACACAATGGTCTGGTGATCATTTTCGATGACGACTACCCGGAACTGAGCACCATCACTGGTCGGCCATGCCTGTGGATCAATGCCGATGCCAAACCTCAATAGTGTTTGTGTATTCGGCACCTGTACCTCTAGATCAGCAAAATTAGGGGTATGAAGGAACAGTGTACTGCGCAGATCATTGTTAATAGCCAGTTGCGAACAACCGAGAAGTGAAAGTGGGCGATCTCTATTGAAAGAAGCAATTCCTCCAATGAGATTTATCTGATCCATATTTGTCAATTGCTCCTTTGCCCATGGATTGATGCTAGCTTCATTATACAGTACTGGCATCGAAAAGTGGGCCCAGTCAGCCTGTGTATCGTTGTTTGGGCCACCTTCTGTGCGAAGAGTAAGAATTACCTTTTTTCCGCTCCAAGGTGACAGGTCGATCATAAAATCCTTCCACTCACGATCTTCAATCTTATTTTTTGGATCGATATAATGCTGCAGGACAATATGTTCACCGACATCATCAGTTACAGTGATAATAAAACTGACACCATCACCTACGGGTTCTTCTGTCTGCCAGACAAATGGGTCTATGCCAATACCCGATCTGAGTAAAACATGTCCTGAAGGTAGTAGTAATGGTAATTTTACTTGCGAAGGTGGATGCATAGAGATGGACTGTCGAATATCACCATTAATACTGATATCCCGAAGGACAACAGATGGATCTTGGGCCAAAACAACACCTGTGCTTCCAATATCTCTCAGGGTAACTGCAGAAGATGGTCCCCATCCACTATTGGTTACGACGTAAGTCACATTCAATAGATCAAAATGCGTACCAAGGTATGGGCGTTCCCAACCAGTAAAACGCGACATATGTTCAGCCAATCTAATGGGATTAGGAACATTTCTCTTACCAGTCACAACATCGCTAGCAAGTATTAAGACATCTCTAGAAATACTATCGCCAGGTTTCATAAGATAGCTCGGTATAGTCTCCCCAGACGCAATAAACTGCGTAAAGTACAGGAAGCGACGCTTTGACATCAACGCTGCCAAGAAGCGGATGTCATCAATATTAAACGCTGTTGGTATTTCTGGACTAATAAGAGTCAGATCTAGACCGAGAATACGATATGGAGTTTCATTTTTTGATTTTAAGTATAATATAAAAGGTCTATCGGTAAAGGGATGGGATCGAAGTGGGCGATGAAACTGAGCATGCAAGATAAATGGCTCAGATAGTGTCATTGCAAGTAAAAATATGGAAATAACATATCTCTCGATGGAGAAGCGGGTTACGATAGACATCGAGAAAATTGTAGCTAAGACGAATATTATCAGTACAATCGAACTCAAGTTCTCTACCACCTTATCCCAGTACGGTTTCATATCTGGAGTTACATAAACATAGAGGATTAGCGCAGAGAAAGTAAGTATTACTATGGAAGCCATTTTCAACGACACATTTCTGTCTATGAATGCCTGAATGCCAAACGCCGCAACAATGGCGAAGCAGAAGCTGACAGAGGGTACGACGTATTTCATAAGGCTGATCTGGTTAAGCAAGGGTAGTTGTCCAATCCACTGAACCAGCCCAAAGCCATAGATCTTAAGATAGAAAATCAAACCGTACACAAGAAAGAACATGACGGATGCGCGTTGTTTGGATGTCCTTGCCCCAGAAATGCCACCGATGAGGGCAAGTGTGATCGTCGTCAGGTAGAAATGTGGTGACCATCCAGGAAGAATGCGAAATATGCCAAAGACGAATAGTTTGGAGGGCAGGTGCGACATACCCACGCCAGGGTCATGGACATGAAGCGACTGATTGATGTTTTCAACAAGCGGTGCTACGAAGAACAATGATAATCCAAAACCAATGACCGACGCGAGAACTAGATGCAGTATCTTCTCAATGAGGAACCGTCTATCGAAGTGCATGGACCATGCGGCAATCATTGTATAGTAGAGATACCAGGAACCACCAAGCATAAGTGCAAGAAATCCGCTTTCGGGGAAGCTCGCAAGAAGAATCCAGCAAACTGCAAGTCCTGTAAGCAGTACATTGCCTAGAGTATGATTACGAGCCAGACGATAAAAGGAGTAGAGGATGAGTGGCAATAATGTCTCTGGCTTCATTTGTGGATGGTTACCGAAGTCTACAAAGTAACTGCACAGCATATAGCTACATGCTGCGGCGAGACCTGGCACCATGCTCAAGCCAAGGTTTCTTGCAAAAAGATAAGAAAAAAAGCCAGCCAACCAGAATCGTATGAGAACCTGGGCATCCATGGCGGTAGGCCACTCCGATTCGGGGAGCAGGTAGAATAGAAACGTGAGAGGTTCGACCGCTGCTGAGTTGCCATCGGCCATAAATGGACTGCCAAGACCTGCGCTAGGGTTCCACAGAGGCAAGTATCCGGCTTTCACCAGGTTGCTTGCTCGATAATTGTATGGCTCAAGTACCCAAGCGATTGCACCGGGATCAGCGAAAGAAGTATCCTCAAGTCTAGAAGCGCTCTGAGTCACAAATGTTCGTCCACCAAAAACAACGTCGCGGTAAAATAGCATCAAAACTACTGTTAAGAAGATTGCTGCTAAAATGTTGTCGAAATGACGGCGAAAAATATTGGTACTTTGCTTATTGGTCTGTAAAGACAGAAGATCTCTAATGCCGCTCAAAGTACTCATAGGGACGCTCCTTGCTTGATTCTGGAGTGCAATTGTATTCCTTACTCGCCAAACGGTTGCATCCCGCCCATCGCTTCGGGATGACCGCACATCCCGTTTGCCCAGGCGGTTGTTCACTGCTATTCAGGCGTAGCGCCGTATTTTTTTGCAGCCATTCGTCTCACCCTTGTTTCTCTCCTTCATCCACCCGAATCTCGTGCATCCGGGGAAATGCGTGATGATGCGCCGCCAGAAGCCATTCGGCGCCTTCCGTGTCTGAAATGTCCGCCGGATGGACGAGCACACGCACCAAGAACCCATGCGTAGCAACCCAGAACTGCCATTTGCGCCCATTGACCTTTTTTTCCCCGTCATAGCCGCGTTCACCGCCTGCTTCGGTCGTTGTGACGGATTGGGAGTCCAGGACGCTGATGGACGGCGCCGGATCGCGATTCAGCGCGTGTCGCGCCGGGTTCCGCAGCGGAGCATTGATGGTGATCAAGGTTCCATCACGATTCCATGTGTCGAAATCGTATCGAACCGAACGCATCGGCGGACCATCGTTCGGACGCATGCGCCATTGGCGGGCGGTGCGATGGTTGTCCAGCAGGGCGTTGACGATCGCGCGGCGATCAATGTCGGTCGGACGCCCGCCGTTTGGCGACGGCGCGGCGACCAGCGGCGCGATGGCGGCCCATTGCACATCGGTCAGATCGGTCGCATCGTTCGTTGGATAGGATCGACGTGCACGTCGTGGCATCCTGGAGTGCTCCTCATTCAGAACGGCACGGCCGCTATCATGATACCACACATCCGGTTTTCTGATCGCCCTCTAAGGCTGCCTCAGAAGTGGCCAGCAGAGCAAGCGTAGCATCTCTCATCGCAAGTCTCCATTCAGCGTATCTGCGCATATCATCAAATGACGCCAGCGCCGCAGTGACATTGGCGCTTAGAAGAGCAATCACCCAAATGTTGCACACCAGAACCGCAACACGCCGTACAGCCCTGGAGCGGACTGCTTCCATCAAGCGCACGCCAACGGCAAGCGCAAGCAATCCGAGCATTGACGACCATACCAGCACGGTACCGTAGCGCGGGCTAATAAAGAGATAGCTTCTCCCAAAAGTTATCAGAATGATAAAACCGATAACAAACGCAGCAATACTAGACAACAGCAACAGCGTGCGAAACTCAAATACGCTGCGCCAATTCCTGAGCAGCACGGGAATAATTGCTACGACAGGTCCCCAGATCAGAATTGAGCTGATAACCTTAATCTGTAGCGGTGTGTCCACTACACTTTTGACAAACGGAAATGAAAGCGCGGTAAGGAAATACGCAAGCAGACTGACATTGGACGTTCTATTAACCGGAAGCGTGCGATAGTTAGCAAAGAACAGCCAGGCGATCAACACGACACCAACGAGAGCAAAACCAAGGTTCATCACAAGATGACGACTTCTCACCAACTCTCTCATGCTTCCGGCTTCTCTGAGTGCGATCAGCAACAGACCGACGCTGAAGATCAGCGACAACACAAGACCGGATGCCACCGAAAAAGCCGCTACAAACACACATGCTAGAGAAGCAACCACCAAAAATCGTGTCAATCGATGAATCAGCGCCAGCACGCACGCGCCACCTGCTACTGCCAGCATCATGGCATAAAACGCTGTTTGAAATCCAGAAATCATATTTTCATACTGAACTGGCGATACCAGGCACACGCACGACAGCGCAGTCCACCAGTTCAACAAGCCCAACCTGCCGATCGTCCATATCCAGACCCCCGCCAGAACAGCCACAAGCGACGCAGACACCACCATGCTTGCGAGCGGATGCCATGTATTACCCATCAAGGAGAAAACAAGAAGGCACAACAATCGAACTACTGCGACATTATGCTCATTGTGTTGAGCAAATATGTCATTTATGGATAGCGAGCCAGACAGATACTTCCTGAGCGTATCCGCCAGTGTCCATTCATCCCAAAACGGAAAGTTAGCAGCATAAGATGTAATGATAGCGCATTGAAAAAAAAGACAAATGCGCCTGCAAGTGCAGCATAACGCACACAATTATCCAAACGATCAGAAGAAAAAATACGCAGGACACTCACCCTCACTTGCGCCCTCTCTTTGCCAGAGTTGCCATATACTGTCGCCGCCGAAGTGGATGAATGGCATAATCCTCCGTATCCAGAGTCAAATTGAGATTGTAAAATGGGTCGATATAGAGTGCCTCCCCCCACCGCTGCTTCATAAACGCAATCTCTTGCGCATCCATCGTGCGCTCATTGAGATGCACTCGTCCCACGCTCATCGATTCGTGATGCAGCAGTTGCACCTGCGGCGTGTACACAATGTCGTAACCCAGAGTGCGGATACGCAGGCAAAAGTCAACATCATTAAATGTAACCGCAAGTCGTTCATCCAGACCGCCTGCCTGTTGCCACACATCGCGTCGAAACATCATACAGGCTGCAGTGACGGCAGAATAGTTACACACTGTTCTTAACCGGGCACCGTAGCCGAAGTGATCGGCTGGATAGTATTTATGCGAATGTCCGGCGACGCCTCCCAACCCCAAAATGACCCCGGCATGCTGGATGGTGCCATTGGGGTAGAGCAGCTTTACACCGACGGCGCCTACTCGTCGCTGCTGGGCATAGCCGAGCATAATCTCGATCCAGTCAGGCGTCAGAAGTTCAGTGTCATTATTGAGCAGAATAATCACCTCACCACGAGCCTGACGAATACCAAAGTTATTAATTGCTGAATAGTTAAACGGATGAGGATATTCGATAATACGAATATGTGGATGCTCTTGCCTGAGTGTATCAAAGTATGCTTTTGTCTCCTGCTCTTGTGAGTTATTGTCGATAAGAACGATTTCATAAGAAGGATAAGTCGTTCTACTAAGTGATTCGATACATGCCCTCAGTAGATGCACTTTGTCCCTGGTACTAATCACGATACTAACCAGAGGAAATCGCTTGAGCGCATATCTCGGATAAAAGAGAACATTATCGGCCATCGGTACATATTCGACCGTTCCATAATCTTGTCCCAGCAAATTTTTCAAATACTCATCGATCAACTGTAGAGTCGCATCTTTCGCCTGCGGCTTGTTCCAGTAATTGAGTGCAGTAGAACCCTCGACCATACGCCAGTGGTAGAGAATGTCTGGAATGTGATAAATACGATTCCGGGCTGTGCGCTGCACAACACGTAAAATCAGATCATAATCTTGCGCTCCATCATACTCCTCACGAAATCCGCCAACATCCATAACCAGGCTACGTCGAACCACTAACATGTGGCAGATATAGTTGTGACAAAGAAGCAAATCCGGAGAAAAATCCGGCTTGAAAAACGGATGTTCGCGCGTACCTCCAGGCGCAATTTTATCCTCGTCCGAGTAAATCACATCGGCGTCAGGGTGGCGATTCAACAGTTCGGCAATGAAAAACAAAGCATGCGGAGCGAGTTCATCGTCGTTGTCAAGAAACACCACAAAATCGCCGCGCGCCATTTCCATGCATGCATTGGATGCACCTGCAATGCCACGGTTCCGATCCGCGAAAGAAACACGAATGCGACGGTCATGACGGGAAACGCGTTGCAATAATGGTCGTACGTGAGGATCGGTCGAGCAATCATCAACGATGCACAATTCCCATTTCGGATACGATTGCGCGATTACAGAGTCAATAGCACGAGTTAGTAGTTCAGTCGGCACGTTGTACACTGGCATAATAACGCTGATCAAAGGTTGCCACGAGAGACACAATGACGCAGCGCGCTGTTCTTTGAGCTCCTGCACCGAAGGGACATTATGCAGGAGCCACTGATCATAGGCCGGATTGCAAGAGCGCATCGTAAGCGTGTCGGGCAGTGATCCAGGATAGGCATTCCGACGCGCTCTACGTTGAGCGCGAAGGCGAGAAATCAACCGACGAGACACCACATACAGCGCCCTCTGCACAGAATTGTCAGGAAAGAACCTCCTGAATAATGTACGACTGCGACGGAGAGCTTTGTACCCAATCCCGCTACACTCACGCTTGTACTGTTGCAGTTCTGCTTCGATGCGTTTCAATCGCCGCTCCCGCTCCGCCAACTCCCCCTCGTACCGCGCGCTCACCTCCGCCAGCCGCTGCTCCCGCTCCGCCAACTCCCCCTCGTACCGCGCGCTTGCCTCCGCCAGCCGCCGCTCTCGCTCCGCCAACTCCCCCTCGTACCGCGCGCTTGCCTCCGCCAGCCGCCGCTCTCGCTCCGCCAACTCCCCCTCGTACCGCGCGCTTGCCTCCGCCAGCCGCCGCTCCCACTCCGCCAATTCCCCCTCGTACCGCGCGCTTGTCTCTGCCAGCCGCCGCTCCCACTCCGCCAATTCCCCCTCGTACCGCGCGCTTGTCTCTGCCAGCCGCCGCTCACTCACTTCAAGCGCAGAGCGCAGTTCGTTGCGTTCCTCGATAATCTTCTGGTGGTCGCGCAAAAATCTTTCGGCCTGAATACTAAACAGACCAAGCGCGTGAAAGTCAATGCTCTGCTCACCAGGGGTGACAGTAACTGCGCTTCGCAACACAGCATACAATGATCGGACAGCAAAATGAAGATCGGAGTTATCAATGACATCAACAGGGAGAAAACAATGATGTCGTAACTCGTTCGCAACTTCTCGAAGTGCTGTGTCCATCCACTGCTTATCTTCCACAAGATCAGAACGCCCAATAAAATGAGCGAGTCGTGTGATATATCGTTGCGGGTTTTGCATCAAATCTTCATAAAACAGCACGAAACGGTTGACTCCCTGGCTATATCGAAACGATGACGACACATACGTCAACCATAAACGGCTCACGTGATCGAACATGAGATTGTGAGACTTTTGAATCGAATGAACCACCTCAAGTGGATTACGCAAACAGATCACGATATGCGTCGGGAGAACAACCGTTTGCCAGAAAGGGAGTGTCAGACAGGTCCGGGGATCTTTCCATCCCCATATGCGTTGATTTTCAAACGTTCCTACCACAAACGAGCGCGCAGATTGGCGAAGAGACGTCAGATCCGGATCAAAAGCCCACCCATCGACAAATCTGGGCGGTTGATGCCAGTTTCCACCGCATCGGTGAAGTATTTCATCATTCAGAGAGACGATAGCTGTATGTTCCCAGTAACCACGTTCATTATGCCTATCAGCAGGGATCAGGTCATCTGCTGATCCTAGAAAGACCCCCATGAGGTTGAGTAACCGCGTGACCAGTGATGTGCCACTGCGGTGCATACCCAACACAGTGACAATCATTTGTGTGCAGTCATTATCGTATTTCATATCGATGACTCGATCAGTGAGACCTTCAATTCTGGCTCAATATAGGTAACACCTGGTAGAGGAGATCGTAAATCGTTTGCAATAACCCTCACCGCACAGATATCTACTCGTCGATGTAGATAAAACATGCTGTCCGGTTCATCGTCAGTAACACCCATTACACCGGCATTCATATAATAGACTCCTGGTGTAAGATTAGCGCGAAATCTAAAACATACCTTAAGTAGTGTACCTTCTTCAATTACTGGTGTTCGTTCATTATAGTTATTTGCACCACCCACTTCGAATCCATCTACGGTTTTTATCATCATGCCAAAGACAACACTATACGCCTTTTTGTAAAATCGAACCGTATAGATCCAGAAATAGATATTTCCTGTGCGAATTAAGTTTACCTTTTCACCATTTCTGTCATACATACCATACGACTCTATCCGCGCATGAATACCTCCATAACATATCTCCTGAGTCCTGGGAATATCTGAATCGTATCCCACAATTACTGGAGTATCTCCTTCTCTATCATGATTAGCATAAGTTCCCGATGATTCTTCGCGAACTATCGATGGAATACGCTCAGAAAGAGAATATTTGTGGATAGAAATTATGAATTGCTGCTGGAGTGTGGGAGAACTGTAGATAAGGCGATGATAGAAGTCAGTTACTGGCTTTGCACGACCATCAAGAAGCAATTCACCATTCCAGATTAGCAGACACCGCTCGCACTGGGAGACGATTGTCTGCGTATTATGAGTCACCAGAAGCGCAGTGCCACCCTGTGCACGAAATTCTTCCAGCTTTCTCATGCACTTGCGCTGAAACGCTTCGTCACCAACTGCTAACGCTTCATCTACAATCAACACCTCTTTGGGCATAAGTGCCTGCACCGCAAACGCCAGCCGTACCACCATGCCGCTCGAGTAGAACTTCACCGGCTGATCGATAAACTCGCCGATGTCCGCGAAGGCGGCGATGTCATCGAAGCGCGCGTCGATCTCTTCCCGGCTTAACCCCAGGATCGCGCCGTTGAGGTACACATTCTCGCGCCCGGTGAACTCCGGGTTGAAGCCGCTCCCCAACTCCAGCAGCGCCGCCACCCGACCCTTTACCAGCACCTCGCCCTGGGTCGGCGCCAGCGTGCCAGCGATGATCTGCAACAGTGTGCTCTTGCCGCTCCCGTTCCGCCCGATGATCCCCACCGTCTCGCCGCGCCGTACCTCGAAACTGACATTGCGCAGCGCCCAGAATTCGCGCCCGTAATGCCGCCCGAAACGCCACAGCAGCATGTGCTTGAGTCGGTCCTGCGGATGGTCGTAGATGCGGTACATCTTGCCAACGTTGCGCACCCTGATGACAACATCGTCGGTCGGAGGGGAAAACGGCGTTGTTTCCTGACGCGCAATCTCTGGAGCAGAAACTGTCATGCTACCTGCGTCTGGTCAGATACCCATCATGTGCACGTGTGTTATGTTT
>Ga0272446_1002832_pt1 | contig 22903 bp, 22 predicted proteins | sample YNPCB0061_FD_194587 | JGI IMG/M metagenome (GOLD analysis project Ga0272446, IMG submission 194587) | Hot spring microbial mat communities from Yellowstone National Park, WY, United States - YNP-CB-006-1 | ecosystem: Environmental > Aquatic > Thermal springs > Hot (42-90C) > Sediment | place... | reverse complement strand
GTTGATTCCATCGAAGGTCGAGCCGCGTCCCTCGCTGATGTTTTGAGCAACTTTGAAGTAATAGTAGGCGTCATCCCGTGTGAACCAGCGGTTTGGCAGGTTCTGCGCGTCAGAGAATGCCGCGTAAGCGCTGATGGTCATCACAGCGGCGATCAGTAAAATCTCGAACCAGTGTTTTCTCATTTACCCAATATCCAGAGTGATTTTGCCAAAGTTTTCGTTCCTCTCCAGCCTTTGCTGAGCCAGCGCTGCATCTCTCAGCGGGAAAGTTGAATCCATCACCGGCTGTAATTTTCCCGCCACGACCAAGCCCATCACCTGCCTGAATTCTTCGAGCGTGCTCATGGTCGAACCGATGAGGCTCAGATGCCTGGCGAATATGTAACGATTGTCAATCTCGAATTTTGGTCCGCCGCTGTTGCCAACGGTGAGCAGCCTGCCGCCTTTTCGCAGAGAGCGCAGGCTTTGCATGAAGGTGGTGCCGACGTTATCTACCACGACGTCTACACCGCGCTTATTGGTAGCAAGATAGACCGCCTTCGACCAATCTTCTTCTCGAGAGCGGTCAATCAGAATATCTGCGCCGATGGACTCAGCCTTTGCCAGCTTCCCCGCATCAGACCCCACGACGATAACCCGGGCGCCCATTAATTTGGCGATTTGCACGCTGGCAGTGTTGACTCCTCCCCCCGCCCCGACAACGAGAACCGTCTCGCCTTTTTGCAGCCCCCCGCGCGTGACGAGCGAATGCCATGCCGTCTGGTAGACCAGCGCCGCCGCTGCCGCCCGATGGTAATCAAAATCGTTGGGTAGTTTATAGAGTTGCCTGACGGGCAGGGAAATGTACTCGGCATATGTTCCGCGCACCGTCTCGCCGAGCAGATGCCAGTTTATGCACATGTTATCTTTGCCGTCCAGGCAATACTCACAATTTCCGCATCCCAGATTGGCGTTTATAACGACACGGTCACCAACCCTCAGCCCGCCTTCGGCGCCCATCTCCTGTGGGGAGAGGGGATGGGAGTGAGGGGAACCTGCTAAAGCCACAACTTCTCCCGCCCCATCTGCACCGGGGATGTGTGGCAATTCCAATTTCAACCCCGCCCAACCCCTGCGTACGAACACGTCCACACGGTTGAGCGCAGCGGCATGCAGGCGGACGAGCGCTTCGCCGGGTTTCGGCTCCGGAGTGGGAAACTCCGCATACTCCAGCACTTCCGGTCCACCGTGTTTGTGGAAAAGTATTGCTTTCATGATAGCGATTGTAACGTATTCAGCCGCCAGTACAAAAGATTCACTCGTTCTGTAAAAAAACCATATAATCAGTACAAAGGCTTTGATCTATAACATCTCTGCGCACGCATCATTGAAAATGAGTCAGTACTTCATGAAAGCGCGTAATTGGCGCTGCCGAAGGCATCTAACGCCAGTTTTGCGCTAGAGAGCGCATACTACGCGAGGTCTTCGTGATTTACTGATTGATGTTACGCACCGTCCCGAAGGTTTGGGCAAAATCCAAGCCTGATTTACGTGAGCCTTCGGGACGTTTTGCGTAAGGTGAGTTACTGATTGTATGGAGTCTCGTTGAAACAAGTTTCCCGTTCACAAAAATTGACTTGGATCGCGGCTTTGGGCGCTGGCGTGGGCATGATTGCAGCCTCCTTCCGCCTGCCTGGCGGCGATGATCTATACCGTTACTATCTGCCCTTTGTGCAGGGATGTTTCGACTGCGGCTACGTTCCGTACTTTGCGCAGTGGACTCTGGCGCCATTACGCCTGTTGCCCAATTATCCGCTTGCTTGGCCTATCTGGACGATGTTCAGTGTTGCGGGTTTTCTTGCGCTGGCTTACTTCAGCGAGGTCAACCCATTTCTACTGTTGATCTCTTTCCCAATGCTGGGGCAGATCTGGCTGGGGCAGGTAGACGTGCTGGTAGCGCTGGGGTTGGTGATTTTCTTGTTTGCAAAGAATCCCTATCTGCGTGGGGTTGGTGTGGTTCTGGCGCTGACCAAGCCTCAGTTGACAGGATTGCCGATCCTGTTTAGTTTGTTGCTGGAACCCCCCCGCCTCTGGCTTCGACTGTTGGCTGCTCCCATTTTGACGATGTTCCTCAGCCTGTTCGTTTACGGCTTTGATTGGTCCCTGCGCTGGATTGCCAATTCCACTGCAGAACTGCCCGTCCACGTTTGGCGGCTGGCGGGTATGGATGTGTGGCGTTTCGGAATCGTTCTCGTGCCGCTGCCTTTGTTTTTTCGTAACAAACGCGATCGGGTAATTTCAGGCTTGCTGATATCTGCTCTTGCCACTCCGTTTTTCGGAGTGTACGCATATGTGCTTTTTTTGTTGTTTGAGATCAAATGGTGGATGGCGGCGCTCTCCTATGCCTGGCTGTTGGGCTATCCCTTTTGGCACGAGAATGCTATGCGGCTGGCTTGGGTACTGCCTGTAGGGATGTTAATCTGGATGTTTACATCAAAAAGAACAGCGGCGAAGCGTTTCAGGGAATGAACAAGTTGAATACAAAAAAACACAGAGAACACCATACTCTAAAACGCAGGTGTTCTCTGTGATAAATAGCCTTGTTACTGCAAGAAGCGTCTGTTTAAGCGTACAATCCCCAGTCTAATGCAGAAGGATCTTCCATCATCGAAAAATCCCACGGTTCCATTCCCATTTCAATCGTAACCGGCATGTTCAAGCCTTCCTGCGCTTTGGCTTTGGTCATCTCAATCATGGCAGGACCATAAGGGCAGAACGGCGTGGTCAGAATCATTTTCAAATGTGCTACGCCATTTTCGATGGAGATGTCGCGCACCAATCCTAATTGAATAATGTGCATCCCGATTTCGGGGTCCACCACTTCGGCAAGTTTCTCACGCGCCGGCTTGACCAGTTCGGGGTGAGTCTGATGAATGGTCCATTGAATTTCGTTGACGGTTTGTTCGGTCATGAATATCCTCTTGAATTAGTTCTTTGTCGTTGCAGGCTGTACCACATAGGTACAGTGTGAGCCTCCGCTCAAGATGCACTGGACCTTGTTGGCTGGCACTGCCAGCATTTTTGAGATCAGGGTCTGATCCATGGTGCAGACCTCGGGATGCGACACACCAATCTGATAGTAAGGGCAGGAAATCTCGTGGATTTGATACTGCCCGTCCTTTAACTCCCATTCGACGGTGAAACCTTCCTGTGCCAGGAGCTCTTTGACAAAGTCCAGCCGTTCTTCCATGCTGAGACCTTTGATGTCGGCGGCGTATTGATTGGCAAGGTCTTCGGCAACCTGATTGAAGAGTTGCGTCACCACGGGGCCGGGCATGGTCTCTTTCATCTGGGCTAGCAGACGGGTGGTCAGGCGGAGGTACTTCGTGGGGAAGCGCTCCATGCCATCCTCGGTCAGAGAATAAACCAGCCGCGGGCGCCCCACACCGTGCCGTTCCTCCTCCGCCGCGATGAGACCTTCCTTTTCGAGGTTCGACAAGTGATGTCGTACCGAAATGGCATTAATGCCCACCGCCTCCGCAATTTCGTTGATCGTAATCCGAGGTTTGCGGAGCAGGGTCTGAAGAATACGGTCTTTCGTGCTTTTCATTGCGGCGGAGTATACCGGTTTCCCGTGAGTTTGTCAATATACTAGATAAATATCATAAATATTGACTTTTCATTTTGACCCTGCTATAATGCCCCAGCGCTTATAAAATGCCAGCACTGGCATAATCCATCAATCATGTGTAATCGGCGCTGCCGCAGGCGTCAACCGCCGGCTCGTTGGAGAACGAATCTTACACAATCAGGAGCATAGAGGAATGTCGCAACTCGAAATCAAGAATTTGCACGTCAGCATTGAGGGGAAGGAGATACTTAAAGGTCTTGACCTGACCGTTGAGCAGGGCAAGGTCCACGCCATCATGGGACCGAACGGAACGGGAAAATCCACGCTTGCCTACACCCTGATGGGGCACCCGTCTTACACCGTAACAGAGGGAGAGGTCATTTTCAAAGGGCAAAATATCCTTGAACTGGAACCCGACGAACGCTCGCGGTTGGGCATCTTTCTGGCGTTTCAATATCCTGTTGCCATCCCCGGTGTGACGGTGGCAAACTTCCTGCGTACCGCCATCAACGCCCGCCGCCGCGCCGAAAACCCCGAAGACAAGGGCATTCCCATCCCTGAGTTTCGCAAACTGCTCAAAGAGAAAATGGCGATGCTCAAAATGGACCCGAACTTTGCCGGGCGCTATCTCAACGACGGTTTCTCCGGCGGCGAAAAGAAACGCGCTGAAATTTTGCAGATGGCAACACTTCAGCCTGAGATTGCCATTTTGGATGAGACCGATTCAGGCCTGGACATTGATGCGCTGCGCATTGTGGCAGACGGTGTCAACGCCCTGATGGGGAAGGATCTCGGTGTGCTGGTCATTACGCACTATCAGCGTCTGTTGAATTACATCAAACCTGACTACGTTCACGTGATGATGGGCGGGCGGATTGTCGAATCGGGCGGTCCTGACCTTGCCCTGCATCTCGAAGAAAAGGGCTATGAGTGGATCCGCGAGAAGTATGTGGAAGAAGAAGCCGCAGCGTAGACTCAGTAGATCACGAAAACCTCGTGTAGTGTGCGCTCTCTAGCGCAAAACTGGCGTTAGAGAACGCCAATTACGCGCTTTCGTGAAGTACTGAGACTCGGTTTATCGAGCAGAGACAGGCGGCGGTCGGGAAGGAAGCGTTTCGCTGTCTGTGAAAGGTGAATACCATGAGCGAAGATGCAAAAATCTTAGAAGATATCGGCGAGTACAAATACGGTTTTCACGACCGTGATGATTACTACGCTTTCAAGTCGCAAAAAGGCTTGAGCCGCGAGGTTGTAGAACAGATTTCGCGGATGAAAGAAGAGCCGCAGTGGATGCTCGAGTTCCGCCTCAAGGCGCTCGATCACTTCCTGAAGCGTCCCATGCCCAATTGGGGTCCTTCACTGAAGGATTTGAACCTTGACGAAATTTATTACTACGTCAAGCCGACCGAAAAGCAGGAAAAATCCTGGGATGACGTTCCCGATGACATCAAGCGCACGTTCGATAAACTGGGCGTTCCCGAAGCCGAGCGCAAGTTTCTGGCCGGCTTGGGCGCGCAGTATGAATCGGAGATGGTATACCACTCCATCCAGGAGCATCTCGAAAAACAGGGCGTCATCTTTTTGAGCATCGAAGACGGCTTGAAGAAACACCCCGACCTGTTCCGTGAATATTTCGGCACGGTCATTCCTCCGGAAGACAATAAATTTGCCGCCCTCAACAGCGCCGTCTGGTCGGGCGGGTCGTTCGTCTATGTGCCGAAAGGCGTCAAAGTAGACTTGCCCCTGCAGGCATACTTCCGCTTGAACACCGCCAACGTCGGGCAATTCGAGCGCACGCTCATCATCGTGGACGAAGGTGCGTCCGTACACTACGTAGAGGGATGCACCGCCCCCCAATACACCACCGATTCCTTCCACTCCGGCGTCATCGAAATCATCGTCAAGCGGGGCGCCCGCTCGCGGTACTCGACCATCCAGAACTGGTCCACCAACGTGTACAACCTCGTCACCCAACGCGCCAAAGTGTATGCCGACGCCACCCACGAATGGGTGGATGCCAACATCGGCTCGAAGGTCACCATGAAGTATCCCTCCTGCTACCTGATGGAGCCGGGCGCGCACGGCGAAATGCTCTCCATGGCGTTCGCCGGTCCCGGCCAGATTCAGGACGCCGGTTCGAAGATGGTTCACTTCGCCCCGAACACCTCCAGCAAAATCACCTCCAAATCCATCAGCAAGGCTGGCGGACGCGCCTCCTATCGCGGCTTGCTCAAGGTCTATAAAGGCGCGAAGGGCGTCAAATCCAACGTCGTCTGCGATGCGCTTTTGCTCGACCCCCAATCCCGCTCCGACACCTATCCCTACATCGAGATTGACGAAGACGACGTCACCATCGGTCACGAAGCCTCCGTCAGCAAAGTAGGTGAGGAGCAGCTGTTCTACCTGATGAGCCGCGGTCTGAGCGAAGAGGAAGCCACCACCATGGTCGTCTCCGGCTTCATCGAACCGCTCGTCAAAGAACTGCCGATGGAATACGCCGTCGAAATGAACCGCCTCATCGCACTGCAGATGGAAGGCTCCATCGGTTAAAAATCACCAATTACCAATTACCAATTACCAATTACCGTTCGCCTGACTTAATTCGTAATTGGTAATTGCAAGGAATCACACATGCAGGAAAAACCCAAAGTAATCGTTTCAAGGACTCGCCGCCCCGAAACCGCCGTAAAGGAATTCAACTTTACCGAAGCCGACATCCGCGCAGGGAACGACTTCGTCGCCTCCTACCGCGCCTCAGCCTGGTCTGCCTTCAAGCGGCTGCCCCTCCCCGACACCTCCCTCGAAGCCTGGCGGCGCACCGACATCCACGCCCTGCCCGCCGACAAATTCAAGTTCGCCCCAGAAGGCGCCTACAAAGACCTGCCGCCCGTGCGCGAAGACCTGCTTCGCCCACTGGTTGCCGACCAGCACGGCGGGCAAATCGTCCTCCTGCCCGGCGGCGTCAAAGTCGAACTCGACGAAAAACTTTCTGCCAAAGGCGTCATCTTCACCGACTTGCGCACCGCCGAAGAAAAACATCCCGACCTGCTTGCCAGAATGATGGGCAAAACCGTCAACGTAGAAGAAGGAAAATTCTCTGCCCTGGCGGGCGCGTTTGCTCAGAACGGCGTTGTGCTGTATGTGCCAAAGGGCGTGACTGTGGAAGAACCCCTGCACTCCGTCCTTTGGGGACCGGGTCCCGATATTGCCCACATCTCACATATCCTCGTCCTTGTGGATGAGGGCGCCTCGGTCACCTACGTCCACGAAGCAGCGTCGCCCGACCTCAAAGGCGCCAACTCCATGCACGCTGGCATCGTCGAAATTCAGGTCATGGAAAACGCCTCGATGAAATTCGTCGAACTGCAATCGTGGGGACGGCATGTCTGGAACTTCAGCCACGAGCGCGCCCGCGTCGAACGCGGCGGCAGCCTCGACTGGATCTTTGGCGCCATCGGCTCGCGCCTCACCAAAAACTTCTCAGAACTCGACCTGGCAGGCGAAGGCGCACAGGGACGCATGTCTGGCTTCTACTTTACCGACGGCGACCAGCACCTCGACCACGATACCCAGCAAAATCACCTTGCCCCGCACACCACCAGCGACCTGCTCTTCAAAGGCGCGCTCAAAGGCAAGAGCCGCTCGGTCTGGCAGGGCATGATCTACGTCGCGCCGGGCGCGCAGAAGACAGATGGCTATCAGGCAAACCGCAACCTCGTTCTCAGCGATCAGGCGCGCGCCGATTCCATCCCCGGCCTGGAAATCCTCGCGGACGATGTGCGCTGTACACACGGCGCAACCGTTGGCAAATTGGAGCAGGAGCCGCTTTTCTACCTGAAATCGCGCGGTATCCCGCAGGCTGAAGCCGAAAAACTGGTTGTGGAGGGATTCTTCGATCCCATCTTCCAGCGCATTCCCTTCGAAGGCGTGCGCGAGCGCTTCCAGCAGTATATTGCTGATAAAATGTCGTAACTCACCTTACGCGAAACGTCCCGAAGGTTTTCGTAATTTATGCTTGATTTCCAGTCCAACCTTCGGGACGGTGCGTAACATCAGGTCGTAACTCACTATTGCACAGAACATTCCAAAGGTGGCGCCACGTTGCCGCCTTTGGAACGTGCGTATCATCAAATCGTAAATTGCACTGCTGCGCTGTTACAAAACATCCTTGAAAGCGGAAATTTCCACGCAAACCCCGCGTGTAGTTTGCGCCAGAGAGCGCAAATTTTCTGGCGCAATTGCTGCGGCAGAATAGCCCAAAAAACCAGAAAGTGGATGCCACATGCCTGAAAAAAAGAAACCCGTTTCCAAGCGCGCTGCATCAAAACCCAATCCATCGAACCGCGGAAAGGTAAAACCAATGGACAAAGACAACGGCAAGAAAAAAATTGTCTCGAAAACAGTTGCCGGTTCAAAGGTCAATAATGAACCGGTGCGTGTCGTCAACAAAATTGGTCCCCCCCGCATCCAGGAGAGCGAAGAACGAAAGTCGCTTCGAAGCGGGCGGTCAGCAAATCAGTTCAGTTACATGAAAGCCCCCGGCGCCATGTATGACTTCCAGGTGGGCGACAAAGTGGAAGTCTTTTGCGACCACGAAAAAGGGCACGAGCGCATTCGCGGCTGGATCGCCGGCATCGTCGTCCAGGTAGATCACAAGATGGTCGCCGTCCAGTTCCGCTCCAATGTCTATCTGACCGACGGCTGGATGGTGCCAGACCGCATCCTTTGGTATCCGCTCAATTCCGAACACATCCGCCCTCTTTCAACCAAAAAGCCCTTGAAAAAGGAAAAAGTTATTCTCGATTATTAACAGGTACACAGGTATACCCGTGACTTGTTTACGCCGCTAAACCCCCATGCTCAACGTAACAGAGATTCGCAGGCAATTTCCCATCCTCCAGCGTGAAACCCTTCACGGTGCACGCCTGGTGTACCTCGATTCCACCGCCACATCTCAAAAGCCCCTGGCTGTCATCGAGGCGATGAACACCTATTATCGCCGCTCAAATGCCAACATTCACCGCGGCGTACATACCCTTGCTGAAGAAGCCACCGCCCTATACGAAGAAGCGCGCGAAAAAATTGCTCGTTTCATCAATGCCCCCTCGGCGCGGCAGATCATTTATACCCGCAACACCACAGAAGCCATCAACCTCGTCGCCTACAGCTGGGCGCGGGCAAACCTCAAAGCGGGGGACCTCGTCATTCTGACCGAGATGGAGCATCACTCCAACCTCGTCCCCTGGCAGATGCTTCAAGCCGAGCGCGGCATCGAACTGGACTTCATCCCTGTGACCGAAGCCGGACTGCTCGACCTGGACGCCTACCAAACGCTTCTTACGCGGACCCCGAAACTGGTCGCCTTTACCCACATGTCCAACGTCCTCGGCACCATCAACCCCGCCGCCGACATCATCCGCCTTGCCCACGCCGCCGGCGCAGTGACGCTGGTAGATGCGGCGCAATCGGTTCCGCACCTCAAAGTGGACGTGCAAGCCCTCGATGCCGACTTTCTTGCCTTCTCGGCGCACAAAATGTGCGGACCGACCGGCATCGGCGCCCTTTATGGCAAGGCGGATCTGTTAGAAGCCATGCCTCCCTTCCTTGGCGGCGGAGATATGATCAAGGAAGTGAAACTCCGCACGTTTCGCCCCAATTCACTGCCACACAAATTCGAAGCCGGCACCCCCGCCATTGCAGAGGCGGTTGGCTTTGGCGCTGCGGTGGACTATCTCACCTCCATCGGTATGGATGCCATCGCCGCGCATGAGCATGAAATCACGGCATATGCCATCGAACGGCTGGAAGAAATCCCCGGCATAAAAGTCTTTGGTCCCCATGCAAACTACAAAGGCGGTGTGGCGGCGTTTACGCTCGACGGAATCCACCCGCACGATGTGGCTCAAATACTGGATAAGAACGGCATTGCCATACGCGCCGGTCACCATTGCGCCCAGCCGCTGCACGAAAAATTTGGAATTCCCGCCACCAGCCGCGCCTCCTTCTACTTGTACAACACCAAAGAAGAAGTTGACCTGCTGGTGAACGGAATTTACGAAGTCAAGCAAATGTTTGGATAATACCGTGTCATGTGTTCCAGTGTCAGGCGGCTTATGCTTGACACCTGACACGTGACACTGGAGAACTTATGGACGATCTCTATCGCGAAATCATCATCGAACACTACAAACATCCCTCCTATCGGGGCAAACTGGAACCGCATGACATCTACTTTGCAGACAACAATCCCCTATGCGGCGACCATATCGAAATCACCATGCAAGTCGGCGCGGATGGTGTGATCAAAGATGCCCGCTTCGACGGTCATGGCTGCGCCATCTCACAGGCTTCGGCAGACTTGCTGATCGAATCCATTATCGGCAAACCGCTTGAAGAAGTCAGGCAACTCAACAAACAACACATCCTCGATCTGCTCGGCATAGACCTGGGACCTGTCCGCCTAAAATGCGCCCTGCTTTCCCTCAAGGTGTTGAAGGCAGGCGTGTATGGCCTCGGTGAAGCAAGCGACGAGTTGGTGGAGTAAAACCTAAACAGGTAAACAAGTACACAAGCGTCTACCTTAATCTACCGGTCTACTTATGCCCATGTTCAACTACACCCAGCAAACTGAAAACATCGAATTCCTGGAAATTGCCCCCGCCTCTGAACTCCCCAACGGCGAACGTCTCTTTGTGGAAATCGAAGGCAAACCCATCGTCATCTTCAATATTGCCGGTCAGTTCTTTGCCATTGGCGACGTTTGCACTCATGACGATGGTCCACTGGGAGATGGCGACCTGGAAGGGTACAACATCGTTTGTCCGCGTCATGGCGCAGAGTTCGACGTGCGCACGGGAAAAGTCATGCAAATGCCCGCTGTGGTGGATATCCCTGCCTACCCGGTCAGGGTGGTGGACGGGATGATACAGGTGGGCGTGCCCAGAGAGCAGCCATAAGGCGGGACTTCTCAATCTGTGCTCACTAAAGCCGCGAGAGGGAATACTCAGGGGGAGCGCATCCTGTGGCCAGTTTGTGGAGAAAAGGGAACTTTTTAGCCATAAGGTGTGGCTAACCGGGAAGTTTAAACACCTTTTAGGGAAAAACGAGTGTATAACGTATTGGCAATCATAACGTTGGTGTTGTCTTGTTATTTTCTATTGCGGATTCTCAGGCTGGGGGGCGTGATGGAAAACATCCTTGGCTTTTTCTGCTTATCCACCGCGTACGTGGTGATTTGGGGTAACATCCTGTCCTTTCTGGAGCGTATAGGCGATATACGATACTGGTCAATGGCAGGGTTGGCTACCGCAGTTGTACTTTTTTTGATTGTGCTTTTGCAAAAAGACCGTAACCAATTTCCCCATGGGTTCAAATTAAATACCCCTTACTTCATTGCGTCTGTCAGGAATCTATACAATGAGAGCGCGCTTTTTGAAAAAATTCTATTAGCGCCTTTGATTTTTACCGTTTTGCTGCTGGGAGGCATTAATTTAGCAGTCATCATTCTTACTGCGCCTCACAATTGGGATAGTATGACCTATCATCTTGCCAGAGTGGCGTATTATCTGCAGCATAACAACATCAAGTACTTTGACGCAAACTACTGGGCACAGGTCATTCAACCTAAAAATTCTCACCTGCTTTTTCTGTACACTTACCTGGTCTCTGGGAAAGACGAAAACCTGACGCAATTGGTACAGTTTATCTCCTATTGGGTCGCTGTGTGCAGTGTTTATGCAATTTCAAGAAAGGTGGGAAATCGTAAAACCCAAAGCATATTTGCCGCCACAATCGCCGCTTTGTTGACAGAGTGGCTGATGCAGTCCACCACTACCCAAAATGATATGATTCTGACGGCTTACATAGGGGCGGCTGTTTATTTTCTTTTTGCCTTTCGAGAAACGCACAATTCGAAATATCTCGGCTTATCTGCATTAGGGGTTGCTCTTTCGGTTGGCACAAAAGCCTCTTCGTTCCTGCCGCTTCTTTCAGTGGCTTTAATTGCTTTGTATATCTTCTTTCCATCCAAAGCCGCGCTGCAGCGCCAATTGCAGAGCCTGGCTGTTTTTTGGGGATATACGCTGCTTGCGGTTTGTATTTTTGCTCTTCCCTCTGGCTACCTTGAAAATTATCTTATTTTTGGGCATCCTGTCGGTCCCCCTGATATCAGAGCAATGCACGCTTTCGAGGGAAATTCGATTGGCTATATTGCCGAACACGGCACAAAGAATTTACTCCGTTACGGGTTTGAGTTTCTATCCCTGGATGGCATGCCGCCAGTCCGCCCTGTTCTGCGGGCGCAAACTTTCATAAGATCTCTGCCCGAAACGATAGTGCGCAAAATGGGAATCGACCTCGAAACGGATGAGGCGATAAGAGCGCCATTCGACCTGCAGAAATGGCCAGGTTCTCATGAAGACGCCTCTTATTGGGGCGTGTTTGGCTTCGGTCTTATTTGGATTGTGGTCTTTCTGTCACTGGCAGGAATAATCAAATCAACCGACATTCGAATTCTTTCGCTTGCGGCGCTTTTATTTCTCCTCGCCCAGGCTTACGCTGGTCCCTACGATCCTTGGCGCGGCAGATACTTCATCACGTGCGCCATATTTGCCGCCCCCGCCATTGGCGTAACTTTACAAAAAAACCGGCTGGTTCGCATGTATTTACTTCTTATTGTCTGGGTGGGTTGCCTTTCGGCGGCGTCGGCAGTTGTGCTCAGGCAAAATAGCGCCCTTGTTTCCATTCATCGCCACAATATTCAGGCGCAATCCATCTTTGCTATGAACAGAATGGAACAACTAACAAGAAACCGGGCTAAATACTACCAACCCTTGCAGACATTTGACCAACTGGTGCCGCCTGATGCCACAGTGGCCGTTTTTCTCCCCCCCGATTCGTTTGAATATCCCTTGTTTGGAGAGCGCCTGACAAGAACCCTTCTACCGATAAACTCCTTCGACAAAGGTCCCCAGCCCGTCCCTTCAAACGCTGAATATCTGCTTTATGCGCAAAACGAATTTCCCTGCCCGGCTGCAGATGACATTCACCTTGGCGCAGACTGGTACTTGCGGCAGTTAACCGATACCAACCGCCAATGCCCCTAAGCGAGAGTTACTTGCTTTGTGGGTAAGCGACGTTTTCTCTAACGTCGCTGGATGCGCAAGAGAGCGTATCCTACCCATATTGAGAGAACAAAATCGAAAACACTCCCTAACCGCTATAACAACTTTTTCAACACGCCAAACGGGGAATCATCCGTCTGTTGACTGTGACCGCAATCCTTCACGTTCAAATCCTGCCCGCACTCGATGCACAACCCCTTACAATCTGGCTTACACAGCGCCTTGATGGGTATCTCCAGCAGTGCATACTCGCGCAACACGGGCGCAAAGTCAATATGACCATCTTCCGGCATCAACAGCCCCAACTCACTGACCGACCTTGAAGTAAAGGCATATAACTCCGTCCACTCACTGTGCAGAGTCTGGCGAAAGGGTTTCAGGCAGCGCACACATTCCAGCGTTGTTTCGCCTGAAAACTGTCCCTGCACAAGCAGCCCCTGCTGGGTGCGGTCAATCACAATCAGACAGGTAAACGCATCCAGCGTGAGATCATCCCCCAGCACCGCATGCGGATACTCCATCGGAAACCTGTGGCTATACCCGACTTCCTCATGAACGATAAAGCCAACATTGAGACGAAACGGTTTGCGGGGATTGCTCATAAAATTCTCCAGACCTGACAGCCCGGCTAGATATTCCGATCTACAATAAACTTTGCCAGATCTGCCAGCGCCTCACGCTCAGGGACGGCTGGCGCCTCTTCCAATGCGCCCAGTGCCCGGCGGACGGCTTGCCGCGCCTCCTCCATTGCCTTTTCGATAGCGGCGTTGCGTCGAATGTTATCCACAATCCGCTGGACTCGGTCAGTGTCCTTCCACCCGCCATCCGGCAAAGACCGGATATCTTCATCGTTCGGGTGCTCTTCGGCATAGTAGATGGCTGGAAGTGTAATCAGCCCATTCAGCAGGTCGGAACCGATGGGTTTGCCCACTGTAACCTGACTGCCGGTGTAATCCAGAATATCGTCCACAATTTGGAATGCCATCCCAACCTCATAACCAAAGGTTTTCATCGCGGCGCGGATGGTTTCGTCCTCCGTAGCGACCATCGCTGCCGCCAGCGCCGACATCTCGAACAGGGAGGCAGTCTTGGCGTAAATGCGGTTGTAGTAGTTGGCGCGGTCAATGATGCCGCGTGCCGAGAACATCTGCGTCAGTTCGCCGTTGACGATGATTGCCAGCGTCTCGGCAAACAGTTTCATCAGCGGCAGGTAATCGGTTTCGGCGGCGAGTTTGGCGGCGCGCGCAAAGAGAAAATCACCGGTCAATACGGTTGCGGCAGGAGACCAGCGCGCGTTCAAGGTGGGCATGCCGCGCCGCAGCAGTGCGCCATCGATCAGGTCGTCATGCACCAGCGTTGCGGTATGCAGCAATTCCACCGAGGCGCCCAGGGTGATGATTTTTTCCTCGGGGGCGCCCAGCATGTTTCCGACGAGCAGGCTCAGGGTCGGGCGGATGCGTTTTCCTCCTGCAGAAAGCAAATGCTCCAGCGCAGAACGCAAATCGGGGTGATGTTCATCTCCTGCCTGTTCTCGAATTCGCTGTTCGACGAATTTCAGTTGATCCTGTACGGATGTAAAAAAGGTAACCGTGCTCAAATATCAGCCTCCCCAACCGAACAGGCGGAGTGCATTGGCGCTGGTTGTTTCAGCGACCTGTTCGCGGGTTGTCTTTTGAATTTCTGCAATTTTATCAGCAATATGCGCCACGAATGCAGGTTCGTTGCGTTTGCCCCTGTGCGGAACCGGAGTGAGGAAGGGTGCGTCGGTCTCAATCAGCAGCCGCTCGAGGGGCAACTGGCGGATGATTTGACGCTTTTCCTCTGCATTTTTGTACGTCACGGGTCCGGTGACGCCGATGTAAAAGTTGTGCGCGATTGCCTTTTGGGCGGTTTCGAGATTCCCGTTGAAGGAATGGAGCACGCCGGGTTTTTCAGCCAGTGGATGCCCCTGCGCGGCAAGATTGCTCTGCCACTCCGTCAGGATGGCGAGCAGGTCTATGGATGCCTGCCCGAACCAGGCATCGTCTGCCTCGCGCATGTGGATGATGACTGGGAGGTTGGCTTCGCGTGCCACCTGAAGTTGTTCCTTGAGCGCCTGCCTTTGCCGCGCCTGTTGTTCGGGTTCTTTCACCCAGTAATAGTCGAGCCCGATTTCGCCGATGGCGATAATTTTGTCTTCCGCCTGTATTTTTCGGTTGGACGAGGGGGCGGGGCGGGGGAGAATCAACTCGCGCAGGTTTTCAACAGATGTTTCGTTCCATTGGTCTAACTCGGTAGGGTGAAAGCCGACTGCGGCAAACAGGCTGGGGTGAGAATTTGCCAGCCGGATGACCGCCCGGCTAGATTCCAGGTTGATTGCGGGGATGAGAATCCGCCCTACGCCCGCCTCCACCGCGCGTTGAATCACTGCATCGCGGTCGTCATCGAATTTGTTGAAATCAAGGTGGCAATGGGTATCGGTTAGCATTTTGGACAAAGATTGTGAAAATTATAACATAACATGCGGTTGTGCCGTGTAAAAAGCCATTGCCCGAGGGAAGCCGGGCAATGGCTGTAGAAGCAAATCCAAGGATGTGCCAGCAGTTTGACGGCGATGCAGCGGTGCGTTTACTTCAATCCCATCTCGCTTCTCGAAATGACCAGCCGTTGGATTTCGCTTGTCCCTTCGTAAATTTCGGTAATCTTCGCGTCGCGGAAGTAGCGCTCGACGGGTAGTTCCTTGCTATAGCCCATGCCGCCGTGAATCTGTACCGCCTGATGCGTGACCCACATGGCAGTTTCGCTGGCAAATAACTTTGCCATAGATGCCTCCAGCGAATACCGCCTGCCATCGGTTTTGGATTTTTCCTTTGCCAGCGCCGCGTTGTAAATCAGCAGGCGTGACGCCTCGATGCGCGTCTTCATGTCTGCGATTTTGAAGCCCGTACCCTGAAATGCGCCAATCGGTTGACCAAACGCCTCGCGCGTGACGGCATACTGACGCGCCGCTTCGTAAGCCGCTTCTGCAATTCCGAGCGCCTGCGTGGCAATGCCGATTCGTCCGGCGTCCAGCACGGTCATGGCAATTTTGAACCCTTCGCCTTCTTCGCCGAGACGGTTCTCCACCGGAACGCGGCAATCCTCGAAAATCAGCTCACTGGTTGCCGAAGCGCGGATACCCAGTTTGGGCTCCTTTTTTCCGCGCGTGAGACCGGGGGTGTTGCCCTCGACCAAAAACGCCGTAATCCCCTTGTGTTTTTTCTCCGCGTCGGTCATCATAAAGACGACGAAGTAATCTGCCACTGGTCCGCTGGTGACCCAGGATTTGCGTCCGTTCAGGATGTAGTGGTTGCCGTCGCGAATGGCGCGCGATTTCATCGTCCCGGCGTCCGAGCCGCTCATCGGTTCGGTCAGGGAATAGGCGCCGATGGCTTTTCCTGAAGCGACGGGCGTGACGAATTTCCGCTTTTGTTCCTCTGTGCCGAATTTCATGATGCCGTGGCAGTACAGTGAATTGTTCACCGACATGATGACGCCATGCGCTGCGTCGGCTTTGGAGATTTCCTCCAGGGCAAGCACATAGGCAAGGGTATCCATGCCTGCGCCGCCGTATTCTTCGGGGATTTCAATGCCCATGAAGCCCATTTCGCCCATCTTTTGGATGGTTTTATGCGGAAATTCGCCGCTTTCATCGAATTCCGCCGCGATGGGGACAATTTCTTTTTGTGCAAAATCCCGCGCGGTGTCGCGGATCATCTTGTGTTCTTCGCTCAGGGGGTACAAAGCAAGCTCGCTCATTACCATGCCTCCAGATGTGATGAGGGCATTATAACCTCAGCGGGGCACTTTGATAAAATAGGGGAAAATTCTTATGAGTCTCAAGCCTTCCACACAAGAACGCATCTGGGCGGCGCTTGTTCACCTTTCCGCGCTGGCGATAGGGTTTGGGCTGCTGCTGCCCCTCATTGGCTGGTCCGAGAACCGCCGCAAATCCAGATATGCAGCGTTTCAATCTCTGCAGGCGCTGGGATACCAGACGCTGGGGTACACCGTTTGGCTGATTTTGACTTTCGTCATCGTGGCGGCTTCTTCAGTTGGATTTCTTGCCGGGGTGCAGAACATCGCATCTCTTGAAGCGGACCTCAATACCTGGACCGCGACATACTCCCTTTTCCTCTTCGGTCTGACCGCCCTGTATCTTGCCCCTCCCATTCTCGCGGCTGTTGCCTGCGCCCTCGGCATGGATTTCCGCTATCCGCTGTTGGGAAGACGCCTGGCGCGCTATGTGGGGTACGAGGCAACCGCCGAAGGCGAATGGCTGAACGAAGAACATGAAGACCGCTGGGTTGCCTCCATGGGGCATTTTGCCATCCTCATTGTGCTGTGGGGATTGCTTGCGCCCATCACTGCCTGGGCGCTGCACGGAAAGCGAAGCCCTTTTCTCAAGTTCCAGTCTGTGCAAACGCTGGTGTATCAAGCGGCAACCTCGCTTCTGTACTTTGCGGCAGGCTTTTTTTATGTCTTTGGGCTGATTGTCTTCGTGTTGACCATTGGCTTTGAAGGCGATGCCGCGCTTGATTCTTCGGGGGCAATGATGGGGGTGATTGTGTTTCTTGTTTCGCTGTTGATTTCTTTACTGGTTGTCCTGATTGTGCCGCTGCTGCATATTCTCGGTCAGTGGGCGGGATACCGGGTGTTGAAGGGGGATGATTATCATTATCCGCTTGTAGGGCGGCTGGTGAAGAGATGGCTTGCTAAAAAGACGCCGCCGGCATAAGAGAACGACGGCTGCAAATTTTGCGAGGAGACCTGATGAAAATCTTGATTGCAACCGATATGGAAGGGATTACCGGTGTGACAACCTGGGAACAGGTTACGCCGGGGCATGCAGAATATGCGCGTTTCCGCAGGCTTATGACGCAGGATGTAAATGCCGCTATTCGCGGTGCAATGGAGGCAGGCGCAGATGAGGTAATTGTGGCGGATGGGCATTGGAACGGTTCGAATATTCTGATTGAGGAACTCGATCCGCGGGCAGGGTTGAATTCGGGATCTCCCAGTCCGTTTTCGATGATGCAGGGCATTGACGAGACGGTGGATGGAGTCTTTTTTGTCGGTTATCATGCTCGCAACGGGTCGCCGAACGCCATCCTTGACCATACCTGGTCGTCGAAGACGGTTGCAAATGTGTGGTTGAACGATATTTTGACGGGGGAATACGGTTTGAACGCGGCGGTTGCGGGTCATTTTGGTGTGCCGGTCATCATGGCAACAGGCGATCAGACAGCGTGCAGCCAGATCGTTGATTTGTTGGGAGAGATGGAAACGGCGGTGGTCAAGCAGGCAAGCGGACGTTTTGCGGCGGAATGCCTGCCGCCGGCAGTGACGCAGGCGCTGATTGCCGAGGCGGCTTCGCAGGCAGTGACCCGCCTGCAGGAAGGGGATGTGCCGGATCCGTTCGTGCTGGATGCGCCCATGCGCGTCACGGTGGAGTTTTTCACGTCGGATATGGCGGATAGGGCTTCGCGGATTCCGTTCACGCGGCGGGAGGGCACGCGTGTTTCGTTGACGGCGGACGAGATGGCTTCTGTGTATAATGGGTTCCGTGCGATGGTGATGCTGGCGAGCGGCTGAGGGGAGGAAAAGGCTTTTCGAAGCGGCGACAGCCGTCAGTTTAGGAAAGAAGCGTCGCGGAACGCGTCTAAATCGGAAGCGGCTGATTGACGTCGTGTTGTAGTTTCTTATAATAGTACTTCACGAAAGCGCGTAATTGGCGCTGCCGAAGGCGTCTAACGCCAGTTTTGCGCTAGAGAGCGCACACTACGCGAGGTTTTCGTGATCTACTGATAATATGCCCACTTATGCTCCAGCAAGATTGGTGTTGTTTTTGGAAAGGAGGCGTCGGCACATATATTTAGCAGGGTCTGTCTATTGCCAATCCAAATATTCCAAAGGAGAGAGTTATGAAATCCAAATGGTTCGTAATGGTGAGTGTGTTGATTGTGGCGAGTATTGCCCTTTCGGCATGCGGTGGCGCGGCGAGCGGCGGCGACCAAGCCGCCGGTGGACCGTTGAAGGAGGTGGGCAAGGGGGAAGGTGCGCTTTCGATTGTTGCCTGGGCGGGGTACATTGAACGCGGCGAGACTGACCCGGCGTATGACTGGGTGACCCAATTCGAGAAGGATACCGGTTGTATTGTGAGCGTGAAAACTGCCGCTACCTCCGACGAGATGGTTGCGCTGATGAACGAAGGCGGCTTCGACCTGGTGACCGCTTCGGGCGACGCTTCGAACCGCCTGATTTCGGGCGGGCGCGTCCAGCAAATCAACATTGACCTGATCCCCAGTTACAGCAAGATTGACCCGCGCCTGCAGAACGCCCCCTGGCACACGGTGGATACAAACGGCGATGGCGTGGCGGAACATTACGGCGTGCCGTATTCCTCCGGTCAGAACATCCTGATGTATCGCACCGATGTCTTTGGCGACCAGCCGCCCGATAGTTGGAACGTGGTCTTTGAGGAGATGACCCTGCCGGACGGCAAATCGAACAAGGGACGTATTCAGGCGTACGATGGTCCTATCTATGTGGCGGATGCGGCACTGTATCTGATGTACCACCGCCCCGAACTTGGGATTACCAATCCCTACACGCTGAACCGCGACCAGTTTAACGCGGCGATTGACCTGCTGCGCCAGCAGCGTCAGTTAATCAACCGCTACTGGCACGATGCCTTCATTCAGATGGACGATTTCACTAATGAAGGCGTGGCGGCTTCCAGCTCGTGGCCCTTCCAGGCAAACTTGCTGAAATTCGGCGGCGCGCCGATTGACAAGGTTGTGCCGAAGGAAGGCGCTACCGGTTGGGCGGATACGACCATGCTGCATGTCAATGCCGCTCATCCTAACTGCGCCTACAAGTGGATGGAATGGTCGCTCAACCCCAAAGTGCAGGGTGATTTGGCGGCATGGTTCCAGAACATTCCCGTCCGCCTGGATGCGTGCGAAGGCAATGAATTGCTCGGTCCCGATGGATGCGTGAACAACGGCTTGAACGACTTCGACAAAATCTGGTGGTGGCGCACTCCCACCTCCGATTGCGGTGACAACGATCCTGCCACTGAATGTGTCCCTTACCACGAATGGGTCACGAACTACGTGGCTGTCATCGGCGGACGCTAATACCTATCCTGTCAGGCGGGGCAACCCGCCTGACCCCCTTTTTCAGTCAGTGAGTTGCCCAACAACATGACCAGTCAGACACAACCAGCCATTCGATTCGAGAACGTCAGCAAATATTTCGGCAGTGTGAGGGCGGTGGAGCAAGCCAATCTGGAGATTCAAGATGGAGAATTTTTCTCCCTGCTTGGACCTTCCGGTTCGGGCAAAACCACCTGCCTGCGCATGATTGCCGGCTTCGAGACGCCCTCCTCCGGTCACATTTACCTCTACGGGCAGGATGTTTCCAACCTGCCGCCCTACGAACGCGATGTGAACACGGTTTTTCAAGACTACGCCCTGTTTCCACACATGAGCGTGGGCGACAACATCGCCTATGGCTTGATGGTGAAGGGTGTGCCAAAGCCAGAGCGGATCAAGCGCGTGGACGAAATGCTCGAACTCGTTCAACTGGCAGGGTACGCCGACCGCAAGCCCTCCCAACTCTCCGGCGGACAACGCCAGCGCGTCGCCCTCGCCCGTGCCTTGATCAATCATCCCAAAGTTTTGCTTCTCGATGAACCGCTCGGCGCCCTCGACCTGAAACTGCGCCAGCAAATGCAGGTTGAACTCAAAGCCATTCAAAAGCGCGTCGGCATTACCTTCATCTTCGTCACGCACGACCAGGAAGAGGCGCTCACCATGAGCGACCGTATCGCGGTGTTCAACGAGGGAAAGATCGTTCAGGTGGGAACGCCGGCCGAAATCTACGAACACCCCGCCACCGCCTTCGTGGCTGGCTTTGTGGGAACTTCTAACCTGGTGGACGGCGAGATTGCAAAACGCATCACCGGACGGGAGACTCGCTTCTCCATTCGCCCGGAAAAAATTCACATGGGATCGGCGGATACCAAAATCGAAGCGGATAGTTACAGCGCAGACGGTGTGGTGCGCGATGTGGTGTATCTCGGTCTTTACACCCGTTACCTCGTCGAGCTGAGCGGCGGCGGTGACCTGGTGGTGGTAGAGCAAAACCTCAAAACTACCTCCATGGACGTACTGAAGGTCAAAGGTCAGCCCGTGCGCCTGCACTGGAAAAAGGAACATATCCGCGAGGTGGGAGGTTCGTGATGCTGCAACGCCTTTCCACGTTTCTGTATCAACGTCCGCGGCTGGTTCTGGCGCTTCTGTTAGGACCGCCGATGCTGTACATGGTGGTGGTTTATCTGGGTTCCCTGTTTATTCTGCTGATCAATAGTTTTTATTACCTGGAGGAATTTACAGGGCTGATTGTCCGTGAATTCACGCTGAGGACGTACGCTCAAATCTTCGAACCTGCCAACCGTGACATTTTCGTCCGCACGGCAGGCATGGCGGCGGCAGTGACGGTTGCCGACGCGCTGATAGCCTTTCCGCTCGGCTATTACATTGCCAAATTTGCCTCGCCCCGCTTGAAAACGTGGCTCATCATTGCAGTGACCCTGCCGCTCTGGTCGAGTTATCTGGTGCGCGTGTATGCCTGGAAGTTGATTTTGGCGCAGGAGGGCATCCTCTCGTGGTTCATCAACCTCCTGCATCTCGATGGAGCGCTGAACTGGCTGTTGAGCCTGCCCGGCATTGGCGGTTCCTCGCTCGCGCTTTCGCCGATAGGCATGTTCATCGTTTTTGTGTACATCTGGCTCCCTTACATGATCATTCCCATTCAAACGGCGCTGGAGCGCGTGCCATCGTCTCTTCTCGAAGCCTCCAGCGATTTGGGAGCCAGACCGTTTCAAACCTTCCGAACGGTCATCCTTCCGCTGGCGTTTCCGGGCGTGGTGGCAGGCTCGATCTTCACCTTTTCGCTTACCTTGGGTGATTTCATCGTGCCGCTTTCGCTCGGTAATTCCAAGTTTTTCATCGGACAGGCGGTCTACTCATATCAAGGCACGGCGGGGAACATTCCCCTTGCCGCCGCCATGACCATGGGTCCGGTTGTCATTATGATTGTTTATCTGCTGATTGCCAGAAAACTGGGAGCCTTCGATGCCCTCTAACGTTTCCTACGGTCAAAAAGCCTCCTGGGGGTTGACTCTTGCGGCGTGGGGCGGGCTGTTGTTCCTGCACGTCCCCATCCTGATTATTTTTCTCTACACCCTCACGCCCGACGAGACCACCTACACCTTCCCTCTGCCGGGCATTACTTTCAAATGGTTTGGCGTTGCGCTTCAGCGTGCAGACCTGTGGCGGGCGCTGACCCTGTCCTTGCAGGTGGCGGCAGTTGCCACTATTGTTGCGCTGGTGCTCGGCACGCTTGCCGCGGCGGCGGTGTATCGCAGTCAGTTTTTCGGCAGGGAGGCGGTGTCCTTTCTCCTCGTCCTGCCAATTGCACTGCCCGGCATTGTGACCGGCATTGCCCTGCGCACCTCCATCGGCGCGCTGGATATTCCTTTTTCCTACTGGACAATCGTGGTCGGTCATGCCACGTTTTGTGTGGTGGTCGTTTACAACAACGTGCTGGCGCGTTTCCGCCGCATGCAGGGTTCGCAAATCGAAGCCTCAATGGACCTGGGCGCAAACGCCTTTCAGACATTCCGCTATGTGATCTTTCCCAACATTGCCACCGCGCTTCTTGCCGGTGGAATGCTGGCATTTGCCCTCTCTTTCGATGAAGTGATTGTGACCACCTTTACCGCCGGTCAACAAACCACGCTTCCGATCTGGATCTTCAGCCAGTTGACCCGTCCGCGCGATCGACCTGTGACGAACGTGGTGGCGATGTTCGTCATGCTCATCACCTTCCTGCCGATTTTCTTTGCGCAGAAGATCACTGCGCAGAGTGCGGATACGGAGGGCGGTTCGAAGTGAATCGGTCTCAGCGTGGCGAAGGTTTATGAGGGAGCGCCCGCCTCAAGTCCCGAACGAGGCGGTTTTTTTTTCATCCTCCGTACTTCACGAGAGGGCGTATTTGGTGTTCTCTACCGCCATCTTTGCGTTAGAGAACGCAAATTACGCAGGTTTTTCCTGGTTCATCAATCCTGAATTTCTCACCCCAA
>Ga0272446_1002831_pt1 | contig 22914 bp, 25 predicted proteins | sample YNPCB0061_FD_194587 | JGI IMG/M metagenome (GOLD analysis project Ga0272446, IMG submission 194587) | Hot spring microbial mat communities from Yellowstone National Park, WY, United States - YNP-CB-006-1 | ecosystem: Environmental > Aquatic > Thermal springs > Hot (42-90C) > Sediment | place... | reverse complement strand
AAAATTTTCTTTTTTCATTACTGTTACTACGACGAAATCTATTTCGCCGTTTTTTCCAGGATGTAATGCTCCTACAATATTAATATTAGTATCTTTTCGTTTAATTAAAACATATGAATGCATATCCAGTCTATCTAGCATTAATTCATTTGCAATTTCTGGTAAAGCTAAATTTACAATATTTATTATTTCTTCATCGCTTATTGGATTTTCATGTCTAAATTGTCTTTCAGATGCGTGTTTTGTTTTATCTATATCGATTTTAACATTAATATTTCTTGATAATTTTGCAATTGTATATTCAACTAATTTTTTCAATTTTATTACAGAATCTGACGTCAGTTCTAGGTTGTGTTTTAAAAAAGGAGGTATATCATCTAAACTGAAAGCATTTTTAATTTTATTTTTAAAATTACTTGGTAATTTATATCTTTTATCAGCACCAAAGCCTTTAATTTTATTTACTATTCCTTTTTTTTCTTTTTCAATCGGTGACATCACATGAGGTAAATTTAATTCATAATCACTTCTAAATAAACTACTTTTATATTGTTTAACAGGTATGATTTCAATATGACTCTCATCGTCTATATTACCAAACATATCACTAAATTTATCCTGTATTTCTTTTGTATCAGAATCCACTATAATTTCAACTTTATAATCATTATAAAAATCAATTCTTTTTTTATATTTTTTATAAAACTCGTCCGATAAATCTTTGCAAATTTTTTTCATTTTAACATTATTTTCGGGATACTTCCAAAATGATATTATTTGATAATTAGTCCAAAATCTTCCAGGATAATCCATTTTATTTCTATCAATTCTAGCAATATCATCATGCGTTTCTCCGGGTAGAGAAATTTCCATTTTGCCATCAACATAAGCAAACGCATATGCATATTTATTTTTCCAGGTAATATACTCGTGTTTACCTTTAATGTAAACCGAATCAGGACTTTCTTTTAATTTTTTCATTGTAAATTTACCTCAACATAGTTAAATATACTTATAAATATAAGATATTATAAAAAATTAAATAAAAAATTAAAATTTTAGAATAAAAAGAGGTTTTTAATGCGTGTTTTTATTTGAAATGAGATATATAACGAAGGAATTTAAATAATTAATTAAAAAAAGACATTTCATATTTATAGGAACCACAGTCCCAAATTCTATCATATCCGAACATTTTCATATTTTCCCACTCACTTAGTTCTTTTTTTCCTCCCATCTTTTTTAAAATATTATGCTTTGTAAAATTAAATCTGTGCAATCTTTTTTCATATCTTTTCATATAGTAATAATTAGGTTTGGTTTGTTTTACAAATTTAAAACCATTTTTTTCATATAAATTGTCCGTTTTTTTTGTAAACCTAATGTCTGCATATGTTATTATTTTTTTTGGAGAATATTTATTAATAAAATATTTTAAAATTTTAGAAAACGTACCTATAACATTAAAATTTATATTTGACGCAAATCTTACTAATTCAAAAACGCCGTCTTCACTATTTTTATTTCCCATTGATATTCTTAATTTAGAAAATGTCATAACAGAAACCAAATTATTTTTATAATATGCTGCAATACATATTTTTGATTTATCAGCTCCCTGTATATGATTGGTATTTAAAAATTTATTCTTTTCATCAATTGATATTTCTTTAATATGACAATTTCTAGCATATATTTTATTTAAATTATTTACACGTAATATATGTTTAATTTTAGATTTTATAATATCATTTTTATTTTTCCACTCGTCTTCAAAAATATGTATTAACTGTATATTATTACTTTGACAAATTTCGGTTTTGTCTATATGATAATTTTTATTTTTGCCATTTAATTCAGAATGCCAATATAAACCATTGAACTCTATACCGACGTTTTTATCAGGTATAAAAATATCAATTTCTGTTCCTAATTTTTTATAGTTTTTTATAACATTGTATCCTAAACTTTCTATATATTTAGATATTTCGTTTTCTTGTTTGCTAGTATAAATAAAATTTTTTGTTCCTCCTAATGGTTTTAACTTATCTTTAGTATAATCTGAAATTATTATATCGCCATATATATTTTTATATTGTTCCTGTGTTATTTTATGTTTTCTTAAATGCGAATTTGTTATAAAAAGTAGTTTTTCTCCGCATATTTTACATTCAACATTATTATTTCTAATTAATTTTAATCTTTCATTTCTATCATTATCAATCTTTTTTTCTGGATATTTATCTATTAATTCTAATAATGTCATGTTGTGTTTATTTTTAATATGATGTGTAATACAACCTGATTTATTATTTAAATCAATTGTAGACCAGTCGCACAAAGGACAATTCCATTTTTCAGGACTGATAATTTTAATTTCATTGAAATATTCTATATAATTATCAGTTACTATATTATGCTTTTCTTTTAAATGTTTTTTCGGATGTCCACCTAAATTTAAAATATCTTTTGTTTGCCACTCGCATAATTTACATTTTAATTTTTTATCGACGTCATTTTTTTCTTTACGTGCCCTTTTAGAATTCAATTCAGAATCTAAATACTTACATTTATTTCCACAATAAATTCTATTATTAGGAATTTCACTGTTGCATATTTTGCATTTTTTCATTTTGTCTTGTAGTAATTGTAACTAAAATAATCATTTAATTTACACTAATAAATATATTAAAAATTTGAAAAAACGCTTTATTTTTTAAAATAAAAAAAGGGAACTCTAAAAGAGTTCTAAACGAACTGCCTAATTATTACATATATTTTAATTTTTATGTTTTTTGACATTCCATTTCATACTTTGACGAACCACAATCCCAAATCCTATCATATTTAAGATTTTGCATAATCTGCCATTCTGTTAAATTATTATCATGTCCTTGACTTACCAATTTTTTCTTAGTAAAATTAAATCTATGCAATCTATCACATCTATATGTCGTATACCAATAGTTTGGTTGACCATTTGACGTTTTTACAAACCCGATTTTATCATATAGAGTATTGTCCAAATTAGACCATCTATTGTCAGAATACGTTATTATTTTTGTAGGATTATATTTTTTAATAAAATATGATAATAATTTACTTGCTGCGCCAATAACAGAATAATTTAATTTTGAACAAAATCTAATCATTTCATATTCTGTATTTAATGTATTTTTATAACCTTGTACAACTCTTGGTTTTCCAAATGTCATAACTGATACGAGTTTTTCATTATAATAACATCCTAAATAAATTGATGATATATCTTTTCCTTGTATATGATTTCTATCTAAAAAATCATTTTTAGTTTTAGAATCAATTTCTTTTATTGTACATTTTCTTGCATATATTTTTATATTATCATTGACATTTAATATATTTTTTAATCTCGACTTAACAATATCAGATTTAAATTTCCATTCATCCTCAAATATATGAATTAATTTTATATTATTTTCATTACATAATTTAGTTTTATTAATATGATATGTTTTATCTTTCTTGCCTCCGTTTTCAGAGTGCCAATATAACCCATTATATTCAATTGCTATATTTTTGTACGTTATATCCAATTCTATGCCTTTTATTAAAGTTCTATCATTGTGTTTGACATCTAATTTTAATTCGTCGTGCAAAAAATTAAATATTTCATTTTCTTGCTCTGACCGTATTTTTGGATTACAAGTTTCGCATATAAAATATGCAACATGATTTTGCTCATATGTATTTCCGCATGTGCGGCATTTAAATTTTACATATTCTCCATTTCTTTCTAGTATATCTATATTAAACTTATTTGATTTTATTTTCATATAATTATTAGAATATGCTTTTGCTCTCTTTCTTATCGCATTTTCAGTATGCATTGGTAATGTACCATTATATTTTTGTATCCTATTAATTGCTGATACTCTCATTTTCTTTTTAGATTCGGTAGAAAATTTATAACCCAACGTCGATTTATTATGACCAGAAATATAGTCTCTAAAATATGGAAATGTAGGTATAAAAGATACATTTTTACCACATCCGCACTTACACACTGGAATTTCATCATTATACATAAATTTTAAATAATAATCTTTTTTTGACATATTATGTTTAAATCTAACATGCATTCCTAATTTTTGTTTTGTATTAAATTTTTCATTGCATATTTTACAAATTTCCATTTTTAACCTCTTTATTATATCCTATATATATCCAAAAGATTTAGGAAAAATTACATTTTTCTAAAATAAACCGCAAAAAAAAAGGGAACTCTAAAAGAGTTCCCTTCATAAAAGAACGAATTACAGCCTAATATTATAAGGTTTGTAATCCTTCGATAACTATACGACCAAAGAACTCAGGACGAACAACTTTCTTAGCGTATCTTGTCATAACACCCTTTCTTGGTGTCAAGTTATTTGGGTCATATACTAAAGGAGTTGTAATCAATGGTACATAAGGTGCATATACTGCGCCTGTTTCAAGGAATGAACTTCCTCTAAAGCCCATTAAAATTACATTCTCTAACATATAAGGATTCTTATAAACAGTGAATCTGTTTGCAAATGTTCCTACTTTACTAACACCCATTGCGAATTGCATCTTATCACCATCTGTATCAACTGTAAATCCAGGAATTGATTCAAGAATGGTTGCAACGTCAGGAGAACATACTAAGAAGTTTGCACCTCCTCTCATTGTCTTTTGATGAATTCTATTACTTACTTTTTGAATTTTAGTACCGAGTGTTTGATACCATGTCTGTCTAGTATAGAACTGACCTACTCCGCTCGCTGGTGCTACAAAATTACCTACACCATCCCATTCATAACCAACTCTTGCTGACCACCATTCTTCAGTCAATGCGTTTTGAATTAACATATCAAGGATTTCAAGGTCGATTTCCATTGAAATGTATTCACTCAACATTGATGTCAATTCGGCTTCAGCGTCAACTGAATGGAATGCGTTTAAGTCTTGAGCCATTTCAGGAGTCCATACAGCTTTCAACTTTCTTGTTTTAGCTACAATAGGCTCACTTCTTAATTGAAGGTCGATTTCAGGAATATCTAATTGTTTATAGTTAAATAAATAAGAAGCATCTTCGAAATCGCCTCTAGTTTCTTTAGTTGGCTGTAAATGATAATACAATTTACCAACAGATGCGTTTACTGAGCCTGATGCAGATGCTGAAACTGCGAATACAATATGCTGCGTACCGTTGCTTTCAACGTAGTATGCAGTATGCTGTGGAAAATATGTGACAATACCAGAACCTGAAATTGAAAATGCTCTAACACCATCTTTATCAAATGAACTAAGACCTGCTGATGTTGCGTTTACATCAACTGTAAATACTTGACCAGCGGCTACTGATGCTGACAGTACAGGGTCAAAATCAAGTGCTAACCAAGTTGCTGTTGCAACCGCTGCGCTTGCTGATAATGGACCAAATGATGCTGATACGTCGTTGATTGTATAACCAAATCGACCTGCGCCATAGAGACCATTCTGTGCTACGTCTGTTCTACCAAAGTTAATATTATTTACTGTGCTATTATTAGAACCACCAAATACTGATGTACCAGGTGTAAAGCCAGGTTGGCTTGTTCCTTGAGCGTATTTAAAATCGAGATAGAATACAAGACCAGCCGGAAGATTCATTGGTTGTACACTAACAAATTCTTTAGCTGCAATTTCACCGAAAATTCTACGAACTAATGGAAGAGCAACGCCTGCCCAAGCCTCAGCGTCGTTTCCGCCGGTTTTTGTTGATTCTTGTATAATCTCTTTTGATTGATTTTCTAACAATATAGCCATTGATTGGACCTCGTTTTCGCTATCTAAACCTTCTAGTAATCCGGTTGGTTTCCATTTATTAACGAGACCCATCGCTTGTTGTCTTAGGGCCTGATAAGCTTCATGGCCTTCTGTTAATTTTTGCAATGAGATTGGATTCATTCTTTTTCTCCTATATTTTTTTTTATTTTATTTAATGCCTGCTAATTTCTTTAATCTTTCTGCTGCGTCAGGACTAACAATCGCAGAAGAATCATACTGTTCTTTTATTACTTTTGGTTTAGTTGAACCGACACTTCTTGAAGAGCCGCCAGCTAATCCTTCAGTAATTTTTCTAACAGTTTTCTTTGCTTGAGAAGATGATTTTACTGACAATGCTTCTGAAATTGTCGAATAAACCAATTTAACTTCTCTTAAATTCTTTGCTCTATCAAATGATTCAACTATTTTAATTTTTTCTTCATTAGACATGTTATGAGATTTAAATAATTTACTAGTGAATAATAATTTTGCATTTAATAAATTAATTTCATTTAATTTAGATTTTAAAAATTTAATTGTAGCTCTATGCTCTCTTAATTCTTTTGTCAACGAATCGACTCTTTCTTTGAGTTTTTTATTAATTTCTGATTCTGGATTTTTTTCTTTTTCCTCTTCTTCTGAGTCTTCCATTTCTTTTAAAATTTCATCTAAGTTAATTTCCTCTTCATCATCGCTATCAAATTCTTCGTCTGAATTTTCAGCTTCGTCTTCTTCTGATAACTCTGCTTTTTTCTTCTCGATTTTTTCACCTCCTTCATCGTCGAAGTTATAGTTGATTTCTTCTTCGTCTTCTTCTTCATCAATTTTTTTCTCATCATCGAACTCAGGCTCTTTAACTTCTTCATCTTCATCGGATTCTGCCTCGAGTTCTTTTATAATTGATTCTACATCGAAGTCGTCATCAACTTCTTCTTCGTTATCAGATTCTTCAAGTTCTTCCTCTTCTTCAGATTTTTCTTCATCAGGCTCGGTTTCAACTTCTACATTTTCCTCGCCTTCTTCATCAGAAATTTCTGGAACTTCTTCTTCCTCTTCTTCTGCATTTTCTGAATCTTCGTTATCGTTGGCTTCATCTTCAGAATCTAAATCGACGGCATCATCAGAAACTCCTTCTTCATCAGAATTTTCTGCCTCTTCTGGTTCTTCTTCTGATTTTGTTTCGTCAGCGTCGTCTTGTGCATCTAGAATTTCTTCTTTTTCATTTTCATCGCCTTCAATTTCGTTTTGCAGTTTTGCAGAAATCATCGATTTTAATCTTGGAGTGAATGCTTCCTCCATTCTTAATCTAGCATTTGCTAAAGCAGTTTCACGAACAACCTTTGCTTCAGCAATAGCTTCTTTGAGCAAATTGTTTGACATATATTTTTTCTCCTAAAATTTTTTTTGGAATCTAAACTTATTAGAAAAGTTTAATCGAAGTGTAATTTATTATTTTTACATTATATTAAAATAATGTATGTTTTATATGGTATAGATATAATTGATTTTTAAAAACCGCAAAAAAAGAACGCTTTTTTTTATTTTTTTTAATTAATTTTTTCATCTTTTTTATCTTTTTTATTAAAATTTTAATATTTATAGACAATAATAGAGGCAACAACTGATATGATAAATAAGTGTACGAATTGCGGAAATGATTTTATATCAAAAAGAAGTTCAAAAAAATTTTGTTCAACTAAATGTTATAAAGAATATTTTAAAAGACCTGAAATAATAACTAAAATAAATGAAAAAAGAAAATTGACCAATTTAAAAAAATACGGTGTAGAAAATCCTGCTAAGAACGAGGAAGTGAAAAAAAAGGCAGAACAAACTTGTATAAAAAAATATGGAGCTAAATCGCCTACCTTAAATAAAAAAATAAGAAATAAACAAATAAAAACATTAATAAAAAGATATGGAGTTAAAACTGCCGTTCATAACGAAACAATAAAAAATAAATATAAAAGTACTTTATTAAAAAACTATGGCGTCGATGCTCCATTTAAAAGTAAAGAAATATTAAAAAAAGCTAAAGAAACTAATATAAAAAAATATGGTGTTGATAATCCATCTAAATTAAAAGAGATTAGAGAAAAAATTAAAAATACTTGTATTAAAAAATATGGAACAGTATGTCCAGCACAAAATGAAAAAATAAAAAATAAAATTATAACAACAAGATTAAAAAATCATTACAATAAAATTATATTAAATTTCAAAAATGTAACTCCTTTGTTTACTGAAGATGAATACAAAGGAAATAGAAATACATTATATTCTACAAAATATAAATTTAAATGTAATGTATGTAATAACGAGTTTTATGATACTATTATAAATGGTAGAGTTCCGAGATGTAGTTATTGTTTTCCTCCAAAAACTTCAGTCATGCAAAATGATATATATGAATATATAAAAACAATTTTAAATAAAAATGAAAAAATAATATTAAACGACAGAAATTTAATAAGTCCAATGGAATTAGATTTATACATTCCGAATAAAAAAATTGCAATTGAATTTAATGGTTTGTATTGGCATTCTGAATTAAATGGTAAAGAACGTGATTATCATATTAAAAAAACTAAATCGTGTTCTAAAAAGAAAATAAAATTAATTCAAATATTTGAAGATGAATGGATATATAAAAATGATATTATAAAAAATAAATTAAAAAATTTACTATTACCGACTATAAATGAAAATAGTATATATAATAATAAAAGTTTAACAATAAAAGAAATAAAATCAGACGAAAGTGCAGATTTTTTAAATAATTATGATTTAAAAGGAAATGATAAATCTACAATAAAAATAGGTGCATTTGATGAGAATAAATTAATTGGAGTAATAACTTTTAGTAAATTAAAATCAAAGTCAAAAAAAATAAAATCAAAAAATCATTATAGATTAAATAGATTATGTACACTAAATAATCAAAATATTGAGGTACCAAAAAAATTATTAGATTATTTTATTAAAAATTATAATCCTAGTAAAATAACAGCTTATCTTGATAGACGATGGAGTGACGTAGAATATTATTTATATGAAAAATTAGGATTTAATTTGATTGAAGAAACAGAATGTAATTATTGGTATATAGATAAAAATTATACACGCAGATATTGTAAATCAAATTTTAAAAAAGATAAAATAAAAAAAGAATTAAATTTCTACGACGCCAGTCTTAGTGAATGGGAAAATATGCAACTAAACGGCTATGATAGAATATGGGATTGTGGAAATTTAAAATATGAATTAAAAATATGATGAATTTTAAAAAATGAATTTCCAAATATCTCTTAAAGAAGGATGATATTGTAATCCAACATTTATTTCAGAATTAATATAATCATATTTACTATAAATTCTAAATAAATTAAATTGATATTCTAGACCTGCTGACATTGAAAATTTATCTGTTTGCCAAATATTATTATTAAATTTCAATCTTTGATTTACATCGAAAAGTAGTCGTAATCTATCAAAAAATCCATCTGTTGTTTTATTATCTATTTTATTATTTTGTAATAATATATAAACAGAAGAATCTATTTCAGTTTTTGCATTAGTGATTAATGCACCATCTATATAAATTCTATTTTTTATTAAATTATTTTCTATATCTAAATAAATTAAACTTTCGACATATGATGTATCTACACCAATTGAAATACTATAATTTGCATCTCCTGTCAATTTAAAATAAACGGTTTTTCCTTTATAAGAAATTTTTCCTTCTTTTCCTTCAAATTCTACAACTATTGTATTTCCTGAAGTATCGACATTATTCGCTGGTTTATTTAATATCTTAATAGAATCAATTAAAATAGCATATTTACTTTTTAATATATTATATTGTTTATCTTTTTTTTCATTCTCTTTTTGTAAATCGGAAACAAATATAGAAAAATTCTGAATCGAATCTGCTTGCATTTTTATATAATCATTGAGTGCGGCTTCGTTCTGATTTTTTATTAATATTTCATTTTCTTTTTGTTTTATTATATTATTTAAATAGAATAAATACCAAACAACGCCGCTGAAAAATAATACTAAAACGACGGATAATATAACTATACTCTTTAATCTATATTCCATATAAAACTCTTTTTTATTTATTATTTAATTTTTCACTATCTTCAATTTCAATGTCTTTTTCTTCCAATTTAGAAGAAAGTCTTTCTTCTCTCTTTTGCCATACTTTAGTAGCAGATGCTATTCCATTAGCTATACCATACAAAAATATTATACCTTCTGGTATATAAGGAAAACTTCCGTTTTTTATCAATAAATAGAATACTCCAGACCAAACAATTAAATTAGATAAAAATACTGTATATAAAAAAGCAACTCTATTAGACGACCACTGTTTAGTGATAACGTCTTCTTCAAAGGCAGTTTGAAATTTTCTTAAAAAGCTTCTAAAAAGCGAATTTTCATTTTTTTGTAAGGATGAAAATACTAACAACAAAACTAAAATTAAAACTAAAATTAAAAAAGGAATAAGCATATAAAATCTCCATTTTTTTATTTATTGAAAGCAAATATTATTTTAAAAATCTGCCGATTAAATCTGGTAAACCGGTTGATAATACCCAAAAAATTAAAATTATCCAAAAAAAGAATTTAATTACAATAGCAAAATTTTCAGCAAACTTACTTTTATTCTCTAACCATTCATTAAAACTAATAGGTTTATTTTGTTTTAATTTACTAATATCATTTTCTACATTCTGAAATTTATTACTTAATTGTTTAACATTTTCATCTACTGATTTTAAAGTTGGTTGAATATTTTCCAAATATAAACCCAATAATGTTTCAGTATCTTTTTTCAAATTATTAACATCATTATACATTCTTTGAAAAAACGCCGAACTATTCATTTTTATTCTTGTGCCTGGCTCCGGTTCTACTACTATTTCATCATAACCACCGGTACTATTATTTTCATTTAAATTTAAATAATCGTCGTTTTTTTTAGATTTATATAAATCATCGACCAACTGTATTAATATTTTTTTCAAATCTTCTTTATTATTAATATTATTCATTATCTTTCTTTCTCCTTCATCTCTAGAAGCCTATATTTATTTCTAGTTATAGCCTTTCTTTTATTTCTTCTTTTAACTACTGAGGGTTTTTCATAAAATTGTCTATCGAATATTTCAGTCATTAAATTAAATAATTTTATTTTTTTCTTAAATTTTTTCATCGCCTTTTCAAACGCTTTGCTACTATCTTCATCGCCGTTTTTATTTTGAACTTCAACAAATATTCCGTTTCCTTTACTCATAGAACCTCCTAAATTATATTGTTTATTTTAATTTGTTATTTCGATTCTTTTTAATCATTTATATGAAAATATCTATTTAAAATTAATCCCATATCTTCATATAATCCGGCCAATCGCTGTTTAAATGCTTGTGCTTCTGCCGCTGCCTTTAGAAATTGCTGCGATAAATTTCTCAATTCTTTCATATTTCTAGAAACGGTAATTTTATCAAATTCGTCCGCTTCAGATACAGCCAAAGCTTCTGCATCACTAGCAATTTCTGCTAACTCATTGGCAATTTCAATTAAATCATTTTCATTATAAATAGCGGATGCATACTTATTATATTCTGCGATTTTACGAATGATTTCAATCTTTTGTTTATCAGTTAAGGCACCTGGTTTTTTACTTGATTTAATCCAAGTGTCTTCGACAATACGTTTTAATTTCATTTTAGTCTCTCCTTAGAGTTGTTTTCTTTTAAATTTACTTTTATATTTTATCAATTCTAAATTTAAATTTCTATAAAATTTTTCCCACAAAGAATCAACTAATTCATTTAAAATAAGTGCATTTTGTTTGTCATCAAAATCAACATTTTTCATTCCAATAATTAGCCAACGATTCAATTCTCTATTTAAATCAGTTAATTGACTTACATTAATTTTATTTTCAGTAAGTATTGTTTTCATCAAATCTTTAAATACTTTTTCAAAAACATTCTTATTTACAGTTAAAATTGGAGAAAGAACTTTATTTGGCATTTCTATATAAATCCGTTTGTTTTTTTACTTTTTCAATCATTTTTTTATCTCCATTAATTGCAGCAGCCAATTCTTTTGGACTTCCAGTCCAATCCAATCCTTCAATATATAATACTTTACTAATATCTCCTACACTCCAAATTTTATATAATTTATCGTCAATTCTTACATAAGCATAAGGTCCTAAATATACATCAAAAGGTTTCATCAAAATAAATTTTAATTTTCCGTTTGTTAATTTAGATATATGTTTAACGTCTTTTTCTATTGAATTAGCCCAACTATAATATTCGCCTCCTTTCTGAATATCACTATTAGACATTTCTCCGGTTTCAGCCAATTTCATTCCTTTTTTTATTTGTTTTTTAACATCTTTAATAACTCTATCTTTAATAACTTTATCTCTAACAACTTTACTTTCAGTAATGCTTTCTGTCTTCAATTCTTTTTTATTAATTGGTTGTTCTCCCATTTCTATTGTTACTTTATTTACATATTCTCCTTTTCCTTCTAATGCTTTTTTAATTTGTCCTATTAAATATAAATGATTAATATCAGCAAATGAACGTCCTTTAACTTTCAACGATACTCCTAAACAAGTAGTTTCAAAAGAATTTTCTGTTTTTTTAGATTCATCTTTTTGCTTCATTGTTTTAACTTCATTATCTACTTTAGTTGGCTCTGCGTCAGCTAAGGTTTTATTTTCAGGACCGTCGGGCGTAATCTTTTTAGAAGGAGGATTTTTGGATTTTGTTTTTTTTGTATGAACATCACTATCAGGCAATTTTTTCAATCCACTCGTTGGTTTTACTTCAGCATCCTTTTCCTCTAAAAGTTTTTGCTCTTTCATATAATTATATATTTCTTTTATAATATATTTTCTTAATAATTTTTTATTTAATTCTGACATTTTAATCTCCTTTTTATTTTTCTATTAGTTTTTCCAATTCATTTAATTCAGTTTCCAAAGAATCTAATACTCCTTTTAAAGCTATTAAATTGCCTTTTACAGGAGATAAATAACTTTTAATTTCATTTTTATCAGTTGTATTTTTTGTAATATTAATATCAAAGTCATGTAAAGACTGAGCAAATTTTCTAATAGAATCATTTAATGACAATTTTCCTAATCTCATTTTTATATTAAATATTTGATATTTAATTTTATTTATAATTGCATCATTTTCAGAATCCGTTGAGTTTTTTCTTGGTTTTTCCTTTTTAATTTTATTTAATCCGACATTTTTATTTTTAATATTTATGCTTTTATCTGGTATAGTACTAAAATCCGATTTTTTATCTATATTTTTATTTAAATTACTAGTATTATCTTTTTCTGGAAACAAAGAATCGGCTGTTTCATTTAAAATATTATCCAAAAATTCATTAAAAAAATCTTCCATTTCTTTATCATCAATTAATAAATTAAATTTTTTCATAGATAGTTCCTTATATTTATTTTTTTATTTCAGGCACTTCACATCTAATGCCGCAGTCATAATTTAAATTTGAAAATATTTCTAAAATTATTTCATTTATTTTATTATATTTATCGAATGTTTTAGTTTTAGCTACATTCAAATCTTCAACTATAACAGATTCGCTAACTCCAACGCCACTATTAACTGGCACCATAAAACTTCCTTGTGTTGACGGATTGGATACCATGTCCCAACATAATATTTGAAAATCGTCTTGTACTTCTACTGTTCCATTTCCTAAATCTTTAACTGAACCTAATCCTCTCGAACTAATACCAACTTTTACTCCAGATTGAAATAAAGCCTTCAATATATTTCCAGATGGCGTAGGCAATACTTCTACTGTTCCAACCAAATCATCTCCTTCCCAATGCAATTCTGTAATTAGATGAGATACATTAGATAAATTTATAACAGAAGATTCTGGATGGTCTAGTTCGCCCAACGAACGTCTTTCTTTAATTAATTCCATATATTTTTCTACTTCACGCTGTAAAATATGCTTTGGATATATTCTTTTATTTTGATTTATTGCATTAGCTCTCTGTATAATACCTTGTACTAATACTTTTCCATTGTTATTATTAATAGACTCCTGTATCATTGACGGAGTAACATTAAAATCCATCACATCTATTATTAATAATGGTTTATTATTCATTTTTTTCTCCATTTTTAAATAAATATAAAAATTTTTATAAATTTAATACAAAATTAGTATTAAATATTAAATAAAAGCAATCATCCATCGATTCTATTATAAATTCCCATAAATTTATATCATTTTTACTCTTTCTAATATCAACAAAATAATTTTTAATTGGATAAGAATGAAATTCAATACCATCTTCAAATTTTTGCCAATATTTTTTTATTATTTCAATAGAAATTTTAATAGATTCTTCTGCATTAATATTCTGGTCTATATACAAATAAAAATTATCTTTTTTATAGTCTCCTTCCAAAATATCACCTTTTGATTTTTTCAAATCTATGGATTTTATATATTCAATTAATTTATTTAAATTATTATCATTAAAATTAGTTAAATTTTTCAATTTCATTTTAAATCACATCCTTTGCCTTTTTTAGGTCCAAAATGTATTTCTAATATTTTTCCATTGTGAGATAAATATGTTTTAAATTTTCTTTTATTTCCTTCGTATATCGTATTCAATTTAATTTTTTTATTGCCCAATGAAATGTATTTTTTATTTTCATTCAATTTATTTCTTTCTTTTATATAAAATAACATTTTTTTAATTATATTTTTATTACTACAAGGAATTTCTATAGAATCAAAATCCATATCATCATTAAATTTCCAATCTCCGCTAAAAATAGATTTGAAAGCAACTGTATTTTCTCCAGGCACTGGATAAAAAATTCCATCTTCATTTGAAAATGGAAATTTAGGAGTCGGTCCCAATTTCATTTTATGAAGACTGATAGGTTCTTCATATTTATTATTATTTACTGAAAATAAATCGATTGGTTTTTCATTTTCGTGTTTTAATTTTAACTGACTATTAACTTTATCTCTCTCGCCGTAATGAATTGAATTTTTAGGAACAACACTATCATCATAATCTTTTAATTCATCTAAAGAATCTTCATAAAAATAAAATAAAATATCACGATTTGAATCAAATCCAAAATTCAATTTAAATTTATTTGCAATTTTTTCTACTAAATTTCTTAATTTAATAATTCCTGCATATTTTGAGTTGGAAAATACATTAAAATAATATTTATTATCCTTTTCATATTCATCATCAATTTTATAGCCATAATGTTTTAATATAAATCTAATTTTACCTAACAACCCATCATCAATTTTTAAATTAATGTCAATTGGATTATCTTTTATATTCGACATTTCAATTCTCTCCATCGTTTGAGTATTTTTTCTATTTTCATTTGGTCTTTTACCTTTATGAATAGAATTGTCGGGAACGCTTCTATCATCAACATATGAAATTTTTCCTGCTACATTAGTACTAGGTCCTGGTTTATCTGTTTCCCAATTGTTTTCATCGTAAAAATCCGGTTCATTTGGAAATCTTCCTTTTTTATAATGTATAGAAGATTTCGGAGTTTTATAAACCGGCTTTCTTGAATTTCCTTTCATCATCGCATCGGGACCAATAAAAGAGCCGTCTCCAACGGAGCCCATTACTGCGTGGCCGATTGCAGGTAAAAATCCGGAATCATATTCTTTTTTTATTTTTTTATTTTTCAACTATAGTACTCCGCAAGCGGATAAAAATTTATCTCTATCGAACGACGGATTATCTTTAGCAAATAGTCCCGCTAAAGAAGATGCAATTTCATATTTACTTTCCGCATTTTTTATTATATCTGATATAGCAATATAATTTTTTTTAGTATAACTGGCTTCATTAATCGATTGTTTCTCAGATTCCAATTCTTCAAGAATTTCTGATATATACTTTTGTATATATTCTCTCAATTTTTTTTCTTTATATTGAGGTAAATTCTTTTCTTTGGTTTTTGCAAATTTATCAATTTCTTTTGATGATAAATTTTTTGCAATATTAAGAGCAGCTCCGGAAACTTCATCTGGTGATAATTTACCGGATTTAACGGCTTTTGCTATTCCAAATAATCTTCTCTGTGCCTTTGATTTTGCTGGCATTTTTATTTCTCCTTTTATTTATTTTTGTAAAAAAACATTGACTATTTTTTTATTATAATTAATATTAATCTCTAAATCAAAAGTTACTATATCAGTTGAAGTATCATATGCTTTTAAATCAGATATTGAAATACCATATTTTTTAAAAACAGAAAAAGGAATATTTTCATAAAAATAATTATCTATTTTATATTTTTGTATCTCTTTTAATTTTAAAAAGTTTAAAATTTTATTCTTTATTTTTAACACACTAATTTCATTCAATATAAATTGAATTTCTTCTCTTATAATATTTCTTAAATCATTTAGTTTCATTTTAAAAAAATCTTTCTCCACTCCGCAATATCAAAATTTTTAGGTATTTTTCCTTCTTTAATCCAACTTGCTTTAGGTTTATTTTTTTCAATTTCATTTTTCAATTCATTAAAATCCTTAGCGTTCATTAAATTTTTTATATCCTTTAAATCAATCAATTTATCATTAATTGAAAGTATTGTATTTCCATTTCCATCAACATCAACATCTAAAATTTTTCCATTTTTTAAAATATAAGAAATCGGTTTTGCATAAGGAGTAAATGTTTTTATATTATCTTGCTCTAAATCTGAATCAATCTCTATATTTTCATTCTTTTTATTATTACACTTTTTATTTGTATATTTTTTTAACTTTTTAAATTTCATTTGAAATCTCCTTATTTTAATTCTTGTAAAGAAATCATTAATCGAATTACTTTTTCATTTATTCTTTTTAAAGAAGACAGAATTCTTTTTCCTACTTTATTACTATCGATATTATTTTCTTGCTTCAACTGTATTGTCTTTTTTGTTATTTTTTCTATTTCATTCAAACTATCTTTTATATATCGAACTGCCAATCCTAATTTTTGTTCTGCTGTTAAATTTTCATCTTTAAAATAATAAGAATTTAAACTTTCATTTAATTTATCTTTTAAATTTTCAGAATTTTCTTGATTTTTTGTTGTATATGATTTATCTATTAATTCATATCCCAATTGAGTTGCAATTCTTTTTTGTTTATCGCTTATTCCTTTTTTTCCTGTAAATGCAAATGGAGTTTCATAACCAGCAACTCCGCCGGTTGATGAAGTTTCATCAATAATATAAGGTTCTTTTTTATACAGAGTATAAAACTTAACATCTTTTGCACCTTTACTTTTCATCGATTTCACGATGTTATCTAAACCATATTCAATTGGAGTTAATCCTCCCATTTGTATATTTAATTTATAATCTTTACTATTTTTAGTTAGAATATACAAATTATCATACATATTCGGTTTTTTTCCATTATCATCATATAAATAAACCACATATCCTTTTAATAATAAATTTTTTGCTAAATTAAAATCTATTTCAATTAAATCATTTGAAGAATAGTTGTTTTTTTCTTCTTTAATATTATTTGATTCTTCTTCTTTTGATTTCCAATTTTTATCGATATAATCAAAAAATTGTTTTTTAATATCTTTAGGCATCGAAGATACATTACTGAAACCAAATTTAGATAAAGCGTTATTAAAGAAAATTCTATATTTTCGTTCTCTTTCACTTTCCTTATTTTCTTTTTTATCTTTATTTTTTTCTTCTTCTAACTCCGTTTTACCAAAATTGCTTCTTAAATAATCTTGTCCAGTTTTAAATAGATATTTATCTTCATCTGGTTTTCCATACGGGTCGTCTTCTTTAATTTTTTCTTCTTCAATAACATCGTTAATAATTTTTCTAATATATTCTCTCAATTTATCGGAATTATTCATTTCATTGCCCTCTATTTTAACATTTTTTAATTTTTTATACAGTATTTCTTTGATATTAGTAGGTTTTTGACCATCCATATTTAAAAATGATATAATAGTATTTCTAGAAAAACGATATGAATCAAATGCTATAGATACATTAAATTTTGGTAATTGATAGTATGTTTTAAATTGATTTGTTTTTTTAATTAATTCGGTACCTTTTTTAAGAGTATTTAAAACTTCATCGACCGGTTCTCTAACAGTTAAGGTAAAATTAACTCTATCGAACATTCCTCTATTATTAAAAAATCTAGAATTTATTTTTTCGATTGCATCGATTATAGTTTGAGTTTCTTTATCAGTAATAAACTCATTTAGCTTATTTATTTCATTTTTAATTACTTTCAATAATTTTTCTTTCAATTTAAAATCTCCATATTTTAATTTACATTCGATATTTCTTTTATCAATTCATAAGAATTTAATATCGCCATCACATGATTATCATCGTAATTTTTAATAGATTTCATTAACTCTAATTGATTAATTACTTCATTTATTTTTATCTTTATAACCTGGTCTGTTATTTTTTTAACTCCGTCGCTCAATTCTTTCTGTATTACAGGAATTTCATTTTTAATATATGTATTCAATGAATTAACACTGGATATATTATTTATGTATTCTTTTATAAGTCTTTTTTGTTGTACATCTAATACAGAATATTTTTCATTAAATTTATCAATTAATATTTTATATGCTAACAATCTTAAATCTTCATCTTGATTAATATATTCTTTTATAATTAATTCCTCGATTTCATCCATTTTATTTTTATTATCGTTATTTTTTCCTAAAATATGTTCTATTATAGTAAATTTAGAGTTAACAATATCCTCTGGACTTACATTTTCATCTAACGATTTTGCCTGGAATATTTTATATATTGATGCTAATAATTTATAATTTTCTATTCTTGGTTTAAAAAAATCATCCAAATCAAAATTTTCATTTATTTCTCTTATCAATTGATATTTTTGATGCTTTATTTCATTAATTTTCAATTTTTTATGCGCATTTATAACTTCAATTAAAAAATCCTCGGCTTTATCTTTATCATCAAACCTTTGTTTCGTCAAAGCTTGATATAAAACATATTCTTTTCCAAGCTCGGTGGTATTTTTAAAATATTTTTCTATTAATTTTTGAGCTATAGAATTTTCAACTCCATTTATAATATCACTAGTTAATTTTCTAGTCAATAATTCAAATAGAATTCCGGTGTTTTTTATTTTCGAATGTCTCGTTTTTTTACTTTTATTAGACATTTATTTCTCCTATCAAATCATATTTTTTAAATGATTTATTTTTATTATAAAATAAAACTAAAAACATTTCTTTTATATTATAAATATATTAAAATATTATAAATCCAAAATATTTTCTTCATTTAAATAATTTTTATCATTATTTTTTTCAGAATTATCTAAATTTTTTATTTCATCTTCTTTTAATAGAGATTTTTTAATTAATTCAGTATTTTTAGTTTTTAATAAATTTAAATATTCTCTATTAAGCCTATATGTACTATTTTTTACTTTTCTCGTATTTCCATTATAAGAATTCGTAAATTCTTTAGACCCAATCGGGTCTCTTCCACGTACATGAGAATCCTGTCCATATTTAGTATCTGGTTTTTCTCTTTTTTCTTTATTATATTTTTTATCATAATCCTTATCATCTGTAATATTTTTTTCTTTATCAGTCGAATCGTCCCAATTAAATTTAAAATTAGTTTTTCCAAAATCTATTTTTTTACCTACGCTATCTTTATATCCTTTATATAGCATAGCCAAATCATGTTTTGTTCCAAATGTCTGATGTGTTACGAACGGGTCATTTCCTTCATTTTCAATTTGATTTCTTCTAAACGAAGTCTTAACATCATCTATTACTTTCGTTTTTTCATCATTAATTTCATCTTCAGATAGATTTAAAATATTTTTATAAATCCAATCGTTAGATAACATTTTAACGTCTTGCATATCTTTAACGAGATTAATTTTTTCTTGCCATAGAGATATTTTTTCATGCTCATAAATTGTAGATGGATTAGATAAGGATAATTCAAAATTGACTATATCGGATTCACTAAAATTCTGAACATATAAGTGAATAACTGCTATTTTAGTTAATTCTGAAATAAATATTTTTTGTATTCTTTCAATTGTTCTAGCAAATCTAACGTCTTCTGCTGCGAGCGTCGCTTTACCAGAAATACCTTCTTCATATCCTAAAAATGCTTTTGGTATTTTTAACGCCGCCATCATCTTATTTCTTAAATATTCTATATCTTCTATTGCATTATATTCTAAACCAGGTAAAGAAGTTATATCAGTACCTGAATCTCCTCCTCTGGTTGGAATAAAAAAGTCCTCTGTCATATTTAAAATATTATATTTAAGGTTATATTCACCAGTACGTGGGTCTACATAAGGAACTTTTTTAATTTCATTTGCCACGCTTTTAATATATTGTTTTACTTCGTTTGGAGGAATATTTCCTACGCCAATTTTGAAAATTCTTTTTTCAGGAGCTCTCATAATTCTATGTATAAGCATTGCATCTTCCATTAATTGCAATTGCTTCCAAACCCTTCTCGCTGATTCAATAAGAGATTTACCATACGGTAAAAAGTTCGGGTCGCTAAGTAATCTGAAATGAGCAATTTCATAATTTTCATATTCTAACTGTCCGGCTAATAAACCTTCATGTTTAAATTTAACTCGAAATGGATTTTCAGGGTCGAAACCTTCTTCTCTAGTCATTTCGTAGGGCGAAACTGGAATAACATTTACTATACCATATTTTTCGGATATTTCTAATTTTAAAAAATGGTCTCCATATTTACATAGTGTTCGCATCCAAGGCCAAATATTAAATTCTATATTCATAATATCATAAAATAAATTATGCAAAACATCTTTTATTTTATCATTATTACTTTTTATCGTTAGAGTTTGTCCGAATTCATTTTTCACAGTACTTTCGTCTGCATAAATATCTAAAGCGGAAGCTATTATTGGGTCTGATTCCATTAAATCATAATCACGGAATAAAACCAATCTTTGCATTGAAATAGTAGCAAGTTCATTGTATCCATATCTACCAACAGTAGAATGAAATCCAGCTAAACCTCTACTTTTCAAGAAATTAGTATTTAAATCTGAAAAGGATTGTATTCTCTCGGTATCAGTAACTTTTAATTGGTTGCCTTGTATATTTCTAATGACAACATTAGTACTAAATAATCGTCTCAATCTATTAAAAAGATTAGAATCTGCCATTTATACCTCCTAGCATTTTACGTAGGAATACTATTATTTTTATTAATTTAACATATAGTATTATAAACTATATAGCAATAAATATATAAATTATTTAAAAAACGCATTTTTAACATAAAAAAATATTAAAAATTAAATAGTTTTATAAAAAAATAAATATTTTAAATTCAATATTTTAAACTACAACACCGATTGTAAATTTCTCTGAATAAACCATGCCTTGCACAAAAACATTTAAAAATTTAGTATATGTCAAATCATCGCCGAAACTATATAAACGTATTCTTAAATCGTGTGTCGTCGAATTGACTATTGCAGTATTTAAATATGTACCATCATTTATCGTCGTGTTCAATGTCGGGTCTAACATATATCCCGATGTACATGTTATTGTTAATGTTCCAAATCCTATATCATCGACATAATTAGGAGCTTGATTTGAAATTGCATCGCATCCTTCATCTGAAAACCAAAAATGCACAGTTGGAACTCCAGAATTAGTAATAGTATTATCAAATTTTCTAACACTAACTACTAACGTTTTATCATAAGTTTCATTTATTATTTGTGAAAAAGATACATATAATAAATCATTGTTATATATTTTTCCATGTATAATAGATTGATTATTTATAAAACAATTTCCATATATTTCAGTTAAATCTATAAATTTTGCCATATTTTTTATTCCTATTTTAAGTAGAAAAAATTTTACTATATACTTTTCCTTGAATTGCGCACATTATATATCTAACTGCCGATGTATTTGTTTCTACTCTTATGTCAAAAGAATGGGTAGCATCAGTTAAAGAAGTTCTTAAAACTGCAGTATTTGTACTATTTATTGGTTCTAGCATAGTACCTTTTAATATTCTAATATTTACTGTAGTTCCACTTACTACTTGCGGCTGTCCCATATCCGAATTACTTATCCACCAATGTATTGCGGGCCTCGCCGGCATCAAAGAATGCGGAGAAACTGTATAATTAGTATTAAAATTAACAGGACGAACTGAATTTGAAAATGTATTATCATTTTTTAAAATTTTAATATAAATAGATGCCGTTGCTGCCGAAGATACTACCGACATCGATGGATATAAAATATCATCTTGTATGATGTTATTTCTTACAAATAAATTTTCCTTCACGTTCAGACTTCCATAAATATTTAAATGACCAAAATCTGCCATTTGTAAAATCTCCTTTTATTTTTAAGCTGGAATTATAGTAAAAGATTCAGAATATGTTATACCTTGTACTGCACACATAAAATAAAAAGTTCCACCTATAGTTACTGAACCAATAGTTATTTTATAAATACCATTCGAATCTGTCAAAGATGTTCTTAAAATTGCTGTAGCGGGTGATGTCGTAGGATTTAAATTTAATCCATTATTAATAGTAATTGTTCCTGAAATAGCAAATGGATAAGACCATCTATTATTTGAAATCCACCAATGTATTTTTTGTCTTCCTAATGTAGGTGAATTATTATTAAATTTTCTTATTTTCACTTCTATTATCGTATTAGAATCAGCATATGAAACTGTTATTATTGGATATAATATATCATTATTAATAATTTTACCATCTACTGAAATCCATGATGAAATATCTAAATTGTTATTTACCTTTGTGTCTTTTAGTACTGACATTAGTAATTTTCTCCAAAATTTTTAGAAGTTATTGATGGTTTATATTTACTTGATGATAAATTATACATTTGTATTCCGAAATTTTTAATTCCTAAATTATATATTCTACTTACTTCTTGTGTAGTTAAATTATTTTGGTATATAG
>Ga0272446_1002829_pt1 | contig 22920 bp, 21 predicted proteins | sample YNPCB0061_FD_194587 | JGI IMG/M metagenome (GOLD analysis project Ga0272446, IMG submission 194587) | Hot spring microbial mat communities from Yellowstone National Park, WY, United States - YNP-CB-006-1 | ecosystem: Environmental > Aquatic > Thermal springs > Hot (42-90C) > Sediment | place... | reverse complement strand
TCCTTTTAAATGGTTAATATCAATAGATAAGCCAGAGATAGGCTTTCCATTGCTTAGTCCATGGTTAATTGATATAAATTATTCTCCAGGCGATCAATATGATATAGAAAAATTAGTTTTTTTTGTAGTTATTACTCTGGAGAACGAAGATGGTAAAATGTCTGCTAATATGAAGGCACCTGTAATTTTAGATACTGATAATTTAAAGGGCGAACAAATAATTTTACCATTTGATAAATATGCTACTAATTTTATTATTGAAGAAAAAAAATAAGCCATTATGTTAGTATTGTCGAGAAAAACAGGGGAAGTAATTACAATAGGAGCATCTGTTACAGTTACTATACTTGGGATAGACAGAGGTGTAGTAAGATTAGGTATAGAAGCACCTAAATCAATTCCAGTCCATAGAAAAGAAATACACGATAAAATTGTAGAAATAAATCGTCAAGCAGTAAAAACAGAATTTAATGCATTGAAAAAGGCTATTTCTAAAGCAAGGATACTACTGAAAAATGAATTACAATCTAATAATGTAATTGAAAAAAAACTAAATAATTTAGAAATATTTGACGATAATCAAAATAAATAAAATTTTAAAATATGATAGAATATTCTGCTCTAATAATAGATGATGATATTTGGATGCAAAGAATCCTAAGTAAAACAGTTGCAAGCTACGGTTTCAAAAAGTCTTTTTTAGCAAATAATGGTGTAGAAGGAATTGCTCTTGCAATAGAACATAAGCCCCACGTGATTTTTTTAGATATTATGATGCCCGAAATTTCTGGTCATTTAGTTGTAAGGATATTAAAAAGAATTCATTTGACAAAGTCAATACCGATATTTATGGTATCAGCGTTATCTGATGCCGAAAATTTAGGACTAACAGTTAAATACGGAGCTTCAGGATATATATCGAAACCGTTTACTAGAATTACTATTTACGAGAAGTTGCTTGATGTATTTGGTCGTCAAAATTTAGAATTAATTGCAAGAGGTGAACCAATTGATGATAGTGTAATTTCATCAAATTTTGAGAATTTAAATAATCAAAATTTATCGGAAAATGAAGATGATAATTTACTAAAAACAAAGTACAGTCTTACAGATGATTTAGACAACACAATTACAAAAGATAATAAAAAATCAATTAATCCAAATAAAATTGCCACTCATTATCAGGAAGATGAAAAGAAAAATTTAGAAGCAATAAGAAAAATGTTACTTAAAAAGTAGTTAAAGATGATTATAAATTTTGCTCTTTTAAACGAAATTTTTCGAGGATTTCATATCCAAAGATGGAACGATAGAGTTCGACCTATGGATTTAATCGAAATGGACAAACACGCCCATAAATTTATAATTTCTTATTGTATTGCTAAATACGAAGAAAAAAAAGGAAACCATATTAATTGGATTAATTTGATAAAAAATGGAATTTTTGAACTTTTAAGAAGAATTATAATTTCGGATATTAAATCACCAATATATCGAGAAATTAAGAAAAACTTTAATGTATTTAAAGAACTAAATCAATTTGTATTTAAGCAATTAGAATCTAAAATAGAAGACAAAGAATTAAAAAATGAAATTTCAGATTTTTTATTTAACGATACTACTAATTTAGATTTGACTAATAGGATATTAGAAGCTGCGCATATTTATGCAAGTTATTGGGAATTTCAAATCATTAAACAAGCAAATCCCTTCAGCTATCAAAACACAAGAATTGAAACAGAATTATTAAATAAATTAGATGAATTTAGCGATTTAAATGGGATAAGAAAATTAATAGACAAGCATACAATATCAAATTTTGTAGATTTATGTGGGCAATTACGATTCCAGATACGTTGGGCACAGATCCCAAGAGTACCTAAGACATCAGTTTTAGGTCATACCCTACTAGTTGCTATTATTTCTTTCTTCTTTGCAAAAGAAAATAATGCCTGTGATAAAAGATTATATAATGCTTTTTGGGGAGGAATTTTTCATGATCTGCCCGAAGCTGTAACTAGAGATATAATTTCTCCCGTAAAACGCTCATCCGAAGAATTTGATATGTTAATTAAAAAACTCGAACTCGAACTTGCCGAAAAGCAGATATTCCCTCTTGTTGAACCTGATTGGCATAATGAATTAAAATATTATATCGAAGACGAGTTTATTAACAAAGTAATAATTGATAATAAAGTTTACAATAAAAATCTTAGTATTGATGAGCTAAACAATGATTACAACCAAAATCGTTTTGACCCATACGATGGAGAATTAATTAGAGCAGCAGACCATTTAGCTGCCTTTTTAGAAGCTTGGAATTCTTGTAGTGCAGGAATTAAAACTGAAGAGTTATTAAATGCAACACAAAATTTAAAAGATTATTACAAAGACAAAAGAATTGGCAATGTCTTTCTAAATAATTTATATTCTAATTTTAAAAACGTTTGGTAATATTAAATTTTTTCTAATTCTTTTTCCTTAATTTCTTCTAAATTATAATTAATTATTTTTATTCTTCTGTTTAATTGCTTCTTTTCGTTAATTTTTATATGTAACCAATCGAAAATACCGGTAATAATTGATAATACAAATAGAATTGCTCCCAATGGTATTATTAATATATATAAATCACCAATCAAAAATTGAAAAATTCTACCATTATGTAGTTCAAATAAATAATTCCACAAAGGCATCCTAAAATTATTAATTAATTCAGTTGGTGGAATAAAATAATTTCTAAAATCTGATTCATTATTAATTGCTCTTAAACCATCGAAATGAGTTGTTATAAATTCTTCTCCATTTGGCATAGTAAAATAAGATGTTATTAAATTGCTACCAGGTCTAATTAGCGATATATTCATAGGTACTTTTCCAGACAGTGCATCTACTACTTTGTTATTAATAGTACTAATTTTAAATAAACCTGAAAAAGATCCGATAATATAATCACAATTACTATCCATTTCCATTACTGTTGCTCCCATTGCAAAAATTGGAACAGGTGGTAACGTTTTCTTAAATTTTCTATTCTCTCCACTATTTGATATCCAGAAACCATCTTTCGCATCTATTATTAATATATCATTTATTTTGTCATACATTGCATTTCTTATTCTATCCTGCCAAGGATTATTGATTTTTAAAAATGGAATTTTATCTACGTCTATCTCGCCATCTAAAATAACAGCAATTGCAGGGGGACGCATAAAAAAGCCTGTAATACCTATAATCAATAGAATAATCGAAACATATATTCCAATTTTTAGATGATAGTCATATAATACTTTATATAAATACCATTTTATCACTTTAATTTTTTCGCTTAATTTGATTTTTATAATTGTTGATTTTGGTAATATCCAGATTAAAAGACCACTTATAGATAAGAATACTACTGCTAATCCTGCTATATCAAATATAATTTTACCCAATATTCCCCATATTTCTCCCGTATGTAATTGAAAAAATAATTCTATAAATGTAAGTTTATTATTCCGATCATCTCTTAATAATTTAACTTTATGAGGATTACTTTGTAATTGTTTGTCTATCAAATACAAATACGATGATGAAAAAACTGCTATCGAATCTTTATAATCTAAAATTTTTACAACTTTTTCATTTTCTTCTTCTAATTTTAGTTTTTGCCAATATCTTTTTTCGAAATTATAATAATACAAACCTCCAAAAGTTCCTGCTAAAATCCCTTTTGGAATACTATCTTCTAATAAATAAATTGATTTTGTCTTACAATAATATTGAGAATTTGGTAAACCTTTAGTAATTAATCTATTAAAATGTTTTCCTCCATCCGTAGAAACAAAAATACCTTCGTATCCTCCAATTATATGTAAATTTTTATTTGTTTTAAAGTATTTGTAGTCAGTAATTGAACTTCTATTCCAATTCTCAAAGTAATAATTTGATGGTATCAAATTTTTCGGAACAGAAATGGTAGATATTAATTCAGGATGATTTAGTAAAATACCCGAAATACCCATCCATACTATAAAAATTGAAATTATAATGCTAGTCCATTTGTGGATTATTTTAGAATATCTATATATAGTTTTCATTTTTATCAAATCAGATTATTAAGTCCGATATAAAAATAAATAATTTTTTTAAGATAACCAAATTAGGCAGTAATTATACTTAAATAATAGTTTTTGATATAAATTAATTTAGTAATTAGATATGAACGAAAAGAAAAAATATATTACCGCATTAGAAGAACTCTCTAAAATAATAGGTAGAGCAGGTGAAAATTTATTATATGCAAGTTCTCCAAAAATTACAAAATTAGGTTTATTCATATACGATTCAAAAGGTGAAATTAAAGCTTTCGATAGAACTTCAGTAAATCCATTAGGAATAATTATCAATAAAAAATTATAATTATTTTAATTTTTCAATTTGTTTATTTAAATCAATCTTTACAAATCCATAATATGGTACTAATTCTAATGCTTTTATCATAAATTTAATTGCTTCAGATTTATTACCTAACAAAATTTCTAATTGAGCTAAATAAGCGTAAGCTTCAGCATCGGTACCCCAATTTATAGTATAATTTTTTTCGATATTGTTTTTTTTGTTTAAATCTAAAACTTTAAATAATAATTCTCTTGCTAATTTTTTGTTACCGCCATAAAATTCTGGTGTATGCATTAAATGAGTAGCTGCAACTATTAGAACTTTAGTATCATTAGGATTTAGTTTATATGCTTCCTCCATATATTTTTTTGCTTCTATTCCATAAATTATAGCCTTTAAAATTGATAAAGAGGATAATTTACCATAAGCTGCAGAAATTAAAGCAAGAATCTCGGCTGTGCTATTTATTTCATTTACAATTTTAAAATTTTCTAAAGATTGTTCGAATTTATGGAAAGCTTTATCCCTATTAAAATTATAATAAATTCTTCCTAAACAATACTGAACAATCCCTTTATAATAATTATTTAGATAATATATTTGAAAATTGGTTGTATCTAAATCTATAAGTAATTGTTCTAATTTCTTATAGTTAAAAGAGTAATAATATTTATCTATAGTATCTTTTATACTATTTGGATATAAATTAATATATATAAGGAATATTAATAGAATTATTATTGTTTTCATTAATATAATGTTAAATTTTGTTAATATTCAAAAATATATTAATTTTAAATACTTTTAAATTAATTAATTCTAACTTTTGAAAATGGAGTATTAAGTGTTTTTATCATTTCGTATCAAAATTACAATAATTACAATATTTGCAATAATATTGCCAATAATTATCATACAATTTGTTTCAATTAAAATGCAAAACAGAATTGCTTCCGAAGCAGATAAAGAGCTTATTAATTTAACAAATAACAATATCAAACAAATTGCAAAAGATGCTTATTCGCTTTGTCAGATGAGTAATGAAATATTAAAAAATAAGAATAATATTGCAATTAAAGTGCTTAAAGATAAAATTAGAGAAAATGGAAACATTAAAATTACTAATCAAAATGTAAAATGGTTAGCACGCAATCAATACACTAATCAAGAACAAGAAATAATTTTACCAAAAATTAATTGCGGTAATATCTGGTTAGGTCAGATTAGTAATTTCGAGCAAAAGGCTCCAATTGTGGATGATGTAACAAACATTGTGGGCGGTACGATAACAATTTTTCAAAGAATGAATGACAAAGGAGATATGCTTAGAATTTCTACTTCAGTCCCTACGAACAATGGTCAAAGGGCTATTTCTACATTTATTCCAGCAATTAATCCAGATGGTTTAAACAATCCTGTTTTAGAAAAAGTATTGAAAGGCGAAATTTATACAGGAATTGCTTATGTAGTAAACGATTGGTATATTACTGTCTATGAACCAATTATTGATGTCTATAATAAAGTAATAGGAATGATATATGCAGGTGAAAAATTATCTTCCATTAATAGCCTTAGGAGCTCACTTCAAAATATAAAAGTTGGTGAAAAAGGATATTTATTTGTTATCGGTACTATTGAGCCTTTCAAAGGTAAATATATTATTTCCAAAAATGGAGAATTAGATAATAAAAACATTATTGATGCTGCAAGTATTGAAGAAAAGCCATTAGTTGTGAAAATGTTAGAAAAGGCAGAACAACTAAAACCAGATGAATTAATTACATTCGAGCATATGTGGAAAAGTCCCTTAGACTCATTACCGAGCGAACGTATTACTTCCTTAGCATATTTTAATGAATGGGGTTGGATAATTGGAGCTACAACATTTAAAGAAGATTTCTATGATACCAAAGAATCAATAAATCTAATTCTTGGAGAATTACAAAGAAATCTAATTTTAGTTGGTATAGGAACTATTATTCTATTCGTAATTTTAGCATTTATTTTATCTAAAAGAATGACTAATCCTTTGAATTTCGTTATTAAAGTTGCAGAAAAAATATCTAATGGATTAATTTCTGATGCCAAAAATTTAATTATTAACTATAAATCTAAAGTAGGTATAGAAAATACAAGCAGTAATATAAATGATGAATCTATTAAATTAATACTTAAATTTGAAAAAATGTTAGATAATTTAGAATCGTTAATAGGTCAAGTCCAAAAATCAGGTATATCTGTATCTACTTCAGTTACTCAAATATCTGCTTCGGCTAGAGAACTAGAATCAACAATAGCAGAGCAAGCCGCACTAACTACTCAAGTAACTGCATCAAGCAAAGAAATTGCAAAAACCTCCGATAAATTAGCAAATACAACTGATGAACTAATGAATACTGCTTCAGAGACTAGCGAAATTGCTGAAAATGGTGTTAAAAAACTTAATACTGTAGTAGAAAACTTAGATACTATGCAAAATTCAAGTTTAGAAATACATAAAAAATTAGAGTTAATTAAAAACAAAACTAAAAATATTAACAATATCTTAGTTGCTATAACAAAAGTAGCCAATCAAACTAATTTGTTATCGCTTAATGCAGCAATAGAAGCAGAAAGAGCTGGTGATGCAGGCGGTGGATTTGCTATAGTTGCTAGAGAAATACGTAGATTAGCAGATCAAACATCTATCTCTGCACTTGATATTGAAAAATTAATAAATGAAATGCAGAAAACAGTAACCGAAGGAACAGATTATATAATTAGTTATGCGAATACTAATAAGCAAAATTCTGAACAAATATATCAAATTATAAAAGAAATAAAAGATTTGATAGCCAGGATAAACGAATTACCTAATAAAGTACTTGTTTTAAAAAATGGAATGGATATCCAATCAGAAAGTGCAAATCAAATAAGTGAATCTATGAAACAACTAAATAGTGTAACATATCAAACTCGAGAATCTGTTATAGAATTTAATAGTGCAGCAAAAAATCTTAAAATTGCTATTGAAAATTTAAATGAAGAACTAAAAAAGTTTAATATTTAATGAAACTAATTCCAATTTATTTAAATGATAATATTTACGCTTTAGAGGTAAATTATGTAATTGAAATAATACCTATAGTTAAAATTATTGATAATTTAGATAAAAATTCTCTGTTAGTAGGTGTAATTAATTATCGTGGCGAAATACTTCCATTACTCGATTTTAAAAAAATTCTAATAAACCAATTCAGCGAAAAATTGCTAAATACCAGAATTGTAATTATAAAAGCAAACAAAAAATTTGGCTTAATTGTAGAAAATTTAAATGATATAATAGAGATTAATAATAATATTATTAATGAAAATTATATTCAGTCAAGTATTGTTAAAAAATATGTTAATTATTTAGGAAATGTAGTAAATATAATTAATTTGCAATCATTTGATAATTTTTTAATTTCTAATGAATAATTATTTCTATAAAATATTAACAGTTTTAGAAGAAGAAATAGGATTAGAGCCTGAATCTCTTGGATATAAATATATCGAAAAAAGCATCAATAATACAATTTTAAAACTTGGTCAAATTGATGAAAAAGAATTCTACAAAGAAATAATTATTAATAAAAAAAGTTTAGAACTATTTATCGAAGAAATAGTTATTTCTGAGACTTGGTTTTTAAGAAATAGAAAATCATTTGATTATCTAAAAGTATATTTAAATCAATCAAAAATACTCAAGAGTAATTTAAAAATATTATCTGCGCCTTGCTCTACAGGCGAAGAAATTTATTCTATTATTTTTATGCTTTACGAATCAGGTATTAGTTCAGTTAATTGTAATTTAGCTGCTTGGGATATTAATCAATTGAATTTGCTTAAAGCTAAAAAAGCAATTTATAAAAAATTATCTCTTAAAGAACTTAATGATATTGAAATAGAAAAGTATTTTACTAAAGATGAGAATTTTTATAAAATAAAAGATGATTATTTGCAGTATAAAATAGATTATAAACAAATTAACCTTACAAAAAAGTTATTAGAAATAAATGAAAAATATGATATTATTTTCTGTAGAAATCTAATAATTTATTTAAATGAAAAGGCAAGGAAAAAATTAATATCTAACTTAAAGCATTTACTAAAAGATGATGGAATTTTATTTGTAGGAGATAGTGAATTAAATTATTTTTTGAATAATGGATTCGATAAAATAGATAATAATACAGCTATAGCTTATAAACCATTGCCCCAAGAAATAAATAAAAAATTAAATAATAAAAAGAAAGATTTTAAGAAGGAGTCTTTAATTGAATCAATATCGTTAAAAATTGAAAATAATACAAATGAAAAAAACAATATTGAAGTAGAATTACAAAATTTAATCTCTTTAAACCATTTTGATAAAGCTGAATTAATTTGCAAAGAAAATATAAATAGGAACAAATTAGATTGGAAAAATTATTTTTGGCTGGGAGTTATATTTTTTATTAAAGAAGATTATAATAAATCGAAAGATTATTTCTTAAAAGTTTTATTCTTAAATCCACTTGAATATGATACTTTAATATATCTTAGTATAATAGAAAATAGAGAAGGAAATTTAGAAAAATCAGATTTATACAAGAAAAGAGCAAAAAAAATATATGAGGATAATTATAAATGACTAATTCAATTTATATAAACGTAGATAATTGTTGGGAAAAAATTGGGATTTTCGGTGATAATACTTGTGAAATTTTACCAAATGTAGAGCATTGCTATTATTGCGATGTTTTTAAAAAAGCGGGTAGAGATATATTTAACAAGGCGATACCACAAAATTTTATTGAAGAATGGACCGAAATATATTCTAAAGCAAAAGATAAAGAAGATACAGAAAAAATTGCTCTTGTAATATTTAAAATCAGTGATGAATGGTTCTCAATAGAAGCTAAGCTATTTATTGAAGCCTTAACAAATAGAAAAATACATCCAATACCTGAGAGAACGAATAAGTATTTCTACGGTATTTTAAATTTCAATGGTGAGTTACTTTTGTGTTTAGCATTAAATAATGTTTTAGGCATTGAATTTTTGGATAAAAATTATAACTTCGGACGATATTTAGTAATAAATCTTGATAATTCAAGGTATTGTTTCCCTGTAGATGAATTTTTACCTGTAAAATCTATTCCTATAAAAGAACTAAAAGAAGTGCCTATAAATACTAAAAAATATACTAATTCTGTTTCTACCCACATTTTTAGTATAAATAATACAAAAGTTTCTTTTATAAATGCCGATAAATTAAAAAGCGAATTTGAAAGGGTATTAGTTTGGTAAATAGTAAAAAAAATATAGATTTATCTCTTCTAGAATTATTTAAATCTGAGTTAGAAAATAATTCCCGAATTATCGAAAATGGATTAATTGAATTAGAAAAAAATTATAACTTTGATAATTTAGAGAATATAATGAGAGCAGCGCACTCTATCAAAGGTGCTGCCCGTATTGTAGGGTTCGAAATTGCTGTAAAATTAGCCCATTCCATTGAGGATTTGTTAGAAAAAGCTTTAAAACAGAATTATAAACTCTCGACAACTGATATTGATAATTTATTAAAAGGTAATGATGTTTTTCTCGATTTGCTAAAAGATGATTACAAAAATATTCCCGATAATTTAGAAAGAAATTCAAAAAATATTGAAGAAATATCTATAAAAATTATAAATCATCAGCCTAATAATGAAATATTAGCTAAAAATCCTCCGAAGAATGAAACCTCAAATATTATTACTTTTTCTGAAAATTATGAAAAAGTAGATGATTTTATGATAGAACTATTTATAAATGAGTTTAATAAAGAATTTGAAAATATTTGTAATTATAAAAAACTATATTCAGAAGACCAAAAAATTGAATATGCTAATCAAATCTTATCTTCTATTCATTCTTTGAAAGGTGCTTCTCGAATTATTAAATTAGAGCCATTGAATTTTCTTACTACTAAAGTAGAAGAATATTTAATTAATAAGATAGATAATAAAAACATTATTAATATTGATTTTACTGAAATATGTAATTTTTTAAAAGGTGCTACTTCTTGTACAATTGATAATATCTACGAATATTTCTATGACAATAAACAAAATGTAATTGAATTGGTAAATAAATTATTCCAACAACATAACGTAATAGTCGAAGAAACTTTTAAAACTAAACCAATAATTAATATATTAGATAATAATGTCTCTAATAATAAAAAGAATCAAATAGATGATAAATTTATAACAGTATATTCTGAAAATTTAAATAAAATTCTTGGATTAAGTGGAGAATTACTAATTCAAACTAAACTATTAAAGCCCTATATCAATAAATTATTATCAATCAAAAAAGACTTTTTGCAAATTACTAGCTATAAAGATTTTATCGAGCAGCAATTATTTGATTATTCTCTATCAAATGAAATTAAAGAAAAATTTGATGAGTCTTCGATTTTATTAGATAAAGTTCTTTCTTCGATAATAGAGTATATACAAAATTTTGAAAATTTCTCTCGAAGAGTAGAAATTACAGCCGATAAACTTTACTCTGAAGCAATCGATACTCGAATGAAACCATTCTCTGAAGGTATAAATGGTTTCCAAAGAATGGTAAGAGATTTATCTAAAAAATTAAATAAGAAAGTTAATTTGGTTATAAAAGGTGAAAATACAAGAGTGGATAAAGATGTATTAGAAAAATTAGAATCTTCGTTGAGCCATTTAGTTAGCAATGCTATCGACCACGGAATAGAAACGCCCGAAGAAAGAGTAAAACTTAACAAGAATGAATTTGGTACAATTACTATCGAAGCAAAACACCAATCAGGTATGTTATTTATTATTGTAAGTGATGATGGGCGTGGTATTAATTTAGATAAATTAAAAAATAAAATTATCGAAAATGGATATACAAGCAAAGAAATAGTAGAAACTTTATCTAAATCTGAATTATTTGAATTTTTATTTTTACCTGGATTTTCAACTAAAACTAATACTTCCGAAATTAGTGGTCGAGGAGTAGGTTTAGATATAGTATTTACTGCAGTAAGTGAAATAGGCGGGATTATTAAAGTAGATTCTAATGAAAAATTTGGTACAACATTTGTGTTACAATTACCGCTTACTCTATCAGTAATGCGGTCTTTGTTAGTAGAAATTAATAATCAAACCTACGCCTTCCCATTATCAAAAATCGAAAGAGCTTTAACTGTAAATGCTAATGATATACTAAATTCGGAAAATTCTCAATATATAATTTATGAAAATGAAAATCTCGGTATAATTGATGCTAACCAGGTTTTTAATAATAAAAATTACAATTTAAACAAAAAAGAATATAATATAATTGTTATTAGTGATAAATATAATAAGTACGGTATAGTGATTGATAAATTTATAAATCAGAAGGATCTAGTATTATTACCATTAGATAAAAAATTAGGTAAGATTCCTAATATTAGTAATGGTGCTATTCTTGATGACGGAAATCCAACTTTGGTAATAGATGTAGATGATCTTGTAAGAAGTATAGATTTGATTCTTAAAAATGGTCGAACAGAAAAAATAATCAAAAAAGTTCAAGATAATAATAATAGATTAAAAAAAGTATTGATAGTAGAAGATTCTGTTACTGTTCGTCAAGTAGAGAAAAAATTATTAGAAAATAAAGGCTATCACGTTACTTTAGCTGTAGATGGTGTAGACGGCTGGAATATTCTAAATCGTGGTGAAGGGTTTGACCTAATAATAAGTGATATAGATATGCCGAGAATGAATGGCATAGAATTAGTTAAAAAAATTAGAAATGAAGAAAAATATAAAGATATACCGATTATGATAGTTTCTTATAAAGATAGAGAAGAAGATAAATTAAAAGGATTAGAAGCTGGAGCAAATTATTACTTAACTAAAAGTAGTTTTCACGATGATACTTTAGTAGAAGCAGTAATAGACCTAATTGGCGCAGCTTGATAAATGAATATTGCAATTGTAAATGATTTAGATATCGAAATTTATGCTTTAGAAAAATTTATAGAACATAATACAAATTATAATATTATTTGGACTGCTAAAAACGGTCAAGAAGCAATCGAAAAAAATAATCAATCAAAAGCAGACTTAATTTTGATGAACCTTAATATGCCTGTTTTAGATGGACTGGAAGCTACTAAGCAAATAATGAAATCAAATCCAACTCCAATTATAATTATTACATCTTCTGCTGAAAATTTTAAAAACAAAGTTTTCGAAGCTCTTGGAGAAGGTGTATTAGATATCAGTTCTGTACCTATTTTTTCAAAAAATAAATTCGAAGATAAAGGTGAATTACTAAAAAAAATTAAAACTGTAAAAAAACTTTTGGGCAATAAATCAAATGATGATATTCATAAAGTTAAATCAAAAAAAATTGATTTTAAATTAGTTTTAATTGGTACATCAACCGGTGGACCTAAAGCAATTTCTCAAATTTTACAAAAATTGCCATCTAAAATTAATGGTTCATTAATTATAATTCAACATTTAGATAAAAGCTTTAGTAAAGAACTAGTAGAATGGCTATCTCGATTTTCTCAAATAAATTTGCAAATCCCGAAATCTAGTAATAATATTGAAAAAGGAAAAATATATATTGTTACAGGCGATGAACATCTCTCTTTAATAGATAACAAATTTTATTATTCTAAAGAACCTAAAAACTTACATTATAAACCTTCGATTGATAAATTTTTCGAAAGCATTTCTAATTACGATATTTTAAAGGGTGTTGCAATTATATTAACTGGTATGGGTAACGATGGTACTAAGGGTCTAATTTCTCTAAAGAAAAAAGGATGGATTACAATAGCCCAAGATGAATACACTTCTACAGTATTTGGTATGCCAAAGTCTGCAATAGAATCGACTGCAGTAACTTATATTTTAGGTATTAATGAAATTAGTGATTATATTGCAAAATTTTTAAAGGAATAATTAATGAGTGATAATCTAAAAGGTATATTAGATAAAAAAATAGGTGAATATAAGATTAAAGTTTTGCTTGTAGATGACCAATTAATTGTAGGCGAAACAGTAAAAAGAATGCTTTCTGAAAATGCAGAAATTGAATTTTATTTTTGTCAGCAACCAACCGAAGCTATCAAAATGGCTCAAGAAATAGAGCCAACTATTATTCTACAAGATTTGATTATGCCCGATATAGATGGTCTTACATTAGTTAAATTCTATCGTTCACATCCTAAATTAAAAAATATCCCTATTATTGTATTATCATCAAAAGAAGAAGCAACAACCAAAGCCGAAATGTTCGAAAAAGGCGCAAACGATTATTTAGTTAAATTACCTGATAAGATAGAATTAATAGCAAGAATTAAATATCATTCTGCCGCTTATATCAATCTATTACAACGTAACGAAGCATATTTATCACTCGAAAAAAGTCAAAAAGCACTTGCTAACGAACTAAACAAAGCAGCCGAATATGTAAAATCGCTATTACCTGAAAAAATATCTAACGATTTATTAGAAACATTCTGGGAATTTATACCATCAGCACAACTTGGAGGAGATGCTTTCGGTTATCATTGGATAGATAATGATAATTTTTGTTTTTATCTTTTAGATGTATGTGGGCACGGTGTAGGTTCAGCTTTATTATCTGTATCGGCAATTTCTAATCTAAGAAGTCAGACATTATCAGCAGACTTTACAAAACCAAGTGAAGTAATCGGAATGCTAAACAAAGCATATCAAATGAGCGAGCACAATGATTTGTATTTTACAATCTGGTATGGTGTAATTAATTTTACAACACGGGAATTAAAATATATTAGTGCAGGCCATCCACCGGCATTTGTAATTTATAATAATGAAATTAATGAATTAATGAACGAAAATTTTATTGTAGGCGGTTTGCCCGATTTCCCATTCAAAGAATCTAGAATAATTCTACCAAAGAATACCGATATATTTGTATTTTCTGATGGGGTTTATGAAATAGAGAAAAAAGATGGCACTTTCTGGACCCTAAACGAAGCCAAGCAATATATTTTATTCAACAATACTCCAAATGGTGATATATTATACAAATTACACGAGTATGTAAAATCTATTTCCGAAAAAGAAATTCTTGATGATGACTTTTCGATAATCAAAATCAAACTGAAATAGTTAAGAATAGAATTTAATTTATTAAAATTATTATAAAATAATCTATAATTAAAATAAAAAAATTGTAAATTGAATTAAAATATCAATTACATCAGTATCTATTTCTTAAATTATTGAAATATACATTATTAAAATTTTGAATATTAATAAAATTTATATAAATTATTTTTTATTAATTAATATTTTTTAAAATTAATATGGTCAGTTATGAGACTAAAAATTTTCTTAGAACCAAAATCAAACAACTTTGTTTTACCAATTAATTATAACTATCATCTTAGTTCTGCTATTTACAAAATATTCTTACATGGCTCGAAAGAGGTAGCAACTTGGCTACACGAAGTTGGCTATAAAGATGAAAAAGGAAGAAAACTAAAACTCTTTAATTTTTCAAATTTAATGTTTAGTCATTATCAAGTCGAGAATAATTTATTAAAATGTTTTGGAATGACTTCTTTCATTTTCTCAGCTCCAATTGAAACTAATTTAGTCAAGTATTTTATTGATGGTATAATGAAAAAACCAACTTTCAAAATTTATCTTCAATCACAAACATTAATTTTTAGAATAACTACTATTGAACTACAGGAAGAATTGAAAATTGAAAAACAATCTGATTATAGTTTAATGACACCTGCTACAGTGTCTATTCAGAATAATGCAGGTGATAAAAAAAGAATTATTTATTTAAAACCAATTGATGATGATTATGCTTTTCGTTTATCGAAGAATTTAAAGAAGAAATTTAAAATACTACATAATTATGAATATGACGAAGATATAAATATTTCTATAAAGCCAGAGAGTATAAAATCTAAGCTAATAACTATCAAAGAAGGATTGCCGCAAGAGATTAAAGTAAAAGCGTATTTGTTCGACTTCGTTTTAAAGTCACTGCCGGAAATTCATCGTATTGCTTATTATTGTGGCATTGGCGAAAAAAACAGTTTAGGTTTTGGCATGATTCGAAAGAAATAGAGTGAGGGTTATATGTATTACGTTAAATACTTAGGAACTTTTGGTTTTATTAAACCTTGGACAGCTGTAAGGGATTCGGAAACCTTCAGTCAACAATTTTTAACTCCTTCAATTATCGAAGGAATTGAAAAGAAACTGTTTCCAGATTTATTGGAAAATGAAATTCCGGGTATCAAGAAAATTATTAACCATCGCTTGAGTTATTCTGGGATTGACTATCAACAGGAAGTTACTATGTCCAAAGGTTATAAGAAAGAGAAAAATGTATTACAAAAAAGCCGTAGCATAATAAAAAGAGGAGTTTTGATTTATCCTAAATTATATCTATTGTTTGAGAACCAAACTGATGCAGAAATTGCATACAGTCAAACTATTTGTTTGGCACGAAACGAAGACTTAATGTTTCCAATTGAAATAAAGAAAACTGAGTGTGAAGATTTCGATAAAATTCCCGGATTCGAATTAGTATTTACTGAAGATAATAAAGGAATTTTGGTAGGTGTAAATAGATTTAATAACAAACTAATGTATGGGAATCTCAAGGTTGTTGGTAATCCATTAAGTGATGAATATGAAGAATATTGATAATATTTTAGCCAAAAGTAAAGAGTTTGGTTCTATTAATCTACTTGAACATACTAAACACGTCGTAAAAGCGGCTGAACATTTTGCCCAAAGAATATCTTACCAATTTAATCTCGAAATTGTTCGTTATGGTGCAATTATTCATGATTTGGGTAAAGCACATCCCTATTTCCAAAATATGATTAATAGAGATGAAAATGATGATTTTGACTTCGGACAATACAAGCATCGGCACGAAATATCCTCTTTGGGCTTTTTGCCTGCTGTACCAAAAAATTATTGGAATAATGTTATTGATATGGTAGTAGCCCACCACAAGTCAATTGATAAAGATTTAAGTAACAGAGGAATTTTAGATTTGGATAATAATGATAGATGTTTTATTAAAAATCATTTGCAAGATTGGGATGAATGGAAAATTTATGGGATACAAATATTAAATCATTTTGGAATTGAAATTAAAGATATTAGCTACGATAATGCTTATAATGCTATAAAATATTCGGTGGATTATTGCTATAACAAAGCATATGGCTTTTCACTTTATCGCGGTTTAATGAAAGCCGCTGACCATTTTGCTTCTGCATTTGGACAAGATACTGAACATTTTTTAAAGCGAACTTTTTACTTACCTAACCTAAATTCTTACTTTGATGAATGTAGAAAAAGTGAAACTTATCCATTATCTTTAATTGATGTTAGTGATCCAAGGCCACACACGGTTGTTATTGCACCAACTGGTGCAGGCAAAACTGATTTTTTGATGAAAAGAACACAAGATAGAGTTTTTTATACACTACCATATCAAGCATCGATAAATGCTATGTGGAATAGATGTAAAAAAATGGACAAAGACAATCCTGATATAAGATTGTTACATTCTACTTCGAAAATAATTGCTCAAAATAATATTCAAGAAAGGATTTTACAACCATTGATAGGTTCATCAATTAAAATTTTAACTCCTTATCAAATAGCAGCAATAATTTTTGGCACTCCTGGATACGAATCCATTATGCTCGATTTGATGAATTGCGATATAATTCTTGATGAAATACATACTTATTCGGATATTAGCCGTTCTATTGTTATCGAAATTGTTAAAATCCTTAAAGAATTGAATTGCAGAATACATATAGGAAGTGCTACTATGCCTACAAAATTAACAATTGAATTAATACAATTACTTGGAGGAAAGGATAATGTGTTTGTAGTTAGATTGGATAATGATACTCTCGATACGTTTGATAGACATCTTATAGATAAGATTACTACATTAGGCGAAATTAATAAAATAATTGAAGATTCGCTCGTTCAACAAGAGAAATTGCTAATTGTAACAAACACAATAGACAAAGCACAAAATTTATTTATGAAAATCGAAGAATTTTATCCCGAAATCCCTAAAATGCTTATCCACAGTAGATTTAGAAGGAAAGATAGAGCTCGTTTAGAAGAAATTTTAAAAGATGAATTTGATGGTAATGGCAGTAACGATGGTAAAAGACCTTGCATTGTGGTATCCACTCAAGTGGTCGAAGTTAGTTTAGATATTAGTTTCGATAGGATGATAACAGAAGCTGCACCTATTGATAGTTTAATTCAAAGATTTGGTAGAATTAATCGTAGAAGAGATAATTTAAGACTAAATCCCGAACAAAGAGTATACAAACCTATTCATATATATTATGACCATCAAAACTACAAACCCTATAAAAAAGAAATAGTAGAGAAAAGTATTGAGGTTTTACCATCAAATATGGAACTATTAAAAGAAAGAGAATTACAAAGCAAAATAGACCAAGTGTATCAAGAATTAAATGTGCCGCCTATAGACGTTCATTTAATATATAGGAATGGGCAATATGTAATACGTGAATTGACCGATAATAAGTCTATTCTGATGGATTTACTTGAAATTGATGCAGCTGTGTGTATATTAAAAAGTGATGTAGAAAATTATGTAAATGCAAGTTATGAGGATAAATCTAAATATGAAATACCTGTTTCGTACCAAAAAATAAGAAAATATAAAAACAAATTGGACCAACTAATGATAGGAAATTATCCATTTGTTATTGAACAAAGCGAAGAGGAGCACATAAAATACGGATTATTTTTTAACACAAATAATATTGATAATTTTATTTAATATTAAGAGTAAAAAATGTATACAAGTTATATTGGTAAAAAATTTCTTCAGTATTATAAAGAAGAATATAATAAACCTGATAGTTATACCGCTGAGCAATTTTTTGATGAAATAATGTTCCCACTATTTTTCAATGACACACGGCATTTGATGCATGTTTCAAATTCGCCTTTTTTCCAAAAACCAAGTGAAAAAAATATTTTGGAGTATGGCTCCAAAACACTGGCTCAGTACAATCATTTTAAAAATAAAATTAACGAAGGTATCTATGGATTCGAAATACTAGTCGGATTTGGCTCGAATGATGTTACCACAGAAACTTCTGGACAATTATCTAATATAAAATTTAATTATACAAAAGAAGATATTTACTGCTCTTGGATAGGACAGGCTCTTTCGGTAATTGTTAAAGGTGGCATTGCAATTCTATTTGACCAGAAGGATATTTTACTTCAAATTCAAAAAGGTTGGGAGCATTATTCTAAGTATTTAAAGCAAACACCAGGACTAAAAGACAAGCAAATTGAGACTTGGAATGGCAATTTCTTAGCTTTAACATTAAATAATAAAAATACGCAATTTGATTACTCTAAAATAAAGTATGGAGAGGTTCAAAAAAATATAGCAATACTTACATTAAATTGGACAGAGATTTTTTTTGAAATTACTAAATACTATAAAACTAATGATTTATTGATATATGTTTATTTATTATCCCAAACTAATAATACTTATGGTTATTTTATTTTAAAACTTCACGAAATTAATAAACTATACGAATTCCGAGATAAATACTTTATTTCGGAAAAGGATAGTGTCCTATCGGATTATGAAATTTCTAAATTAGAACCTTACTATAATTTTAGGGAAGCGTGTAAAATGGGGGTAATAGGGCTTAGGTCGTTCGAACCAAAAGGTTTGCGGCAATATATAAGTAAAGGTTCGATGGCATTTTCTCAAGGTAAAAGTATTGATATTGAAAAAGAAAATAATTATTATGTTTATAAATTATGGATTATAACTATGCTAAACAAAAAAGAATTACTTGAACTATCTAAGCAATTTGCAAAATTGCTTGTCGAGTCTGTTGATATAATCAACAAAAATAAAAAAACAACAACTGCTTATGACAACTTTGTTAATGAATTATTTGAATCTACATCCCCTAAACAATTCATAAATAAAATTAATGATAAAATTAATGATTTGATGAACGAAGATAATAAAGATATTCTTCATAATCTTGTAGAAGAAGTCATTTTAATGCCAAAAGATAATTTCCCATTATTTATTACATTAATAAAGTTTGAATTTAATTATTTAAATAAAGGAGTTAAAAAATGAATAATCAACCTTTTCTTTATTTCCGTGGATTAAGAAAATCAGACCATACTGTATTTGTTGTTAGTGACGGTCAAAAAAAATATTTTGATCCAGTTTTTAGAGTAAATGTTCCATATTCAAGTGGTCAGCAAGTAAAAAGACAAATTATTGAGTCGCTACTAAGAATTTTAAACAGAGAGCCGGCCCCAGTAACATTTTATTTTGATGCACCAAAATTACAAGAACGTGAGGTAATTACTCCTGCGGATCCAAATTATATTGATCAATTAATTGGTGGTTGGATGGTTTCGCTAAAAGGCGGTGAAACTAAAACTCTAAAAAGGCGAAGCCCTCTATCTATTTCTGCATTACATCCCCTTCATCCTCTATTAAGTGGCTTAAATAACGAAAGTATTACATTCGACCGTAGCGATAGACCTCATATTCATAAAGTAATTGTTAGAAATGAAAATGGTGAAATTTTATCTGAAGAAGAAATAAATAAATTACTTGCTGGTTCTGATAGAAGTTTAAGTAGAAAATGGATACCCGATAATACAAGAGCCACTGGTTTATTTGTATACGACATAGCTATAGATTTACGAACTCTTTTTTGCGTTTCAACAAATAAATTAGAACCAGAAATTACACCTGCTACAGAAGAAAATCTAAGAAATCAAGGATGGATAGAGACTAAAAACTCTTTCGGCAAGTGTCTTTTAGCACCAAAGACAATACGTGATCAAATAATTAATGCTTTGGCTAAAGCCTTAATCAACTGGAGAATTACTTCTAATCAATCCCGAACATTCTCGCTGATGGAAAATATTGCTATTGCTATTAGCGACAATGCCAACAAAATTGCTTTTTCAATTCGTGCTGAATTAAGTGATGCAACCGATCGCCCAACGGCTATTCCAGTAATTGACGAAACTTCTGGTGCATACTTATTCCTCACTCCGTTGGTTTCCTCCATCATTCCTGGATTTAGCGGATCAGCGGATGCTTTGGACAAAGCCGAACAATTTTTGATTAACTATTTAAATTCATTTGATTACGAAAAGCAAGAATTTATAAATTAACTTTGAACATTACCGGCATATATTTCGCTTATTATAATGTTTGCCATCGGAAACTTTGGCTATTTGCTAATAAAATTGATATGGAACATAATTCCGAAATTGTTGATTTGGGTAGATTTATTTCTAACTCTACCTATGAAAGAGAGAAACACGAAATTCATTTAATTAATGAAAATTTCGATATTGTTCTTGATTACTTCGATTCTAAAAACAATATTATACACGAGATAAAAAAATCAACAAAAATGGAAGATTCTCATATTTGGCAAGTTAAATTTTATATTTATGTTTTAATTCAATTAGGATTAAAAAACGTAACTGGGGTAATTGATTATCCTTTACTACGAAAAAAAGTAAGTGTAGAACTAACACCAGACGATTTCAAGAAAATTGAGTCTTACATAAAAGATATTAAAGATATTATTACGAATGAAATACCTCCTAAACCTATTAATAAACCTTTCTGTAAAAATTGTAGTTATTTTGAATTGTGTTATATTTAAATTGGTTTCCTATGAAGAGAAGTTTTTATATTTTCACACCAGGACGTTTGAAAAGAAAAGAAAATACAATATACTTTCTTCCTTACAAAGACTTCGAATTCAATTCAAATGAATATATAGATGATGAATTATTATTTAATGATTTCGATTTAGATGAAACTGATAATAAAAACAAAATTGTATTACCTATCAATGAAATTGATGCTTTTTATATTATGACTGATGTTACACTTAATTCAAAATTCATCTATTTTTGTACTCAATTTAATATTCCTGTGCATTTTTTTAATTTTTATGGGTTTTATTCTGGAACTTTTTATCCTAAAGAATACTTATTAAGTGGTAAACTACTAATTAATCAAGTAAAATTTTATTCTAATGGATCTAAAAGATTAAATATTGCCAAATTAATTGTCGAAGGTGCAAGTTATAACATTGTAAAAAATTTAAAATATTATAATAGTCGAAAGGTTGACTTGAGTTCTGAAATTTTATCAATCGAACAATTAATGAAAGATATAAATAGTACATTTAAAATACCTGAATTAATGGGCATAGAAGGTAATATAAGGAAAATTTATTATTCTACTTTTGATAAAATTATTGGCGAAGAGTTTTCACTATTAACTAGAACATTTCATCCACCAAATAATCCAATTAATGCTCTTATTTCTTTTACAAATTCTTTAGTATATACAGCAGTAATTTCAGAAATTTATAGGACACAACTCAATCCGACTGTATCTTATCTTCACGAACCTGGTGAACGTAGGTTTTCCTTAGCATTAGATATTGCCGAGATCTTCAAACCAATATTTGCAGATAGAATAATTTTTAAATTACTAAATAATAGACAAATTCAATCAAATGATTTTGATTCTAAATTTAACGGTGTTTATCTAAAAGAAAGTGCGAGAAAACTTTTAGTAAAAGAATTTGATGATAAAATGAAAACTATAATAAAACATAAAAAAATTAAAAAAGAAGTATCTTATAGGAGAATAATTAGATTAGAGTGTTATAAATTAATCAAACATTTGTTAGAAGATACAGAATATGAACCTTTTAAAATTTGGTGGTGATATGTATTGCATTGTAGTTTATGATATTAATGAAAAAAGAGTAGCCAAAATGTTGAAACTTACACGTCAGTATTTCAACTGGATTCAAAATTCTGTATTTGAAGGAGAAACTACAGAAGCTAAAATACTTGAATATTTACACAATGCCGAAAAAATCATTAAAAAAGAAGAAGATTCGATAATTATTTACAAAATGAGTACAAATAAATATTTGGATAGAAAAATTATAGGGGTGGATAAAAGCAAGTACACATCTAATATTTTGTAGATTATATGGTAAAAATAGTTTGTCGAGCAATAAAAAATTAAAATAAATCTAAATAAATTAAAATTAAGTTCTTTGAAAATTTGACTGAAATATAGATAAAATAAATATTTGTCGATGTCCTAATAAAATAACATTAAATAAGGTCGACAAAAAAAATAGAAGAAAAAAAATATCAAAAAATAGATTATTATTAATAATTTTATTATATTTTTGTGGGGGGTTTTAATCGCACTATATTAGTATTGAAATATTACAGAATCTACACAAAAAAGCGGTTTAAGTAAAGTTTTAATCGCACTATATTAGTATTGAAATTAATTGGCGTTGGGGGGTATTTTCGCCCGAAAATTCAGTTTTAATCGCACTATATTAGTATTGAA
>Ga0272446_1002828_pt1 | contig 22922 bp, 24 predicted proteins | sample YNPCB0061_FD_194587 | JGI IMG/M metagenome (GOLD analysis project Ga0272446, IMG submission 194587) | Hot spring microbial mat communities from Yellowstone National Park, WY, United States - YNP-CB-006-1 | ecosystem: Environmental > Aquatic > Thermal springs > Hot (42-90C) > Sediment | place... | reverse complement strand
GTGACAACATCACCATGACCGTCGAACTCATCCAGCCCGTCGCCATCGAAGACGGCCTCCGCTTCGCCATCCGCGAAGGCGGCCGCACCGTCGGCGCCGGCGTCGTCACCAAAATCCTCGCCTGAGGGCGGGCCTTCGGGCAGGAGGGAGAAGCCACATGGCGAAGAATAAGGGGGACCGGATCATCATCCACCTCCAGAGCACGGAGGGGCCGGTGTACCGGTACACGACCCAGAAGAACCGCCGGAACGATTCGGGCCGGCTTGAGCTCAAGAAGTACCACCCGGGGCTGCGGAAGCACGTCCTCTTTCGGGAGACGCGGTAACGCCAATGGCACGAGCACAACGCCGGCGCGCGGCGACCGTAGCGCCGGACGGTTCCCAGCCAGCCGAAGGCCCGCGCCCTGCGCGGACGTCGCTGCCGCGGCCCCCGGCAACGCCGGGGCCTATCGCGCGGCCCGAGGCGCCGAAGCGGAGCCCGTTCGGCTTCCTTAAACGGCTCCAGCCGCGGTTCGTGGCGGATATCATTGCCGAGCTGCGGAAGGTGACCTGGCCGTCGTTCCAGGAGACGCGCTACCTGACCATCGTCGTGGCAATCGTCGCCGTGGCGATGGGGCTCTTCCTGGGGGCGGTGGACCTGCTCTTCGGCTGGATCATCGAGAGGCTGTTCTTCTAACGATGACCGACGAACAGAAGCCGATAACCGCGCTCTCCGGCATCAGCCCCGACCAGCCCAGTAAGCGCCCGGCGCGGCGCCGCAAGTCTGAGGACGAGCTCGAGCAGGAGCAGCTCACCGACGAGGAGATCAACGCGCCCGGGCGGAAATGGTATTTCGTGCACACGTACAGCGGGCACGAGAACAAGGTGCGCAACGCCATCAAAGCGACGGTGGAGCGCATGGACGCCGGGGACAAGATTTTCCACGTGGTGGTGCCCACGGAAGACGAGATTGAGATTCGCGACGGCCAGCGGCGGACCGTGAAGCGGAAGCTCTACCCCGGCTATGTCCTGGTGCAGACCATCGAGCTGAAGGAGGGCGACCCCGTCTCCGACGCGGTGTGGCACCTCATTCGGAACACGACCGGGGTGACCGGGTTCGTGAGCTCAGGCACGCGGCCGGTGCCGCTGTCGCAGGACGAGGTGAACCATATCCTCCGTGCGATGCGGATGGAGCAGCCGCGCGTCCGGGTGGCGTTCCAGCCCGGGCAGTCGGTTCGCATCGTTGACGGCCCGTTCGAAGACTTCGTCGGCACGGTCGATGAAATCAACACCGAGAAGGGCCGCGTGAAGGTGATCGTGAACATGTTCGGCCGGGAGACGCCGGTCGAGCTGGACTTCCTCCAGGTGGAACGCGTCTAAGGTACAACGGTGGGAGCCCTGGGGGCTGCCGACGCCAGAACGCAGCACCACCGCCCCGGCCGAATCGGCCGGGGCGGTTCGCTTTTACCGTGTACGACCCCGCCAGGGTCGGGCACCGCGGAGGCCGCCTGGCGTGACCCGGTAGCGCGCCGCGGCTTCCGCCGCGGGGGCGAGACCACCGGGAGACAGCCGCCTGCTAGAAGCCTGCGCGCCCTCCGCGGCCGCGCAGGCGCGGGTCGAGGACGTCGCGGAGTGCATCGCCCGCAAGGTTGAACCCGAGCACCACGAAGGTCAGCGCCATGCCGACGATGAAGGCCATCCAGGGGTTGGACGGCCCGTTGCGGCGGCCTTCTTCGACCATCTTGCCCCAGGAGACGCGCGTGGGGTCGCCGAGGCCGAGGAAGGCGAGGGTCGCCTCAACGAGGATGTAGATGCCGATGGAGCTCGTGAAGGTGACGATGATGGGCGCGGTGATGTTGGGGAAGATGTGGCGGACCATGATGCGGAGGTCGCTTGCGCCGATGGTCCGGGCGGCGAGCACGTAGACCTCTTCGCGGACGGCGAGAACGGCGCTCCGCACGACGCGGGCGGAACTTGCGGTACCCAGGATGCCGAGCGCAATGGTGTTGACGGTGAGGGTGGGGTTGGCCACGACCTGTCCGAAGAGGAGCAGGAGGACGAGCGGCGGGAAGGCCTGGAGCGTATCGACGATGCGCTGGATGAAGAAGTCGGCGAAGCCGCCGAAGTAGGCGCTGGCGAGGCCGACGATGGTCCCGCTGATGGTGGCGATGAGGGCTGCGCCGAGACCGACGTAGAGCGCGGTGCGCGAGCCGTGGACGATGCGCGAGTAGAGGTCGCGGCCGAGACCGTCAGTGCCGAGCCAGTGGGCGGAGGAGGGACCGCCGAACCGGATGGGGAGGTCGCTCTTCTCAAACTTTTCGGGCGGGTACTGGAGGCGGATGGTCGGGTCGACGAGGGCCTTTTCGGCGAGCTCGGGGTCGTAGGCGGGGTTCGTGGCCTTAAAGATGTCCTCGGGGTCGTACCGGTCCACCGCTTCGGCGAAGATAGCAGCGAAGACGCAGAGCCCGATGATGACCACGCCGACGCCGCCGAGGGGCTTATAGCGGAAGAAGCGGCCAATGTGGACCAGCGCCCGGACGAGCACCGGGCGATCGCTGAGGCTGCGCGGCACGCCAAGGGTGCCGGGACGATCGAGGATTGCCTGTTCCTGGGCCATGGCGCTTCTCCTTAGGAGTACCGGATGCGCGGATCGAGCACGCCGTAGAGGAGGTCGATCGCGAGATTCACGAAGACGATGAAGGTAGCGATGACGAGGACGAAGGCCTGCACGACCGGCACGTCGCGGGCAACGATAGCGGCGAGGATGCGCCGGCCTACTCCGGGAATGGCGAACAGGTTTTCGAACACGACGTTGCCCGACAGGAGGCCGGCAAAGGAGAGGCCCAGGACGGTGACCACCGGCACGAGCGCGTTCTTCAGGGCGTGGCGGATGATGATGACGCGTTCACGCAGGCCCTTTGCCCAGGCGGTGCGGATGTAATCCTGGCGGAGCACTTCGAGCATCTGCGAGCGGAGGAGGCGCATGACGCCCGCCCCGGAAGCGAGACCGCCGACAACCGCAGGAATAATGAAGAGGCGCATGCTGGCCCCCGGGTCTTCCCAGAGGAGCGGGGCCGAGCTGATGGGGACATCCCAGAGTTTCCAGCGGACCACGTAGAGGAGGGCCATCGTGGCGATCCAGAAGTTCGGCATGGCGAGTACGAGGATGGCGAAGACGCGCAGGACGTAGTCGATCAATGAGTCCTGGCGGATGGCCGAGATGATGCCGATGGGGATGGAGGTGAGGATGGAGATGACCAGGGACATGAGCGCGAGCTGGAGCGAATACGGCAGGCCTTCCTTCATGCCCTGGAGGGCGGACTCGCGCGTCTGGTAGGAGATGCCGAAGTCGCCGCGGAGGAGGTTCCCGAGGTAGATGAAGTACCGCTGGACGACGGGCTTATCGAGGCCGAGGTCCTTGCGGACGGCATCGATCTGGGCCTGCCGGAGGGCCGGGTCGGTGGAGGTCGGGTCCTGGGCGGCGATGCGCTGGGCGACGAAATCGCCGGGCAGCACGCTCGTAGCGAAGAAGACGAGCGTGGCGACGAGCCAGATGACCGGGATGTTGACCAGTACCCGGCGAAGAATGTAGGTCCTCACTCTCGGTATCCCCCTTCTCCCTGTGAACGTGCACTGCGGGCCGAGCGCGGATTGTACCGCGTCTCGGCCCGCAGCGGAGCACCAAGTTGCTAGGCCGGCCGGCCCTGCCAGGTCGGGTCCTTCTGGTCGAACCACCACTGGGTGCCGTACTGGTGCTGCTGGACGAAGGCGACGGCCTCCGGGTACTTGAGGTAGTTCCAGCGGAGGGACGAGTTCACAGCGACCAGGGTGTAGGGGATGCCAGCGCCGTAGTTCTTGACGAGCTCGCGCATGACCTCTTTCGAGAGCTCCTGGCGCTTGGCGATGTCGAATTCAACGACGGCCTGGGCGGTGAGCTGGTCGACCTTGTCGATCTTGACGCCGAACTGCTGGAACTGCGGCTGGCTGGAGTTGTACTGGAGGTAGTTCAGGAGCGTGGGCTCGGGGTCGGACACCTCGGTGATCCAGCCGAACCAGATGTTGTTCTTCCCGTTGCCGTACTCCTGCTTGACGATCTTGCCGGTGATGGTGGCGTAGGGCTCGATCTTGGCGACGAAGTTGTTGCCCAGCACCTTCTTGAGCTGGTTCGTGATGAGGGCGGCGCCGCCGGAGTAGACGCCCTCCCAGATGTCGGGGATGTCGACGATGATGTCCCCGAGCGCGGGACCGCCGCCGGCTTCCCACATCTTCTTGGCCTCGGCCTCTTCCTTGGCGCGGTCCTCGAGGTAGCCGGGGTAGGTGATGAGCTCCTTCTCGGTGATCGCGAACGCCGCCTGGGTCGGCGGGACGTTGCCCGAGAGGACGGCCTTACCCTGGAGGAGGGACTGGATGACGGCGCGGCGGTCGAAGGCGCGGAAGATGGCGCCGATGAGGTTCGGGTTGTTCCAGGGCGCTGCCCCGCCGTAGTAGGTGCCGGCCTGGGGGTTGCCGCTGAAGATTTTGACCTCGTGGATCTTGCCTTCGTAGCGCTTCAGGAGGTCCTGGATGACCTGGTTCTGGGTCGGGGTGAAGGCATCGAGCTGCTTCTGCTCGAAGGCGGCCTGCTGGGCCGACTGGTCGGTGAAGAGCGGGAGCCACTTCACACCGTCCCAGTTGACCTGGGCGTGGAACTTCTCGTGGCGGACCCATTCGGAGTCGCCTTCAGCGGACCACTTCTTCAGGACGAAGGCGCCGGTCCCGATGACGAGGTCGGCCTTCATGTTGGCGTAGTCCTTTTCGAAGGCGCGGACGGCTTCGGGGGCCTGGACCTTGGCGTAGGAGCCGGCGAGGGTCGTGAGGAAGAAGGGGTCGGGCTTCGAGAAGGTCACCCGGACGGTCCGTGCATCGACGACCTCGACCTTGTCGACGTTCTGGAACGCCGACTTGCGGTAGAAGTTCGGGTCTTCGGTGCCGTCGAGGAGCTTGCCGTTCTTGTTGCGGTTGATGAAGAACGCGACGTCTTCGGCGTTCGCCTGGCGGCCGTTCACGGGCGGCTTGTCGTGCCAGAAGACATTGGGGCGGATGGTAAAGACGATGGTATTGGGGTCGGGCTGCTCCCACTTCTCGGCGAGGCCGCCTTCGAGCTCGGCTTTGGTGAAGCTCTTCCACTGGGTGACGCCGAGGTTGGTCATGCCCATGAGCCAGGCGACCGGCGAGAAGCGGCTGCGGTCGACGTCGAAGGTGTCCCACGTGTTGTTGGCGGAGACGAAGCGGGCGACGCCGCCCTTCTGCGGGGTTTGCGCCGCAGAAGTCGGGCTTGCGGCGGGCGACCCGGAACCGGCGGGCGCGGTCGAGGAGCCGCTGCCGGTATCGTCGTCATCGTCGCCGCAGCCGACGAGGCCGAGGGCTGCCGCGCCGATGCCGGCGGTTGCGGCGCCGCCGAGGACACGGCGCCGGCTAATGCCCTGGCGGGCCAGCTTTCTGGTCCAGTAGTTATCGGACATCGAGATGTGAAATCCCCCCTTGCTGGTGTCGCCCCACCTCGATGGAGTCCATCGACTCCATCAACAGGGAGGGGCGATTCGGGGAGTATACGCACGAGGGCCGTTCGGGGAAGTCATCCTTCCGGTAAATCGAGGTTTACCGGAGGCGAAGGTTTTACCGGGGGCGAAGGATCTGCCGGGCGGCGGGACCGTGATTGTTCGAGAGGCGGGGCGGCGCGATACTTGGTAGTTGGCCCGCTCTTCAGGGGCGGGACTCGTGGAGGCGCGACCTGCGCCGCTTGGACACAAGGAGACTCCATTGGCGAAGAAAGTCCGGGCAGTGTTGACACTGCAGCTGCCCGCCGGGAAAGCGAACCCGGCACCGCCGGTCGGCCCCGCGCTGGGCCAGCACGGCGTGAACATCATGGAGTTCTGCAAAGAGTACAACGCTCGGACGCAGGACAAGATCGGGCTGATCATCCCGGCCCAGCTGACGGTCTATGAGGACCGGTCGTTCACCTTCGTGCTGAAGACGCCGCCGGCGGCCGACCTGCTCCGGCGCGCGGCCGGCATCGAGAAGGGGAGCGGCAACCCGCGGCTCAACAAAGTGGGCCGGGTGACCGTCGAGGACATCCGCAAGATTGCGGAGACCAAGCTGCCGGACCTGAATGCGAACACCGTCGAAGAGGCGATGCGCATCATCGAAGGGACGGCGCGGAGCATGGGGATCGAGGTGGTCGACTAATGCCGAAGCATGGGAAGCGGTACCGCGAAGCCGCCGCCAGGGTCGACAAGTCGCGGTTCTACGGTGTTGACGAAGCAATTGCGCTGGCGAAGGAGATCCACCCGGCGCGGTTCGACGAGACGGTGGAGCTCCACATCAAGACGGGACTGGACCCGCGGCACGCGGAACAGCAGATCCGCGGGTCGACGGTGCTTCCGCACGGGCTTGGCAAGGTGATGCGCGTGCTCGTCTTCGCTGAAGGCGAGGCCGCCGCAGCCGCCCGCGAGGCCGGTGCGGACTATGTCGGGAGCGATGACCTCATCAAGCAGATCGAGGGCGGGTTCCTCGATTTCGACGTGGCCATTGCCACGCGCGAGATGATGGGCAAGGTGGGCCGGCTGGGCCGCATCTTGGGCCCGCGCGGCCTCATGCCGAACCCGCGCTCCGGGACGGTTGTCGGCGCGGAGGACATCGCGAGATCGGTCCAGGAAGCGAAGCAGGGCCGCGTCGAATTCCGGCTCGACCGCCTCGCGAACATTCACGTTCCGCTCGGCAAGGTGAGCTTCGAGGACCACAAGCTGAAAGAGAACATGGCTGCCCTGATCGAGGCGGTGAATGCTGCCAAGCCGAAGGAGGCGAAGGGGCAGTACATCCGGAGCGCGACGCTTACGACGACAATGGGGCCGGGGATTCACCTCGACCTTGCGCAGACGCTGTCGCTGAAGCTCACGTAGACGGGAGGGCACCCCGGGCGGGAGCGCCTTCACCGACGAGGAGGCCCCGGCCATTCTGGCCGGGGCCTTTTGCTTTGGCTACCGGGGGCGGCCCGTCAGTGCGCCGGAGCTGCGTGGCCGCCGTGGGCGTCGCCGTGGCCGTGGGAGTCGTCATCGGCGGGCAGGTCGCGCGAGCGCATGATGGAGATCGGCGCAACCCATTCAGGGTTCTCGGGGAAGCCGCCGACCTGCCGCTTGAGGAGGTACAGCACCCCGAGCACCACCGCAAAGACGCCGACGCCGGCGAGGGACCACAGGATGGTGGGGAGGACATCGATCCCGCCGCCCGCCTGGGCCATGGGGTCCGGCGAACCGTGGCCGTCATCAGCGAAGGCTGGGGCAACGAGCGCGAGGGCGAGGACGAAGGAGAGGAGGAATGCGGAGATGAGGCGTGTCTTCATCGGTGTGGAGTGTAGCAGGGCGGGGAGTGTGGGCCAGCGCGCGGGGCACAAAAATAGGGCCGGTGGATGTGTGGAGCGGACACGACATCCAGCGCGACCCATCTATTGTTTAGCACCTGCTAAGCCCGGGACGCAAGGGCCCGGGCCGGAAAATTTCAGCTGATAACGAAATGTTGATGTTTCGCGCCGCTCGGCCGCGGCTGCGGGGCCGAACGGCCGTCGGCAGGCATGCCGGCGACGGGCAGGATCGGCGCAGCCCGATTGGTGGAGGTATGGACGATGCGCGCACTCGTTCCACTCGATGGCAGCGACACGGCGCTGGCGATTCTGCCGGCGGTGCGCCGGCTGGCGGAGATGGCGCCCGGGATCGAACTGCACCTGGTCACCGTGCTGGACCCCCAGGCCGTGCGGGGACGGATGGAACGGCCCGTGACGGAACCGCTGGGCGCGGCGGCAGGTACGGCGACCATCCGGATCCCGGCCCCGCGGCTCATTGAGAGCCACGGGGAAGCGATCGCCCGGAAGTCGACCGAATGGCGCGAGAAGCTTGAGGAGATTGCCAGGCGGGAGCTGCCCGGGACGGACACCCAGGTCCACGTCGAGTGGTCGCACCACACGGCGAAGGCGATCATCGAGCTGGCGAACGAGCTGGACGTCGATGTGATCGCGATGGCCACCCACGGGCGTTCCGGGCTCTCGCACCTTCTTGCCGGGAGTGTTGCCGAGGAAGTGATTCGCGACAGCGGCCGGCCGGTCCTGGTGGTGCGGGGGAAGTAGGCGACCTCAGCCAAACTGGCGGGCGGCCGTTGTGCCGGAAACGCCGGCGACGGGCGGAAGCCGGGGTCAGATGGTGCTGATGGCGCGCTCCCGGTCGAAGGCCCGCACGACGACCCGCCAGAGGGCGGCATCGATGGCCGCGAGGACACCAGCCATAGTCGCCCAGGCGGCGAGTGTGGGCTCGATGGTCCGGGTAACGACGAGGAGGACTGGGAGCATCGAGGGGAGGAGGATGAGGCCGCTGAGGTGCTCAGCGATGCGCACGTCCTTTGAGCGGGCGGAGAAGAAGAGCCCGGTCAGGGTCGAGAAGAGCGCGAGGAGCGGGGCCGAGAGGAGCATCCCGAGGGGCCAGGCCGGGTCGAGCGCCGGCCCGCGAACGGGAGGTTCGACGACCGCGGCCACGATGGCCATGTACAGGATGAAGATGCCGAAGGACGCGGCGAGGGTCGGCACGAGGATGGCGACGACCTTGCCGACGAGCAGCTGCCGGTCGGAGAGGGGGAGGGTGAGGAGCGGTTCGAGCGTGCCCTGGTCGCGCTCGCCGATGATGCCGTAGGCGGCCATCGTGGCGGGCATGATGACCGGCGCCAGGAAGAAGCAGAACATCGCCTGTCCGACGGCGAAGTCGGGGCCGCCGATGGCCCGCGCGGGGTCGTAGAAGAGCAGGTTGAGCACGGGGAGCACGAGGAAGGCGACCGGCAGGATGGTGGCCGTCAGGACGATCATACGGTGGCGCCGGAGTTCGCGGAGCTCCTTGCGGGCGAGGGCGCGGACAGGCGGCTGGATGGTCAGCAGGCTCATGCAGCGAGGCTCCCGGGGAGCGGCTGGCTCATCAGTTCGAGGTAGGCCCGTTCGAGGTCGCCGGCGGGGCGGACGGCGACAATCCGGGCACCGGCGCTGACGAGCCGGGCGACGAGGTCCGGGGTATCGCGCTCGGCGTCGAGCAGGCGGCAGCGGACGGCGGAAGCGCTCCACCAGACCTCGCGGACGGCCGGGAACGACTCAATGGCACGGCGGACGGGGGCATCGACGACGCCGGCGAGTTCGACCTCAACGATGTGGCCGAGCAGGGCTGCACGCACCTGCCGGGGGGTGCCGACCTGGACAAGGCGGCCCTCGCGGAGGATGGCAACACGGTCGCAGAGGCGCTCGGCCTCCGCCAGGCGGTGGGTGTTGAGAAGGATTGCGGTTCCCTCGCGGGCGAGGTCGCGGACCAGGCTCTCCATGGCCGCGGCCGCGGAGGGGTCGAGACCGCTCGAGGGCTCATCAAGGAGCAGCACGGGAGGCCGGTGGACAATGGCACGGGCGAGGGCGACGCGCTGCTTGAGGCCCTTCGAGAGGCTTCCGACGAGGTCGGCCTGCCTGTCGGCGACGCCTGCGAATGCGAGGGCGCGCGCAACGGCTGTTCCGGGGTCGGGAAGCTCATGGGCTTCGGCCCAGAAACGGACGTTGGCCTCAACGGTCTGGCGGTCGTAGAGGCTGGGCCGCTCGGGCATGACGCCGATGCTGCGCCGCACCTCCATCGGCTGGCGGGCGACATCCCACGAGAGGATGCGAGCGGCGCCGCCGTGGGGCTGGAGGAGGGTCGCGAGGATGCGGACGGTCGTGGTCTTGCCGGAGCCGTTCGGGCCGAGGAGGCCGAGGATTTCGCCGCGCTCGACCGTGAGCGTGAGGCGATCGAGGGCGAGCCGCTCGCCGAACCGGCGGGAAACGGCGTCGCATTCGATGGCCGGTCCCGCGCCCTTCACACCGGGAGAATCGGCAGTGCGGTGCCCGTTCTCCAGTCAGCGGGCCATGCGGCCGCCGTCGACGGGGATAATCGTCCCGGTTCGGTCATTCCTCACCGATCCTGCAGTAGATGTACCCGTTGCTCAGGCGGCGGGAGATCTCTCGGAACAGCGACCGCGGCTCCGCGGCGTCCACGGGGTCTATGACATCGACGATCGACGACAAGAGGTCCCTGATCGCCCTCTCCCCGACGAAGCGCCCGTCGGAGTACAGGCGCCCGCCGCGCACCGCCGTCCCGTCCTCGAGTATCATCACGTCAAGATACATGGCTCCTCCATCGCTAGAAGATATCTGGCAGCTCCCAGCCGGCGTCGATCAGCAGGTCGATGCGCTTCTGAAGCCCGCGCTCGATCGACCGAAGCCGCCTGGAGACCTCCTCCGGGGTCGTATGGAGCGAGTCCGGAGAGGAGTAGATCCGCATCACCGCGGAGACGAGAGCGTCTCTCCGCTCGGCCACCCTGGAGGTGAGGCGCCTGAACTCATCGCAGTCATCTCGGGAATACGCTCCCAGAGTTAGGAGGATCCTCGTGGCCATGAGCTCCTTGAGGCGATCGGGCAGCGACTCGCGCTTGAACATGAAGCCGCTGTCGATCGCGAAGGCCCTCCGCAGCTCATCGTGCACGATCCAGTTCCCGAAGTGCCTGTCGCCGTTGTCGCCGAGCGCGTCGAGGACGAACATCCGAATGATGTCGCGCCTGAGGTTCCGATCGTACACCTTGTACTTCCGCGCCGGCTCGTACCGCATCGCGATCGCCGCCCTCGCGCCGCGCTCGCCGGCGTGGTCGAGCCAGCGCATGACGTGCCCCCAGCGATTGTCGTCGCCGGGGTTCGCGTACCTTACCTCGGGGCAGACCCCGAGCTCGAGGATCTCGCTCATGACCCACGCGGCCATCTCAGCGTGGGACTCCTCGAACCTCCCCGGGAGCATGCCGTGCTTGTACACCGCGCGGACCGGGTGCATCCCCTGCTGGGGCGTCCAAAAGGATCGCTCGAGGTTGACTATATTGGTGTGCACCGCGTGGAGGCCGATCCCTACGTTCTCACCGCCGAGGGGCATCCTCTTGACGAAGTCTTTGGGACCGGCCTCGACGACGCCGGCGAGTTCGACCTCAACGATGTGGCCGAGCAGGGCTGCACGCACCTGCCGGGGGGTGCCGACCTGGACAAGGCGGCCCTCGCGGAGGATGGCAACACGGTCGCAGAGGCGCTCGGCCTCCGCCAGGCGGTGGGTGTTGAGAAGGATTGCGGTTCCCTCGCGGGCGAGGTCGCGGACCAGGCTCTCCATGGCCGCGGCCGCGGAGGGGTCGAGACCGCTCGAGGGCTCATCAAGGAGCAGCACGGGAGGCCGGTGGACAATGGCACGGGCGAGGGCGACGCGCTGCTTGAGGCCCTTCGAGAGGCTTCCGACGAGGTCGGCCTGCCTGTCGGCGACGCCTGCGAATGCGAGGGCGCGCGCAACGGCTGTTCCGGGGTCGGGAAGCTCATGGGCTTCGGCCCAGAAACGGACGTTGGCCTCAACGGTCTGGCGGTCGTAGAGGCTGGGCCGCTCGGGCATGACGCCGATGCTGCGCCGCACCTCCATCGGCTGGCGGGCGACATCCCACGAGAGGATGCGAGCGGCGCCGCCGTGGGGCTGGAGGAGGGTCGCGAGGATGCGGACGGTCGTGGTCTTGCCGGAGCCGTTCGGGCCGAGGAGGCCGAGGATTTCGCCGCGCTCGACCGTGAGCGTGAGGCGATCGAGGGCGAGCCGCTCGCCGAACCGGCGGGAAACGGCGTCGCATTCGATGGCCGGTCCCGCGCCCTTCACACCGGGAGAATCGGCAGTGCGGTGCCCGTTCTCCAGTCAGCGGGCCATGCGGCCGCCGTCGACGGGGATAATCGTCCCGGTGAGGTAGCTGGCGTCGCTGCTGCAGAGGAACGCGACGAGGGCAGCGACTTCGGAGGGCTCACCGTAGCGCCCGAGCGGGTTGGTGGCAGCGAGCTGCTGGTGCACCGACTCGGGTTCGTCGGGGTTGATGCCGCGTTCGAGGGCACGCATCATCCGCGTCTCAATCGGCGACGGACAGACGGCGCAGACCCGGATGCGCATCGGTGCCAGCTCGAGGGCGGCCGTCTTTGTCATGCCGACGACCGCGTGCTTGCTCGCCCCGTAGGCGATGATGCCCGGCGTGCCGCTCAGGCCGGCGACCGAGGCGGTATTGACGATGACGCCGCCGCCGCCCGCGGCCATGACCGGGGCGACGTACTTCATGCCGAGCCAGACGCCTTTGACGTTGACCGCGAGGACACGGTCGAACTGGTCCTCAGGGTAATTCAGCATCGGCCCGATCCAGCCCTCGATGCCGGCGTTGTTGAAGAACGCATCGATGCGTCCGAAGCGGTCGCGCGCGGCAGCAACGTAGCGTTCGACATCGGCCGAACGGGTGACATCTGCGGGAACGGCGACAGCGCGGACGCCCGAGGCCTCGGCCTCGGCGACGGCTTCATCGAGCGCGGTGCCGGGCAGGTCGACCGCGACGATGTTTGCGCCTTCCTGCGCAAAGCGTGCGACTGCGGCGCGGCCGATGCCGCCCGCGGCGCCGGTAATCACGGCGACCTTGCCTTCGAAACGGCGTTCCATGGGACCTCCAGTGCGTCAGGGTGCGGATTTCTCGAGCGGCTCACCGAGGGCGACGGCCGGCGATGCTGTCGGTGCGCGGCGCTCACTGCGGAAGAGGGATGCCGCAATCGCCGTCGCGGCTGCAGCCCCGGCGACGAGGAAGGCCGCCCGGACGCCATCGACGATGGCTGCGTCGGGCAGGTCGGCAAGACGCTCGGGGCGGTAGCCGGCGGAAGCCGTCGCGACCGCGACGAGAACCGCGCTGGCGAGCGCGAGGCCGACGGCGTTGCCGATGTTGCGGGCCGTCGCGACACTTGCCGAGGCGGTGCCGAGCCGGTCAGGCGGCACGCTGTTCATGATGGTGGCGCTGTTCGGGGACATGAAGATGGACGTCCCGATGCCGACGATGGCGAGCCGCGCGACGATGCCGAGCGCCGACGTCTCGGCGGTGATGGTTCCGAGCGAGAGCAGGCCGAGCGAGACGAGGGCGATGCCGAGCGTCGCCTGGTGGGTGAAGCGGTAGCGGTCACTCACCCGGCCGCTGACCGGGGAGAGCAGCAGCATCATCAGGGGCACGGTGGCGACGGTGAGTCCGACCCGGCCCGTGGAATAGCCCTTCACCTCCTGCAGATAGAACGGGAGGAGGAACGTCACGGCGGACTGGCCGGCGAAGTTGAGGGCGAGACTGGTGACCCCCACGGTGTAGGCCCGGGCCCGGAAGAGCGAGAGGGCGACGACCGGGCTGGGGGTGCGCGTTTCGATCCTGAGGAATGCGAGAAAGGCAACGAGCGCGGCCGCGAGGAGGCCGAGGATTGGGGCGGAGGTCCAGCCCCAGGCCTGACCGCGGTTGACGGCAAGGAGCAGCGCGCTGAGGGTGACGAAGAGGGCCAGGGCCCCGGGAATGTCCATCCGGCGCCCGTTCGGCGCAGGTGCGGGAGCGGAGGGGCGGATGACCAGCCATGCCAGCAGGAGCGCGACGATGCCAATGGGCACGCGGAGGGCGAAGATGGCGTGCCAGGAGAAGGCTTCGAGGATGAGGCCGCCGAGGATCGGGCCGGACATGAGGCCGGCGCCGACGACGGCGCCCGTTGTGCCGAGCGCCTGGCCCCGCTGCTCCGGGGGAAAAGCTTCGCTGACAATGGCGTTGCCGTTGGCAATGGCGAGGGCCACTCCGACGGACTGGATGAACCGCATGGCGACGAGCTGTTCGAAGGTCTGGGCGATACTGGCGAGCGCCATGCCGACGGTGAAGATGGCCCAGCCCGCGATGTAGACCCGCTTGCGGCCGTAGAGGTCGCCGGCGCGCCCCGCGGTGAGCGTCAGGCCGGTTGCGACGAGGCTGGACACGAGGGCGGCCCAGACGACGGTGTCGGGGGAGCGGTCGAACTCGCGGGCGAGGGTGGGAAGGGCGACGTTGACGATGGAGAAGTCCATCGTGGCCATGTAGGTGCCGAAGGCAACGGCAGCGAGGACGCGCCAGCGGTACTCCACGGGTGGGACTCTACGCGGACGCAGCCGGGCCCTCAATGGCGGCCGTGCGCGCGGGGCATTCGACGAGCGGGCAGCGCTCACAGGCCGGCCGGCGGGCTGCGCAGGTGCGGCGGCCGTGTTTGATGAGCAGCATGTGGAAGGTGTAGTAATCGGCCGGGTCGACGAGCGCTTCGAGGAGGTCGTGGGCGCGGTCGGCGGTCGCAGCCGGAGGGACGAGGCCGAGGCGCTTGGCGACGCGTTCGACGTGTGTATCGACGGGCAACGCCGGGCGGCCGAGCGCGAAGAGGAGGACGCAGGCGGCGGTCTTGGGGCCGACCCCCGGGAGGGCGCGAAGCCAGGCGCGGGCCTCTTCGAGCGGGAGGTCCCGGAGGAAGCCGAGGTCAAAATCGGGCGAGCGGGCTTCGACGGCGCGCAGGGCGGCCTGGATGCGGGGGGCCTTCTGGCGGGCGAGCCCGCCGGGCTGGATCGCCTGCATCACCTGCTCGAGCGGCGCTTCAGCGATGGCGTTCCAGGACGGGAAGCTGCGCATCAGGCTGATGAACGCGCGCCCGCTGTTGGTATCGGAGGTGTTCTGGCTGAGGATGGTGAGGACCAGCTCGGCGACGGGGTCGCCGCTGGGCTGGAGGACGGGCATGCCGTAAACCGGCGCGAGGCGAGCGATGATGCTGCGCGGGTCCATCAGCCGGCGCGGTCCTTGCGGGCGAGGCGGCGCGCCGCGATGCCGGGAAGGAGCGGCACGCGGGCAGCTTCGCGGGCATAGGTGGATTCGCCGCGCTGGACGGCGAAGAACGCGTTCCAGAGGTACGGGATGGCGCGGGTGGCGCGCATCCAGGGGCCGGGGTATCGGCCGAGCATGCCGTAGAACATGTGGGCAATCACCCGGGCGGCGCGGAGCTCGGGCATGATTTCACGGTCGATGTCGGCCTGGTAGCCCTGGAGCGGCGCCCCCGAGGAGAGCGACCGGAGGGCGGCCCGGGCAGCGATGCGCCCGGACTCGATGGCGTAGTAGATCCCCTCCTGGGTGAACTCGTCGGCGAGGCCGGCGGCGTCGCCGGCGAGGAGTACCCGTTCGGACGCGATGGGCTCGCGGCCGCGGCGGAATCGGATCTTATGTCCGCGGGCGATATCGACGGGCGCGCCGTCGAGCCCGAGACGGCGGAGGTAGGCGGCGACGTGGGACTTCATCTCGCCGGCCTGCCCGGGGGGCAGGACGATGCCGATAGAGAGGACTTCGGCCTTGGGGAAGAGCCACGCGTAGCCCCACGGGCGGTAGCCGAGGTCGATGAACGCGGTGCTGCGGTTGGCGCGGACCCGGGCTGCAGGTGCACGCACTTCGACCTCGTAGGCGGCGCATTCGGCGAGGCCGATCCCGAGGCCGGCCATTCGGCCGACCGGGGAATGGGCCCCATCGGCGGCGATGAGCAGGGCAGACCGTGCGGTTCGGCCGTCTTCGGTGCGGACGGTCACGCCTGCGAGGTCGAGTTCGAGTGCGCGAACGGCCGCGCCGGGGCGGAATTCTGCGCCCGCCCGCCGCGCGTAGTCGAGGAGGAGGGCATCGAACCGCTCCCGCATGACCATCGCGGCGAACGGCTCGCCGGAGTCGCGGACGAACCGACAGCGGCCGTGGAGAGAGATGTCGAGGAGGGCCACCTCGTCTTCGACGACGGGGTCGATGGGGAAGGGAAGGAGCCGGGCGGTACGGCGCGGGATGCCGCCGCCGCAGGCCTTGTAGCGGGGAAATTCAGCCCTATCGAGGAGGAGCACCCGCGCGCCCGCGGCGGCGAGTTCGCGCGCAGCCGTGCTCCCGGCAGGCCCGGCGCCGACGACGATGGCATCGAACTGGGCTGGCACACATCGGACTGTACCGGGAGGAGAACCGGGCGAGAAGGATGGGGCTTACTCGGGGGTATTTTCCCAGTCGCGCCAGCTGCCGCGGCGCCCTTCGGCCTCGAGGTAGTGGCCCTTGCCGAGCGGTTTGACGGGCGGCGGCTGCTCGAGCCGCTTCAGGAGGACCCAGACGCCGAAACTGAGGGCCGCCATGACCGACGTGAGCAGCGCGAGCCGCTGAATGCCGCGCGCTGCGGCGCCATCCCACGTGTCGTAGGCCTCGCGGGCGAGTTCCAGGGCGCGGGTGCCGTCGCCGGCAGCGAGGGCGTCCTCGGCGGCACGCAGCTTCGCCTCGGGGTCGGTGAAGAGCATGCCGACGCGGCCAAAGAAACCAGGGCTGAAGGACGCCTGCTTCTCCTTCGCGAGGGCGATGAGCTTCGCAGCGGCATCGGCGTTGACGCGGCCGGTGACGCCCGCGGAGGCCGCGGCGCGTGCGCCGGTGAAGTCGCCCTGTTCGTACAACTCGCGGGCCTTTGCGATGCCCTGGCGGAAGGGCGAATCGGCGGGCTCGCCGGCGAGCTGGGCTTCTGCGGCCTGGATGGCGATGACGGCCTGGCGCTGGTCCTCGACCAGGCGGGCGGTTTCGGAGAGGCGCGCCCGGCCCCAGGAGACGGCGACGGTTTCGGGTGTCGCCAGGCCAGCCCCCGCGGCGAGTTCGGTGGCGGAGCGGTAGGCGGCGATGATGGTGTCGGCCTGGGCGACCTGGGCGGCGATCGGACCGAAGACCCAGGCGATCAGGTTGTTGTAGATGTCCGAGGGGATGCCGGAGCCGAGCCCGGCCTCGGCTGCGCGGCTGCGGAGCCCGCGGACGAGGTCATGGGCGGCGCGGCGCTCGGCGAGCAGCGGCTTTGCTGTTTCGGGAACGAAGACCCAGTCGAGAAAGAGCTGGTCGAGGTTGCGGTCGGAGAGGAATTCGCCCTGGTCCATGAACCAGCCCTCTTTGAGGCGCCAGAGGGCGGGCTCGTCATCGATGCGGGAGAGGACGGCGGTCATATTCTGGCGGCCGCCGATCGCTTCTTCGTAGGCGAACCAGAAATCGCCGGAGCGGCCATACCAGTAGGCGGCCGGGCCGCCTACGGCGGTGGAGCCCCAGGTCGCGAGCGGCTCGTTGATGTTGAACGACTTCCAGTCGGTGGGCCTGACGGCGACACCGAGCTGGGGCGCAACCACGCGGGTCGCCCATTCGGCGAGCCCCTCCCAGAGGAAGGGGCGGGCGAGCTGGGTGTTGCCGGCCCACTGGTGGGCAAGCTCGTGGATGGTGACCTCGTCGTCGATGCCGCCGGTTTCGTGCGAGAGGAGCACCTGCCCGACGCCGGAGAAGGCGACACCCGCGATGCCGTACGCGGCGATGTGGTAGGACTGCCGCATGGTGACGTCGGTGTAGGGGTACTTGAAGCCGAAGAGCGCTTCGAGGACGGGGAAGGCCTGCTTCGCGATGGCGAACTGCCGGGAAGCCCAGTCCGCATCGCGGCGGAAGAACTTCAGGGTCATGGTGACCTGGCGGCCATCGGGCATCGTCACCGGCTCGGAGAGGACGCCGCGGCGGGTCTCGTCGGTGACAGACAGGGCGAAGGCGGAGAAGACGCCGGGGTCGAACCGCTGGCGGCAGCGTTCGTCGAGGGCGGCGCAGCGCTCGAGGATGTCGGGGTCGTCGGCCGAGAGGGCGATGAGAAAGACGTTGCCGCAGACCCAGCGCTGGAGGCCGGCGTTCTTCACCTCGGACGGCTGGTCCTTCCCGACGAGGCAGCCGGGGTCGAGGACGTTGTCGCCGGATTTCGGGACATCGACGAAGACCCACGAACCCGGCCCCTGTCCGATGAACGGCACCTCGATGAGCCCGGGTTCGAGCGTCATAAGGGGACCGGAGGTATTGGGAAGGGTGTACGCGGCTTCGAGGGTGAGGCGCCGTTTCGGCTGGAGAGGCTCCGGGAGTGTGACGGCGGCGACGGCGGTGCGTTTCGCCGCTTCGTCGCCGGGGTCGAGCGTGAACTGGACGGGAGCGCCGTCGCGGGTAATTGCAAGGTCGTTCGCGTGGGGGAGGATGTAGACGGGGACGGTGGTGATGCCGCTCTGCGACTGGTTGAGGAACTCGACGCGGACGTGGACGCGGACCGTTCCGGCCGGCGTATCGAGGCGGTAGACCGTCTCGGAGGCGGACACGAGCCCTTGCGCCTGCTGGGCGGAGGCCGGGGCAGCGCCAGTGAGCGCGCCCGCGGCAGCCCACACGGCAACGAGCAGCGCGAGGACGCGAGTCTTCACACCGGGAAGTTCGACCGGCGAACGACGACGCGCAGGGGTCAGTTCACGAGAACGCCGCCATCGACCGGGAGGACGACCCCGGTGACCCACCGGGCCTCATCGGAGGCGAGGTAGACGGCGGCCCAGGCGATATCCCAGGCGGTGCCTTCGATGCCGAGCGCGGTTGATTTGCGGCGGGCCTCGCGGACGGATTCCGGCATGCCGCGGGCGGAAACCATGGGCGTGTAGGCGGGGCCGGGCGCGATGGCGTTGACGCGGATGCCGTCGCGGCCGTGGTCGGCAGCCATGGCGCGGGTCAGCGCCTCGACGGCGCCCTTGGATGCGGCGTAGGGGGCCAGACCGCGTCCGCGCTGCGAGGCGATCGAGGAGATGTTGACGATTGAACCGCCGCCGGCGGTAGCGACCATCGCGGGGATGGCGTGCTTGCTGGCGAGGACCATGCTGGTCACGTTGACCCGCATCTGGAGCTCCCACTCTTCGAGCGTGACCTCGGTGATGCGCTTTGCGACGCCGATGCCGACGTTGTTGACGAGGATGTCGAGGCGGCCCCAGCGCTCGAGGGCGCGTTCGACCATGGCCCGGCAGGCAGCTTCGCTGGTGACGTCGGCGGCAAAGGGCTCGGCCTCGCCGTGCTCATCGGCGATGAGGCGGGCCGTGAGCCCGGCCGCCTCGAGGCGGCGGTCTACCAGGAGCACACGGGCGCCTTCGCGCGCGAAGAGCACGGCGGTGGCGCGTCCGTTGCCGATGCCCTCGGTCTGGGAGCCGGCGCCGGTGACAATGGCGACCCTGCCGTTCAGCCTGCCGGCCATGGGTACCTCCCGGGGAATGAGCTGACGGATTGTAGCAGGAGTGGTCTGGAAGCCCGCGGGCTCCTAGAGTCGTGGCGATGACCACGTACCGGTGCGAGGCATGCGGCGAGCCGTTCACGCTTCCGGCCTCGGTCCGGGCGAAGTACCCGAACTGGCAGCCGCGGCGGTGCCTCGCGTGCCAAAAGCGCGCGGAGCGCGGGTCCGCGGCAGCCAGGAACGGTTCGGGAACGGCCACGGCGGCCTCCGCGGCTCCCGCAGCTGCACCCGAGGAGGACCCCCAGACTGGCATCTTTACCGACGGCGCCTGCCAGGGGAACCCGGGACCCGGCGGCTGGGCCGCGGTCTTCGTCCGCGACGGCAGGGTCATCGAGGAGCGGCACGGCTTCGAACCCGCGACGACGAACAACCGGATGGAGTGGACCGCGATGATTGCGGGGCTGGAGATGGCGCCGCGGGACGAGCCGATTACGGTCTATTCGGACAGCCAGCTGGTGGTGCGGACGCTCAATGAGTGGGCGAAGGGGTGGGAGGCCCGCGGATGGAAGCGGAAGGACGGGCCGGTGATGAACCTGGACCTCGTGCAGCGGGCGTGGGCGCTGAAGCAGCAGCTCCCGCTGGTGCGGGTGGCGTGGGTGCGCGGGCATGCGACGTCGCGCTGGAACGCCTACGCCGACGAGCTGGCGACCTCGCACTTCCGGAAGGACGCCTGAGCGGGGAGCCGAAACCTCTACCGGGCCGTCACGGCTTCGGCCCTGTGCCGTTCGGCCGGGTGCGGTGAGACTGGGGCCATGGATGGCGGCGTATTCGAGGGACCGGACGGACGGGAGGTCCTCCGCGAGATCGTGGCGGCGCTGGAGGCGATCGTGGTGGCGCTGCAGGCCGAGCGAGCGGACGGCGAGCCCGGCTACGCGATGCGCGAAGCGGTGCGCCGGGTGGTTGCGCTGCGTCAGCGCCTGGGAGAGCGCTCAGGACGCGGCGGCTGAGCCGAGGAGTTCGTCGGCGGCAGCAAGATTGGCAGGAGTAACGCCGCCGAGCATGGCAGCAAGCTCGGCCCGGCGGGCCTCCCCGGCAACCTCGCGGACCTCGGACCAGGTGTGGCGCCCATCAGTCCGCTTCTCGACGACGAAGTGGCGGTCGGCGGCCGCAGCCACCTGGGGGAGGTGGGTGATACAGAGGACCTGGTGCCGCCCGGCGAGGCGTCGCAGGGCGCGCCCGACGACCGCGCCGGTCCGGCCGCCGACGCCTTCGTCGACTTCGTCGAGGACTTCGAGCCGGCCCTCGGTGGCCTGGCCGAGGGCTACCGTGAGGGCGAGGAGGAACCGGGACGTTTCGCCGCCGCTGGCGACTGCGCCGAGGGGCCGCGGGGGTTCGCCGGGGTTGAAGGAGGCGAGGAACTCGACCCGGTCGACGCCGGCCTCGGTGAAGGCGCGAGGGGCCGGTTCTGGAGAGGGCGCGGCGGCTTCGTCCGCGGCGCCGGTGACCACCTCGTAGTCGGGGAGGGCGACGAGCGGCCCGGCCGGGTCGTCATCGCAGGCGAACGCGACGGCCAGGCGGGCGCCGCCCATGCCGAGGAGCTCCAGCTCGCCAGCGATGGCGCGGACGAGCGCGCCAGCGGCGGCCCTGCGGCGGGCCGAAAGGTCCGCGGCCTGGCGCCCGAGGGTCTCGAGGAGCCGAGATTCGGCGGCCTCGAGCTCTTCGAGCGAAGCGCCGGCCCCCGTGAGGTCGGCGAGCTGGCGGGCTGCGCTGTCGCGGTAGGCGAGAACGGCGTCGATCGTGTCGCCATACTTCCGCTGGAGCCGGGCGAGGAGGTCGAGGCGCTCGGTAACGGCGGCCAGACGCTCCGGGTCTTCGTCGAGCGCATCGCGGTAGGCGCGGAGGGCACGCCGGAGGTCGACGCTGGCGGTTTCAAGGATGCCGGCGAGGTCGGCGAGGTCCGCCGCGCCGGGGTCGCGGCCGGCGATAGCGCGCACGGCGGCGAGCGCCTCGCCGATTGCCGGTTCATCAAGGGCGGCGAGTGCGCGCTCGGCTTCCTCGCGCAGGCGGGCAGCGTTGCCGAGGCGCGCCTGCTCGGCGCGGAGCGACTCGTCCTCGCCGGGGACGGGCGCTGCGGCGTCGATCTCGGCGACCTCGAAGGAGAGGCGCTCGATGAGCCGCTCACGCTCGCGGGCATCGGAGCGGAGGGAGGCGAGCTTACGGCGGACCTCGCGGAGCTCGCGAACGGTGGAGGCGAGCGCGGTGCGGTCGGCCTGGAGGCCGGCGAACTCATCAAGCGCGGCAAGCTGGACCGCCGGCCGGAGGATGGCGAGCTGCTCGGACTGGCCGTGGATATCGAGGAAGCCCTCCGCGAGGGCGCGGACGTCTTCGTAGCGGGCAGGCTGGCCGTCGATGCGGTAGGTCGAGCGCCCGCCGAGCGTGAGTGTGCGTTCGATGACCGTGGGGCGTCCGAGGCGGAGCACGGCGCGGACGGTCGCGCGGTCGGCGCCGGCGGCGATAACCTCGCGGCCCATCCGCGCGCCGAAGGCGAAGGCGATGGCATCGACGACGAGCGACTTGCCGGCCCCGGTTTCGCCGGTGAAGACGGTCAGCCCGGGGCCGAGGTCGATGGCGACGTTGCGGGCAACAGCGAAGGAGGTGATTTCGAGCCGTTCAAGCACTGGGGTTCATGGTGCTGGAGAGCTGCATTTCGAGCTTTTCGGCGAGTTCGGCGTAGAAGCTGGAGGGCTCGCGGAAGCGCACGAAGCGGGTGACGTGCGGGCTCTGCCGGACGACGATGCGCACGCCAGCGGCGACCGGCTCGTCCTCCTGGCCGTCGATGCTGAGGATGGCGCCCTGTTCGCTGGTGACGGCCATCTCGATGGTTGAGTCGGGCTGGAGTACGAGGGAGCGGCCGAGGGCGAGATGGGCCGAGACGGGGGTGAGCACCAGATGGTGCTCCGTCGGGGCAAGGATGGGACCGCCTGCGCTCAGCGAGTAGCCGGTGGAGCCCGTGGGCGTGGCGACGATGATGCCGTCGCAGCGGAAGATGGCGAGGCGGGCGCCATCGATGTGGACGTCGACGTAGACGGGGCGCCCGGGCGAGCGGCGGCTGACGACGATGTCGTTCAGGCCATCGAAGGAGTGGAGGGCGGCGCCGTCGGCCATGACGTCGGCGTGGACCATGATCCGCTCTTCGAGGCGCCAGTCGGCAGCGACGACGCGTTCGATGGCGTTGAAGAAGTCGCGCGGGCTCATGTCGGTGAGGAAGCCGAGGCGGCCCATATTGACGCCGAGAATCGGCGTGGCGTGCGGGATGGCGATGCGGGCGGTGCGCAGGACAGTGCCGTCGCCGCCGACGCACACGATCAGGTCGGAGGCGGCGATGGCATCGGAGGGGGGCGGGCCCCAGGCATCGAAGACGGCGGCATCGATGCTGCGGCGGCCGAACTCCTGCGCAACCTGGCGGGCGAAGGCGAGCGCGCCTTCGCTCCGGGGGGCGTGGAAGATGACGGCGCGGCGCAGCATCAGGCGTCTCCGGCGGGCGGGGTGCGCAGCAGGACGAGGAATTCGGTGTTGCCGTCGCCCCCGCGGATGGGCGATGGAATGATGCCACAGGTTGCCCAGCCGTGGGCGGCCGCCCAGGCGAGGAAGCGCTCGCGGACGCGGTCGAGCACGGCCGGGTCGCGGATGACGCCGCCGGCGGGAACGTCTGCGGGGCCAGCTTCGAACTGGGGCTTGAGGAGGGCGATCACGGGGGTGCCCGGCGGAACGCGCGCCGCCACCGAGGGGAGAACCTTTTCGAGGGAGATGAAGGAGAGGTCGGCGACGACCAGGTCGACTGGCGGGAGCGGCGGGAGGTCGCGCGCGTTCACGCCTTCGAGGAGGGTGACTCGCGGGTCTTCGCGGAGCCGCCGGTGGAGCTGACCGCGCCCGACATCGACGGCGATGACGCGGGCGGCGCCGTGCTGGAGGAGGCAGTC
>Ga0272446_1002827_pt1 | contig 22924 bp, 23 predicted proteins | sample YNPCB0061_FD_194587 | JGI IMG/M metagenome (GOLD analysis project Ga0272446, IMG submission 194587) | Hot spring microbial mat communities from Yellowstone National Park, WY, United States - YNP-CB-006-1 | ecosystem: Environmental > Aquatic > Thermal springs > Hot (42-90C) > Sediment | place... | reverse complement strand
TTTGCCCACCCTGACGACCCGGAGTTCAGCATGGGGGGCAGCGCCGCGCGCTGGGCCGATGACGGCCACGACGTCATGTACTGCATCGTCACCGACGGCTCAGCCGGCAGCAATGACCCTGACCAGGACCTGCGCGAACTGGTACGTATCCGTGAGGAGGAGCAGCGCGCCGCCGCCGCCGTCCTGGGTGTGAAAGAGGTCCATTTCCTCGGCTACCCCGACGGCATGCTGGAACCGACACTGCAACTGCGCCGCGATCTGACGCGCCTGATCCGCCGTCTCAAGCCGGATCGTGTTGTCTGCGGCGATCCGGCCGCCTTCTTCTATGGCGATGAATATATCAACCATGCCGACCACCGCGCCGCCGCGGAGGCGGCGGTCACCGCGGTCTTTCCAAGCGCGCCGACGCGCCCGATCTTCCCCGAGTTGCTGGCTGAAGGGCTGGAACCGCACCAGGTGAAGGAACTCTATATCACCCACGATCAGGACGGGCCACACACAATTCATGTTGATATTTCAACGACGATCGAGCGCAAGATCGAGGCGCTACGTTGCCATGCCAGCCAGGTTCAGGTCGGCGATGGGCAGTGGCTACGCGACTGGGCCGCTGAGACAGGCAAGGCAGCCGGCCTGGCCTATGCCGAGTCCTTCCGGGTGATGATCCTGGCACGCGAGCACCAGGATGGGTCGTGACGGTTCACAACGGCGGGAAGAGTGACCGCAGGCGCATCAAGAGCCACAGATTGCCCTCGGCGCGGTAGCGGCCACGCAGAAAAGCCAGGCCGCCATCAATTTCGCCACGGCAGATCGCCAGCCAGACCTCCGAGGAAGCATGGATGCTTACATCAGGGCGATGCGCACGCCCTTCGTAAAAGGTGCATTCGCCGCCCGCAATATGCAGGTAATAATTGCCCGGTTCAGCACCGCTGAAGCAGAACTGAATCGTCGCACGCAATCCACGAGCTGCGTGCGGGTTGAATGCAAGCGGCATCCCGCGAATGGCATCGCGGCAGGTGAGATCATCCGGTGGTACCAGCGCATTCCTCCTGTGCCGGCGGCGAGACCATGAGCCGTCCCAGAACCAACAATCACCGACGAACCTATCGCCTCGGGTTGAACCCCTCGGCTGGGCGCGCCGGGATGATGAATTGCCGTAGCACACGATGGATCATGATGTTCAGGCGTACCTCTCAGCGCGCGACTCATACGCTTCGCGGGCGCACAGCGAACACCAGAGCGCGCGATTACCCGCCGACCAGCGATTGCCGCCGCGGTGCGGATGGACGATATAGTGGACGGTAAGCGGCAAACCGGCAACACCACAGCGCTCGCAGCGCTCCTGGGCGCGGCGGCGAACACGCCAGTCATGATCTGGCAGATGCAGATCAAGCGCCAGATGCATGGTGATTCCGGCAACGAACGGACGCAGCGCCGGCCAGCAGAGCGCAGCAATCCAGGCCAGCGGAAGCGTCGCCAGCGGCTGGTGCGCCACGGAGCGCAACGAGCCATAACGCGGCCGGGTATCACCTCGGCGAGGCGGGCGATGGCGGCGGCGATCATAGCGGAGCGCGCCGGATGGACGCCAGTCGCCACTGCGCAGGGCATAAAGCAGGAAATGGTCAATGTCGAGCGCCACACCCCCCAGGGCCATCAGCGCAGCGCGCTGCGGCGCTCGCGGGTAAAGCGCCAGCCCGGTTACGGCTGCGGCCAGAAGATGATCACGAAACCGCATGATTCCTCCATGCGTGGAATGTTGCGGTGCGCCGGAGCCTGGCCGGTTATCTCATAAACCACGAAGCCAGGGCGCAATTGCCTGCCCGGCAACATAGAGGGCGCATCCGAGCAAGAGCAGCGCAACACCCCAGAGGATCATCGTCCCCATACCAGTGCGCGGGTTGAGCGTCGCGTCCGCCGGGTCGTCCGGGTCATAGTAGACCGTTACCATCCTGCCAACCTGATAGCGCGCTGCGTCCCGCGCTGCATCCGCCTCTTCTGAATGAAGCAGCGTTGTACCGAGGGTCAGTCGTTCCGCCTGATAATCCGCCTGGTTCACCGTGTAGCGATACACGATATGTGGCGCATAACGCGTCGCCATGCGGTAGCCGGAGCCGATACTTTCCGGCTGGCGCACGAGTTGTTCGCGCACCCCTGAGTAGATAATCAAACCGCTGGTGCGAACCCATTGGCGAGCATCGAGCACGCGGCGCTGCGCCCTGTATGCCTGGTGCGCAACAATCGCGGCAACAACAGCGATCAGTACCGCCGGAATGAGGAGTAGCAACATTGGCGACACCTGACTTAGAGCCAATACCTTTCAAATAAGGCGTTCTGCACCGCACAGCCCCCCACCCGACCTCCCCCCGCTGGGGGGAGGAGTCGGACTCCCTCCCCCGGCGGGGGAGGGCCGGGGTGGGGGTGACGGGCGTATGTAAAAGGTAGTGCACCTAGCCCCAGCCAAGGTCATCAGTGCCGGCTTTGTGCTTCCTGGGTGCAGCAGGTTCGCCGGTTTCCGGTTCATCCCCCTCCGCCTCTTCATCGGCACCCTTACGCTGCAACTCTTCCTCCAGCATCTCGTCAACCATCTGATCCCAATCTTCGCCGGCGTCCTCACCAAGTTCCTTGCCAAGCTTCCTGGCCCAGCGCGCGATCGATCGCGGGTCATTCTCGTCGAGGCCGGAAAGCATGGACGGATCGGCCAGCGCCTCCACGCGCGACTCCTCTGACTTCAGCACGGCGACCCGCGAGATGGCGCGGCGCACATCGGCGGCGCCGCAACGTGGGCACGCCAGCCCGTCCGGGTCACGGAAACCATGCACCAGTTTCTGGAAACGGCCATTGCAATGTGGGCAGAGGTACTCGTAGATTGGCATACGTCCACCCTTCTCAGGAAACCTTGAGCGCGCGAATTGCCAGCGGCAGTCGTGGTAAGAGATCGCCTGCCAGCGCGCCTGTGTCGCCAAGCTCATCACGAACGATGCGACCGGCAGCGCTATGAAGGTAGACACCGAGCGTGGCAGCATCGAACGGCGCCAGACCCTGCGCCAGCAACCCGGCGATCGCGCCGGCCAGCACATCCCCCGTGCCTGCCGTCGCGAGGGCCGGGTTACCGCCATCGTTCAGGCGCACCTGCCCTTCCGGTGTCGCAATGACGGTGGTTGCGCCTTTGAGCACGACCACCTGACCCCATCGGGTGGCTGCCTGTGCCGCAACGTCAGCCGGATCGCCGTCGAGGGACTCGACGCCGAGCAAGCGGCGCATCTCGCCCGGATGGGGCGTCAGCACACAACGACCACGCGGCAGGCGCTCCCAGATCGTGCCGTGGGCCGCTTCACGCCGCTCAGGATCATGCGCAAGATCAGCCAGGATATTCAGACCATCAGCATCAATCACTGTTGGTGGCAACTCAGGGCGTTGCTTCACCGCCGGCTTATCGCTCCCCGCACCAGCGATACGAAAACCGATCTGCCCACGGTGGCGCGGCGAATCCAGACCAAGCAACCGCTCAATGAACGCGCGGGTCGCCGCCTCGCGGCCCAGGCCGGGCCCGGTGAGCAGCGCCTGGTAATCGCCAAGGGTCTTGAGCAATTCATCGGCGGCAGCCTCGCCCAGCACGCCCCATTCGGCTTCGGGGAGTAATTGCAGCGTAATCTCCGGGATGCGCCCCGGTCCTCCAGCCAGGCTTCTCCCGACGGCGAGGGTCACCAGGCCGGCACCGACTCGCGCCGCGCCAGCGCTGGCCAGCGCCGGCGCTCCGGGATACTGCGCCGACCCGGCAGCGACCAGCACCTTACCAAAGGTCCCCTTATGCGAATCGGCGGGGCGCGGTGGGAGCAATGTGCGCGCCAGGTCCGCGCCGATCAGTTCGGTCATAACGCCCTCCAGGTCAGCCGTCGAAAGCCCGATGTCTATACTTATCAGTTCACCGGCATGCTCCCGCGCCGGGTAACGTAACAGCCCGCGCTTGATCGGTCCGGTCGAGACCGTCGCGGCTGCACGCACCGCAATGCCGAGCACGGCGCCGCTCCCGGCCTGCACACCCGTCGGCACGTCGATCGCCAGGATCAACGGCTTACCAGGCGCCGGAGCGGCGCCAGCCACCCCGCTGCATGCATTCAGCACCGCAAGAATATCGGCCAGATCGCCTTCGACCATGCGGTTGGCGCCATGACCGAGCAGGGCATCAATAACCAGTTCGCTGGTGGCAAGCAAGGCGCGCAACTGGTCACGCTGCGCATCAGTGGCGGCATGTGTCTCCGGAATGGCGCGCTCACGGCACATGCGCCAGTTTGCATCAGCACCTGTCTCGGCGCGACGCCACACATAGAGGGTAACGCGCGCCCCGGCATCGTGCAAATGGCGCGCCGCCACCAGCCCATCGCCACCATTGTTGCCCGGCCCGACCAGTATCAGCACCCGGCGCCCGGCAGGATCGCCCAGCAGGGACAGCGCCACCCGCGCCACTCCGGCACCGGCCTGCTCCATCAACGCTTCCCAACCAACACCCCTGGCAACTGTGGCAGCTTCAAGAGCGCGCATTTGATCCGGTGTGACCACTTTGACCATAACACTTGCCGGACAGGTTACCCGGCAGTTCGCAGCCGGTCACCCATCACTTCATACGCTCGATATACTCGCCGGTTCGAGTATCCACGCGCACAAAATCGCCCTGGTTGACAAACGCCGGCACCGAGATAACGGCACCGGTCTCGAGCGTCACCTGCTTGTTGACATTCGTCGCCGTATCGCCCCGCACGGCAACACTGGCCTCGACGACTTGCAGTGTAACAAAGAGCGGCACTTCGACGCCAAGAATCTGGTTCTCGTCATAGAACAGAATGTCGGCCATTTCATTCTCTTTGAGAAACTTCGCCGGCTCGCCGATGACGTCTTCCGCCACCTCGATCTGTTCGAACGTTTCCGTATCCATGAAATGGAAGATATTGCCATCGCGGTAAAGATACTGCATCGGGCGTTTCTCGACGCGAACGATGTCGATCTCAGAACCAGCGCGTACACGCTCTTCGATTGTTTTGCCGGTCGTCAGGTTCTTCAGTTTCATAATAACCATTGCGCGCCAGTTGCCGGGAGCATGGTGGTAGAATTCGGTGACGCGATGCAACTGGCCATTGTAGCGAATGATGATGTTGGTGCGCAGATCTGATGTTGTCGCCATAGTGCCTTGCTCCACAGAAAGCGCCGCTCAGCGGTGAGCGGCGCATCAGTAACCTCTCAACACGTGAACCCGTAATCCCTGTACCTTACACGATCTATTGCGTAGTATACCAGAGAGTCAGTGGTTCGGGCAACTGCGGCAACAGGGGTGGGTGTGGCGAATTGTCCTGCACGTCCCTGCCAGGAGCGAGCTGCCGGAAACTCCGCGCGATTGGAGGTTCGGGGGCGGCCCCCGCAATGCAGATTCGGCGGCGGAATGGCTTCCGCATGCGCCACCGCGCGTCGCCCCGCCGACGCAAGGTACCGCTCAGGCGGGCAAGTGGCGCGTGTTCCTGGAGGCACGGGAACAGTTACGCGAGCCGACGGTCACGCGGTATCCAGCGCAGCGAGCGCCGTGACCGGCAATCCCCAGCTCGTAACGGTTGCACGCTCTTCCTCATCTGACACGCATTTCTTCCAGCGCGCACCAGAGACGCCATGCACCCGCGCACGGCAGGCATCCCAGGTCATGTGCCGCTCCAGTACGCCCTGTACCAGGCTCAGATACCTCACGCCGCGTCGCGCCGGGTCACCGTGCGGCCCCGGTGCATGGCTGGCGGCGCGGGTGATTGCACCGGCACACTCCGTGCACGATTCACTGCGCAACTCCGGCGCGCGTCCGGCGGCATAGGCCTGGGCGATTGCATTGGCACGCTCATTGTGCGGGTCACCACTGTGGCCGCGGACGAGTTCCCACCTGACCCGCTGCCCGGCGAGGGCATCGAGTTCCTCCCACAGGTCCCGGTTCTCGACCGGCGTCTCATTGATCGTAAGCCAGTCACGTTTTTTCCACAGCTTGATCCAGCGCGTCGCGCCTTTCAGTAGATAGGTACTGTCGGTAATCAGGCGCACCGGCGCATCCGGCGGAACCTGGCGCAACGCTTCGATTGCCGCGCGCAATTCCATACGGTTGTTGGTGGTCTGCGCTTCCGCGCCGCCGATCTCGGTAATGGTGCCATCACCCATGATCAGCGCTGCCCAGCCGCCAGGGCCCGGGTTGCCACGGCATGCGCCATCGGTGATGATCTCATACATGGGCACGGTCACACTCACTCTACGGCGTGCCGCCGGGTGGGGTCGGCAGCACAATGTCGGGGTTCAGCGGCACCTGCGCCGCTGTTTCGGGTGTCACGTTGAGGAGCGTCGCGCTGACCCATCCGGCCACGCCGCGCACCGTCAGCACCAGGTACCAGCGGCCATTATCGCTGCGACCGAGCAACTGCACCTCCTCACCCGTATTGACCCGATCGAGCGAGGAGGCGCGAACATTCGGATCGGCACGGACATTACCGGCATTGGCCACCGTGCCACGCAATGACGAAATAACCGGAACCGGCGGATAGGTGGCCGTCGGTGTGGGCGAGGCGTTGCTGTCAGGGGTTGGTGAAGCCGTAGCCATGGGCGTTGGCGTCGCGCTGGGGGTTGGCGTATCAGTCGGCGGCGCCACGGTCGGCACTCCCGGGATTGGCGTCGGCGCAAGGTAGAGCGGTTCTTCGGTTGGTCCCGCTGTAGCGGTTGGCGTGGTGGTTTCGGTTGCCGCTGGCGACGGCGAGGGTGTCCACGTGGCGCTCGGCGTCATGCCCGGCGTTGTACTTGCCGTGGCACTCTCGGTCGCCGTTGCGATCGCCGTTGGCGGCGCCGGCGTGGCGCTCGGGGGAACCGTCTCCGTCGGTGGCGCCGGCGTGGCTGTCAGCGTCACGATAATCGTCGGCGCAACCCGGCTTGCGCCGGGTAGTGGCAGCCCACCACACCCGGCCAGCGCGAGCGCCAGCAGCCATCCCAGGCTCATTACTGTTGGCGCGCGATATCCCACAGTTGTTCAACCTCAACCTGGCAGGCACCCTGCAATCGGCGCCTGGCGTTCCGCCATTATAGTGCATTATTCGAGCGCCAGACGCGCGAGTTCGTGACGATGATCGCGGATTCGTGTTACCGCTGCGGCGACGTCTTCCATCTCTGCCGGATCGGCCAGCAGCAACGATTGCGGCAACCAGATCGCCTCGCGGCAGGCCTGCTCGGCGTTTGGGCAAGGTGCTGCGCGCGCGAATGCCGGGCCAAGCGATTCCTGGCGGTAGAGCGGGAAGGGATAGCCCGTCGAACAGGGAATGCCCTCCGCTGCCAGCGCCTGCTGGAAGACAGCGCGCGGTACACCGAACGCGCGTTCATCATAGCGCACCATGTACAGGTGGAACGCATGCCGATCGGCGCGTGGATCCCAGCGCATTGGCTGAATCCCTTCGACTTCGGCGAACAGGGAGTTCAGTGCGCGAGCGCTGGCCATGCGCCGGTCCGTCTGATCATCGAGCCGTTCCAGTTGCGCCAGCAACACCGCAGCCTGCCAGGCAGAGAGTCGCATATTCGTGCCAAGATTGGGATGCTCGTACCAGGCGCCGTGAATGGCGCGCCCCTGATTCACCCGGCTGCGGATCGCGTCCGCCAGATCCCTGTCGCTGGTCGTCAGTGCGCCCCCTTCGCCGGCGGTCATGTTCTTGCTACTCTGAAAGCTGAACGAGCCGGCATCGCCCAGCGAGCCGCACATCCGCCCGTGCCATGCCGCCCCGTGCGCGTGGGCGGCATCTTCGATCAGCAACAGGCCATGCCGGCGCGCCAGCGGAACCAGACGATCCATATCGGCGGCCTGCCCGGCGAAGTGGACCGGAATGATCGCCCGCGTACGCGGCGTGATCGCTGCTTCGGCTGCAATCGGGTCGAGATTGTAGGTGTCGGCCTCGATATCGGCAAATACCGGCGTCGCCCCGACAAGCCGCACGGCCGATGCTGTTGCGATGAAGGTGTACGGCGGCACAATAACCTCGTCTCCAGGGCCAATCCCGGCCGCCATCAGCACAGCGACCAGCGTCTGTGTGCCGTTCACGGCGGCAATACCGTATGCGGTACCATGATGCCGGGCGAAGGCCTGTTCAAACTCGGCGACCACCGGTGTGAAGCCGCCCCAGTCATCCCCATGCAGCGTATCGAGCAGCCGTTGCTCTTCACGCGAGTCCCACTGCGGCCAGCGCGGCCACGGCCGGCGGCGCGTTGGCGTGCCGCCATTGATTGCAAGTGCAGTCATCTGATTCTTTCTCCCGCTAATCGCAACCGCACACAACAGGCGGCGCTACGGTAGCATGGCAGGGGAGGACTGTCAATGACCGGAGGTACGCGGTTGCTGCCACTGACATGGTCAACGAATGTTGCCGTGCAATAGCGGAGCGTTTTCTCACAGGAAGTGCGACCGGGTGTATTGTTAGCATAGAGCCTATCCGAAGAACGGATGGCTGGATGGCGTTGCACGTGACGCGACTCAATCTCCGGATCACACGCCGCGATTGCGTTAGTTATGCTGCGGTCGCTGGCGCTCCGCGCAATGACAGGCGGAGCGGTTTTCGGAGAGGCAGAGAACGCTTCTACGTTGCGAAGAAGCCCGCCGCCCCACCCCGGCCCGCCCCCGCTGGGGGCGGGAGTCCGGCTCTTCACCCCGGCAGGGGGAGGTTGGGCGGGGGGCGGGGCGGTGCACGCGACGCAACTCAATCTCCGGATCACACGCCGCGATTGCGTCAGTTATGCTGCGGTCGCTGGCGCTCCGCGCAACGACAGGCGGAGCGGTTTTCGGAGAGGCACTTCATACCCTCGTGGGCAGGAGGTAGCACATGAGAGCGCGGTTCCATTTCGATGAAGATCTGGGCACCCTCAGCGCCGAATTGCAGCACCTCGGGCACATGGCGACCCGGGCCGTGAACGAGGCGTTCAGCGCACTTCGCGAACACGATTCCGAGCGCGCCCGGCAGGTCATTGCTAACGACCAGCGTATTAATGAGGCGGAACGCGACATTGAGACGCATGCATTGCGCCTGATTGCGACCCAGCAACCGGTGGCAACCGATATGCGACGATTAATCGTCACGATCGAGATTGCCGGCGAGCTTGAGCGGATTGCCGATTATGCCAAAGGCATTGCGCGCGCGGTCATTCGCGATGCAGCGTCCCTTCCGGAGACAATCCCGGCGGAGATGGTACAGATGGCGCAGATGGCGACGACGATGCTGACCACGGCGCTTGAAGCATTTGTAACACACGACGTCGCTCGTGCCGAAGCGATCGGACCGGTCGATGATGACGTTGATGCGCTCTATGAGCAGGTCGAGAAGACACTGCTGCGCCAGATGACACACGACCCTGCGGCGTCTGCGTGGGTTCCCGGGGCGCTCTTTTCGGCATATTATCTCGAACGGGTCGCGGATCGCGCCACAAACATTGCCGAGCGCGTCGTCTACCTGGTGAATGCACGACTGGTTGACTTTAACCCCTGATCCAGCCATGCTGGCCCACCAGCGCCGGGTGCAACAGACGTCCTCAACACACTGCTTCCGGGAAGCTCACCACGCGGCGCCTGATAGCGCACCGGCGCGCAGCGCGCGCCAGCAGGCGGAGCTTCCCCGTAGCTCGCTCCTGGCACCTGCAGGCGCGACATCGCGCCGCACCTCCGGCGCCGCTGAATCCGCAGGTGTGAATCTGGTGTAGCATGCACCCGCCGCTCTGCATCATGCGAGGTGCCAATGCCTATCCATCACCTGCCGCTCCCCGGCCCGTGGGAGTTTCGGTTTGACGACGATCAGCACTGGATACCGGTGGCGGTTCCGGGTTGCTGGGAAGATGCCGGTCTGCCGAAGGATCGTGCCGGCCCGGCCTGGTATCGCACAACATTTACTGTACCTGATGAGTATGCCGGTCGCCGCATCTTCCTCCACTTCGGCGCCATCAGCTATCATTGCGAGGTGTTCATCTCCCGCGGCACCGCCGAACCGCAGTATGTCGGGGCCCATACCGGCATGTGGGATGCATTCGACATCGAGATCAGCGATGCGGTCGCCGCCGGCGAGCATGCCAGCTTGCTGGTACGCGTCGAAAAGCCCGCCGGACTGACCGGCGGGCCAGATTCGCCCGCGCTGCCGGGGCGCTTTCCGTTGCGCGAGACGCTGGCCGGTTTCCCGCCATATGTCTGGGGCCATGGTCACGGCGGTATCTGGCAGGAAGTTGCTCTGGCCGCCACCGGCCCGGCCCGTTTCCTCGACGCGGTGGTGCGCGGCACGCCCGACGGCCATGTCACCGTTGAAGCACTACTCGATGCGCCATCGCGCGTCACCCTCGAACTGTACCGGCCCGATGGAACGTTCATTCTTTCGGCCAGCGAAGATGCCAACCCCGAAGAACGTACCGCGAGCACACGGTATCGCCTGCGCATGGATGGCCCGACGCCGGACCCGCAGCCATGGTCGCCGGCCAACCCGGCGCTCTATCGCGCCGTGTTGCGTGCCGGCAACGATGACCGGCTGGAGGTGCGTTTCGGCTTGCGTGCGGTCGAAACATCTGGCCCGACACTGCTCCTGAATGGAACACCCCTCTACCCGCGCATGATCCTGTCGTGGGGATGGTACTGGGAGACCCTGTCGTGCAACCCCGGGCCGGAACGGGTGCGCGCCGATTTCGAACGCCTGAAGCGCCTGGGCTACAACGGCGTCAAACTCTGCCTGTGGTTCCCGCCCCCCTATTATTTTGACCTGGCCGATGAACTCGGCATGGTATTGTGGGTTGAGTTGCCCATGTGGCTGCCACATCCGACGGAGCATTTCCGCCGGCAGACCCCGATCGAATACGAACGCCTCGTGCTCCAGGCACGCCGCCATCCCTCGGTCATCATCTACAGCCTGGGGTGCGAACTGAGTCGCGACGTCAGCGCCGAGATCCTCGGCCCGTTGTACAGCATGGTGCGCAATCTGTGCGGCGACGCGCTGCTGCGCGACAATAGCGGCTCGGGAGAGGCGTACGGCGGCCTGCTCAATGAGTTCGCGGAGTACTATGACTATCATTTCTATGCCGATCTCCATTACTTCCGCAACCTGCTCGATACGTTCACGCCACGCTGGCGCCCCGAACAACCATGGCTGTTCGGCGAGTATTGCGACTACGACACCTTCCGCGATCTGTCACGCCTCACGATGGCCGGTGACGTGCCGACCTGGTGGTTGAGCGCTGACCCGGCGGTGAACCCGACCGGCGCGCGCTGGATGAATGAGGCGCCCTTACTTGAAGAACGGCTCCGCGCTCATGGTCTGTGGGAGCGCAGCACTGAACTGGAACGCCTCTCCTATGCACACGGCATGCTCCACCGTAAATGGACCATCGAACTGACACGCACCTACCGTGAAATCACCGGCTACGTTGTCACCGGCGAAGCCGACACGCCGATCAGCACTGCCGGCATGTGGGATGCTACCGGGGCTCTCAAGTATGACCCCGGCGAGTTCAGCCGCTTCAATGCCGACCTGGTCGCACTGGTCGGCTGGGACCGGCGGCGCGCCTGGGTGCGTGGCGGCGACCGTGCGGCATACTGGGACACATGGAGCTACACTGCCGACACGCTGGTCCGGCCACACCTGATCGCCTCTCATTACGGCCAGCAGACCGGCCCGGCACGTGCTGCCTGGAGCGTTGCATTTGACGGCGAGGCGCCGTTTGCCGCCGGTGAGATGGTGTCGGCCCGGGAGTTCTCACCCGGCGACGTGCGCGAAATCGGCGTGGCCGAATTCGCTGCGCCGGATGTACGCGCACCGCGCCGCGCCATCCTGCGCGTTACGTTGCAGGTGGGAACAGAACGGACAGACAACGCCTGGCCGCTCTGGTTCTTTCCTGCCGCTGCCTGGGCAACGATGCGCGGAGTCGCCGTATATGATCTTGTGGGGCGCCTGCGCGACCTGGCGCGCCTCGCGCCCACGGCGGTCGACATCACGAATGCCGACCTGACCGGAGATACGGGGACACGTACTGACCTGGTACGATCGTCATTTGTGGTGATCGCCAGCGCCTGGACACGCGCCCTCTCGGCGTATGTACGCGCCGGCGGGCGTGCAGTCGTGTTGCAGGATGGCGATGGCCCTCCCGGGCCGGTTGCGACCGTGGAGATGCCATTCTGGCGCGAGGCGCTACGTCTCTGCGAGCCGCACCCGGCGTGGGGCGACTTCCCACACGATGGCTGGGCCGGGCTCCAGTTCTCTGGCTGCGCCACCGATTACGCGCTCGATACGCTCCCGCTGGGCATGGCGGCGCAACCGATCCTTCGCCGCATCGATACCCGGACGATGCGCATCCACGACTATGCCGCAGAAGTGACATGGGGCGCGGGCCGGCTGATCGTCAGCACGTTACGGCTGTACGGCGGAGCCGGCGAGCAACCCTCCGGCCTGGCACAGAACACTGCCGCAGCCTATCTGCTGCTCTGCTGGGTACATCGCCTGGCGTCGCCTGTGCTATAATGCTCTGCTATAGTGCGCAGCAAAACAAGGTCAGCCATCCATGCGGTGCCCGTACTGCCAGCATCCTGACAGTGATGTGATCGATACGCGCAAGCTCAACAGTGGCGAGTCGATCCGCCGACGGCGCAAATGCGCATCGTGCGGCCGGCGATACACCACCTACGAGCGTGTCGAGTCGGTGAGCATCACGGTCGTGAAAAAGAATGGTGAACGGGAGCCGTATGAGCGAGAGAAGTTGATGCGCGGCGTGCGTACTGCATGTTACCGGCGCCCGATTTCGGCACAGGCGCTGGAGGCGCTTGCCAACGATGTGGAAGCAGAACTGATGGCGCGCGACGAGCCGGAGGTCCCATCATCCATGATCGGCGACCTGGTGATGCGGCGATTACGTGAGATTGATGATGTCGCATACATCCGTTTCGCCTCGGTCTACCGTTCGTTTGCCGATATCGGCAAATTGCGCGAGGCAGTGGACGAATTACTCGAACGTGAGCATTGATCGCCGCGCTCACAGGTTTCATAACACCAGATGAGTATTGACGTGTCCGACCAACCGAAGACATCCCCGACCAACGAGCGCCGGGCCAACCCGATTGTGCGCTTTGTGACGGAAACAAATGAAGGATTGAGTGAGATTCGCTGGTTGCCGGTGTTGTTGTATGCACTGGCTGGCGGCGCGTTGATGCCACTCTCGCTGCTTGCCGGCGGTATTGCCGGTTTCCTCGCCGGTATTGTCCCGGTCGGTGTGGGATTGATGCTGGCGCGGAGCGTGCCGCGTCATTATGGCCTGCACGGGTTCATCACCGGATGCATTGGTGCAGTGATCGCCAGTGGCCTGCTGTGGATCCTGATCTTCCAGACGTCGCTGGGTCTGACCGGGAGCGCCGGGCTGACAACGCCTGGCACGACGCCGCTGGATGCCTGGCTCACGATCAGTGGCTTCATCGGGTTCTCGCTCATTGCCTTCAGTACCTTCGGCGCCAGCACTGCCGGGCGCATCGAAGAACGCAACCGGGCAGTGCGCGAGGAAGTGAAGCAGCGTGGCGGCGCGCTTGAACGCCCGGGCGCCATTCGCGTTCCCGACGATATTCGCGGTCTGTCGTTGCCGCAACTCGGCACGTATGTCAACAACCTGTTCAAAAAGAAGGGGTTCACCTTTAAGGATTACCGTTTTCTCGACAAAGACAAGTATCTTGACATCTGGATGGAACGCGAAGGAGAGCCGTGGCGCCTGCGCCTCTCGGTGGCCGACAAGGTGGCTCCCGGCGCCGTCGAGAGCCTGCTGCAAGAAATGAAACGCGAAGGATGCAACAAGGGTGTTGTCATCACGTCGACCGAATTCACTCCCGGTGCGATCAAATCTGCCCGAGATCGCCCGATCGTGCTGATCGATGGCGCAACACTGTACCAGATCGCCGAAAAGTAAGCCTGTTGGTACCACGTCGTAGCTTGCCGGAAGCACGGTTCCGCAGTACGGTCGCCGTGACTCGCGGCCGGCTTTCGAGTGCCGGAGCATACTGATGCAGATTTCTCTCCAGGGAAAAATCGCCGTCGTCACTGGCGGATCGCGCGGCATCGGGCGGTCGATCGCCACCACGCTGGCCAACGCCGGAGCAACAGTGATCGTTAACTATCGCGGTAACGCCGCCGCCGCCACGGAGACCGTTGCAGCCATCACTGCCGCTGATGGCGCTGCGGTTGCGCTGCAGGCCGATGTCAGCGAAGCAGGTGACGTTGACCGCCTGTTCAAAACCGTCCTCGATCAGTACGGTACGATCGACATCCTGGTGAACAATGCTGGCATCACCCGCGACACGCTGCTGCTCCGTATGAAGGAAGACGACTTCGATGCCGTCATTGATACCAACCTGCGCGGTGTCTATCTCTGCACGAAGGCGGTGCTGCGGCCAATGACGAAAGCGCGCAACGGGCGGATCATTAATATCACATCGGTCGTCGGATTGATCGGCAATGCCGGCCAGAGCAACTATGCTGCCGCAAAGGCCGGGGTCATCGGCTTCACCCGTGCCGTGGCGCGTGAAATGGCATCGCGTAATATTACAGTGAATGCCGTCGCACCCGGATATATTGAGACGGAACTGACAGCCGAGCTTGGCGAACAGGTGCGCGCCGCGATCCTTGAGGCCATTCCGCTCGGGCGCCTCGGTACACCGCAGGACGTGGCCAATCTGGTCTGTTTTCTCGCCTCTGACGCCGCAGCCTACATAACCGGGCAGACCCTGACGGTCGACGGCGGCATGGTTATGCATTAGAGCCTGTCCGAATACCAGATGGTTGGATGTCATTGCGAGCGAAGCGAAGCAATCGAGCGGCGCGAGAGGAGATTGCTTCAGCCACGCTTCGCTCGCTGCAGGCTGTCGCTCGCGCTCTTCGCAATGATACGAGGCGTATCGTTTTTCGGATAGGCACCAGGTATGGCGGCACTCGAACCTTGACGCTGCGGTTGAAAGACGTTAGAATACCGCGGCAAGGTGCGTAGCATCGAGGAGTCCGCTGATTGTGTCGAAGCCATCGGGGAACGTGACGGTGGCGATGCCGCTGTTGCTTGCACTGGTGCGCGCCGCGCTCCGGGACGTGCCGGGTGTCATCCGGCTGGCCCGCGTGATGCCCACCTGCCAGGAACCGGTGGTATCCAGTGGCCCCGGCGCGGCGCTGATCAATGGTGCGTCAGGGGTCGTGGTTGAATGTGCCGTGATTGCGGCTCCGGGCATCCGGCTGAACCGGCTGGCGGCTACCGCGCAGGCTGCCGTGGTGGCGGCGCTCGCTGAACTGGCCGGCGTTCGTGTCGTGGCAGTGAACGTTTCCATTGAGGATATTGCCACGGCGACATCTGCGGGAAAGACGCGCGACGATGGCTAGCCTGCGGCGCCGTGTACGCACGATCGCGCTCCAGATCTTGTTCGAAGTCGATGCAACCGACCACGCGCCTGACCAGGTGGTGGCACGGCGCCTCGATGAAGAACAGCTCCCGCCAGAAGGGGAACGCTTCCTGCGGCGTCTCGTGTTTGGTGCATGGGAGCATCATGCCTATCTCGACCGGATCATTGAAGAGGCGGCGCCAAGCTGGCCCGTGAACCAGATGCCGGGGGTTGATAAGGCCATTCTGCGTATCGCGCTCTTCGAGGCCCTTATTGATGAAGATGAGAAAACGCCGCTTAAGGCCGTGATCAACGAGGCGGTTGAGCTGGCCAAGCAGTTTGGTAGCGACAACTCCAGTCGTTTTGTCAATGGCGTCCTGGGTACAGTTGTCAGTCGCTACCGCGAGCGGCGTAAGAGATAAGCTCGCACCCACTATCGCATTCGCACAATCTGGCTGTTGAAAGGAGTGGTCGCATGCCCTCGCCCGAAATGGAGGCTCGGCTCAGAAAGATCGTCGCAGAGCAACTCAGCGTCGACGAAAGCAAAATTGTACCTGGCGCTCGCTTTAGCGAGGATCTGAATGCCGACTCGCTCGACCTGGTCGAGATGATCATGTCGCTCGAGGAGGAGTTCGGCGTCGAGATCCCTGATGAGGACGCAGAGAAGATCATTTCAGTGCAGGACGCGCTGTCGTATATCGAGCAGAAGTTGCAGGCGGCCTGACCCTGTACGTTATTCATACGAGTTACGCGGTGGACCGCGCGGAGCGCCAACTGGAGGCCTGGAGGAGGCCTCCGGCGGCGCAGCCGGGGCACGGCGCGCTACGTCCTTACGCGCTAGATGAGGGACGCCTACCGCCGAAACAATGGACATGTGGCGGGCCTGTGGCTCTCCACACCACTCTGCCTGGACGCACCGCGTACGTTCTGGTATTGAGGCGCCACAGGCGCTGCTATACGTCCGGCTGGCATCCGGCGCTGTGCGGCAGGCTGTGGTGCTTTCTTGTGTCTCACGTCGTGACGACACGACGCTCGGTACGCATGCAAGACGTGCAGCGGCGCCGGTACATTGAGGCCGTGTTATGGAGCTCCTGGGGGTTGGACCAGGCGAAATCCTACTGATCCTGATCATTATGCTGCTGGTCTTCGGGCCTGAGCGACTCCCAGAGTTCGCGCGCCAGGCTGGCCGGTTCGTTGTGCGTGTCCGTAACTGGGTCCAGCAGTCGCCGGACGCAGCACTCATCCTGCGCGCCCGCCAGGATCTCGAGACCGAGCTGGAAGCCTTGCGCGCCGAACTGACGCGCGAGGTTGAAAGCGTGCGCCAGGATCTGCAGACGGTACGCTCCGACCTGGTGGATGCCAGCAAGCTGATTGAGGAGTCGGCGCAGGAAGTTGCCAGTACATCTACAATCGATCTGAAGAGCGCCGGAACCGGTGTCTCCAGCAGCGATTCCGTGATCCGCCCGCCTGCTGCCGGCACTACTCCTGATATACCACCGGCTGCCACCACGCCTGCCACTGCGCCCCCTGATGAGTTTGAGGTTGACCCCGGGCCCATCGGCGCGCGCCGCGCGCGCGTGGCGGAACACGCCCACCCGGTGACACCGGCTGACCCTGTTCCGGCCACAATCGCCGGTGGCGAGACCGTCGCGCGCGGCGCGCGTACCGACGCCGCTCCACCGCCGGCTGCCTCCGACCTCACGCTGGCTTCTGCCGATATGGCGGCAATTGATGCGCTGAGCCGGCAGGTGGCTTCGATAGCCGAAGAACTGGCCAGGCTGCGGGTGCAGGTGCTACGGCGCATGGCTGAGGAGAAACAGGCGCCGGTCGTTGACCATGCGCCGGCAGACAATGTGTCGGCAATCGCACCAGCTCCTGCTGCGGTTGCGCCGGTCGTCCTCGCATCGGATAATGGTACTGCCGGCAGCGTTGAGGATGCGATGGTTCCGGCACGTGGCGTTGAGGCGCCGTCCTGAGGGTCGATCGTATGGAACTGACGCCCACTCAACTCATCATTGTTGTCAGCATCCTGACAATCCTGATCCTGCTGCCGCTCGCCGTCATCGTGCTGGTGCGCTTCTTCGTCAAAGATGACGCCGATGCGCCGGATGAGGACCTGGCCTCCAGCCTTACCGAGTTCTCCAGTGTCGGCGATGCCTGGCAGGCATTTGTGCCGCATTTGCTCGAACTGCGCAACCGCCTGGTGAAGGCGCTGCTGGCGATCGGTATCGCGACCGCCATTGGCTTCTGGATCGTCAACAGCCCGGTGCTGCTCGGCGACCCGTTGCCGGCGTTCCTGGTGCATCACCTGGCGCCGCCCGGTACGCAACTGCAGGGTATCGAAACTGGCGAGGTCTTTTTCGCCTATATGCGCATGGCGCTGGTCGTCGGCATCATGCTGGCAATGCCGGTCGTGCTGTATCAGATCGTCGCCTTCTTCCTGCCTGGTCTCCTGGCGCACGAGAAACGCATCCTGTTCATCGCCCTGCCGTTCGTCACCGAGTTGTTCATTGCCGGGGTGGCGTTCGGCTGGTTCTTTACGGTTCCGGCGGCGCTCGGGTTCCTGCTCGGCTTCGGTGTGGACGGCACCACCATCGTCAGTCAGCCGCGTGTTGATAGCTTCATCGGCACCGTGGCGATGCTCCTGCTCTGGAATGGTCTGATCTTCCAGTTGCCGGCCATCGTCTACCTGCTGGCACGACTCGGTGTGGTTTCGGCGGCCCGGCTTGGCGCTACGCGGCGCTACGCGATTGTGGTGATTACCATCATCGCTGCGTTCATCACACCCACGGGCGACCCGTACAACTTGCTGTTGCTGGCGGTGCCAATGTATCTGTTGTATGAACTGGGGATCTTGCTGGCGCGCTTTGTGCCAAAGCGGCCAGATGATGAGGAAGGGCCCGCAACGGCTGCGTCGCCAGGGTAAGACACGCTACCACACTCGTTCTGGCCGAGATTACGGTACGTCGGATGGCGGCACCGGCACCAGCCAGGTCGTCTCGCCGAATGGCTCGTCTGTCAGCACAATCACCAGCGTACGGGCATTCAGGTTCACCGGGCGCTCCACGACCGCATTGCCCTGGACACGTTCGCCAGGGGCGGCGCGCATCTCACGCGGCCGCGACTTCTCGTCGGCCAGCAGGTACCGTGTGCCGACCGAGTCGCGCACCTGGAGATTCTCTGAGTTCAACGGCAGCACCACACTGGCATCGCGCAGATTATTGCGCATGCTCCAGGTCATGGTGATCTGGCCTTCGCAGAAACCAACTTCTTCGAGCGTCACCACAACATCGGGCGTGAGCCCTGGCGCGTTGCCGCCGACACCGACGTTTTCCCATGCTCCGTCGCCCACCAGGCGCCGCCCGACTGGCTGGAAGCCACTCCAGACACAGTCGTTGAAGGCACTGGCCATTCCGGCGTCAGCGCCGCCGGCCGGCAGGCTTGTCGTGACCACCATGCTCTGTGCCGGCTGATCGGGGCGCGGCAGGGGCCTGGCCTGCGCTACCAGCACGCCGATCAGCGCGACGACCACCAGACTCAATACCAGCGCAACTCGCCCGGTCCAGGTGCTCCAGAGAAGCCGGAAGCGCCCCAACGCCGATACTACCGGCGCAGGTGCAGGTGGCGCGTGTGACGTGGTCGAATCGGCGTCATCGCCCGACGCCGCCGGCAGGGCCAGCGCAGCCGGCACCGGTTCGGCATGCGCCGGTTCGGCTTCCACCTGTTCCAGCCGCGGCAGCACACCGGCCAGCAAAGTGTTGATTTCCTGCCAGCGCGTGAGGTGCAACACCTCCGGAATACGTAACATCTCCTCGTCGGTCAGATCGATCTCGGTCGAGCGCTCGGTAACCAGGTAGGCAGGCAATTCGTCAAGGCCCTTGAGTTCGACCTTCCAATCAGTCTCGATCTTCGACCCTTCCTGGATCGTCGGTGCAATCACGACCACACGGCGACAGGTGCGGAAATCGACCGTGGCGGCCTTCTGTGGCGAGAGGAGTTCGCCACGTCGATCATTGAGAAAATTGATCAGGTTGTAGTAATACGAGATGACCTGATTGTACGGATTCTTGCGCCCGGGATTGAGACGTTTACGCTCGCCATTCGAGCCTTCAACGAACCACGGCCCATTGACATCGCCAAAGACCTTACCATCACAATGCTTCAACTCAATAATGAAGGCGCCGTCTTGCTTGATGACCACCAGGTCAATGTTGCGGCCACCAACACTGAAGTTGGCCAGGATCAGGTACAGGCCGTCGAGCCGATCAAGACCACCGGCGAGCGCCATAATGGCGCGCCGCTCATTGGCATGTTCCGGTTTCTCGCCGATCCAGACCTGAACTGCCACACCGGGCCTCCTGCACCACATACAGTTCTACGCAGCGTCTCGCACTGCGCGGTGAGTGCATCATTGCAAAGCATCGTGGGAAGTGCCGTCATCCGTCCGAGGACCGCAGTATCGGGGCAGGGCCGGGCGCACACAGGGCGAGAGCCTTCCGGTCTCTATTATCACGCATGCAACGCCATTGCGCAATGGTTGCGTGGTGAGAGATTCGTTATCACTCCGACCGGCGTCAATGCCACGGGTCATGCCTGGATGCGGACCACGTGACCCATATCTTTCAGGCCAGCGCCACGATCATCCCTTCGTCGGCGCGCAGTTCCAACTCGCCGCGTACCGTTGCGCCGCCATGGTCGAGGTAGGTTGACAGCGCCACCGTTCCTTCGCCAGACGCACCCAGGCTAAACCGCGCAGGCCGGGAGGCCAGGTTGAGCACGACTAGAAAGCGCCGGCCATCAGCTTCGCGGAGATACGCAAGCACGGACGACGCAGGCCCGGGATCACCCGTAACCATCATGCTGCGATACGATCCGACCGAGAACGCAGGCTCGGAACGGCGCAATGCCAGGAGGCGCCGGTAGAGCGAGAGCATTGAATGAGGCGCGTTACGCTGCGCCGCAACATTCAGTTGCCGGTAATCGTCTGCCAGCGGCAACCATGGTTCCACCGTACTGAACCCGGCGTATTCACCGGTGTCCCATTGCATCGGTGTACGCTGTGGATCGCGGCCATGACCTTCGCCGGGCACACGCTTTTCAAACGGGTCCTGCACCCGCTCCGGCGGAATCGGCACATTGCGCATGCCAATCTCGTCGCCATAGTAGATGGTCGGCGTGCCACGCAACGTCAGGAGTAGCATGGCCGCGACGCGTGCCTGCGCATCACCGACCCGGCTCGCGATGCGCGGTTGATCGTGGTTTCCCAGCACCCAGTTTGGCCAGGCGCCCGGCGGCAGGGCCGCTTCATACGCCTCGATCGCCTGCGCGATCGTGTGCGCATCCCAGGGGAGCAGAACGAGGGCGAAATTGAACGGCAGATGCGCCTCGGGAGCTCGCACGCCGTAATAGTGCATCAACCGATCATAGGGCAGATAGATCTCGCCGACCATCATGCGCTCGTCATATTCGTCGAGCACCTGACGCATCATGGCGACAATGTCGTGTACCTCGGGCTGATCGGCCGAATATGTTTCAAGCAATTGCATATGCGGCATCATGCCGGGCCGCCAGGCAGGATTGGGCGGGTTATCGCGAAAATGCGCATCTTTGATCATCAACCACATCACATCAACCCGAAACCCATCCACGCCGCGATCAAGCCAGAATCGCATGGCGTCCAGCATCGCCGCCTGCACGTGCGGGTTGCGCCAGTTGAGATCCGGCTGTTCTTTGAGGAACAGGTGCAGGTAGTACTGGCCCGTTGTTTCGTCGTAGCACCACGCCGGGCCGCCAAAATACGAGAGCCAGTTGTTTGGCGGGCCGCCATCCGGCGCCGGATCGCGCCAGATATACCAGTCGCGCCTGGCGTTCGAACGTGAACTGCGCGACTCGCGAAACCAGGGATGCTGATCCGACGTGTGGTTTGGCACAAAGTCGAGGATGACCTTCAATCCACGACGATGGGCATCCGACACCAGCGCATCGAAGTCGGTCAGGTCGCCGAAGAGCGGGTGAATGCCGCAATAGTCCGCGACGTCATAGCCAAAGTCGGCCATTGGTGATGGGAATATCGGCGATATCCAGAGCGCATCGACGCCAAGTTCGACCAGGTGATCGAGGCGGGCGCGGATGCCGCGCAGATCGCCGACCCCGTCATTGTTGCTATCTTGAAATGAGCGCGGGTAGATCTGGTAGATCACGCCACGCTGCCACCAGAGATATTCGGCCGGTTGCGTTGCCATGTCCGACCTCCTCAGTATCCGATATACGACGGTGTGATGCCCCGAGCCGGCGATCAGACGCGCCACGACGCCTGCACAGCGTGATAGAACGGAAACGCTGCAACCGCCATGCCTGCATCTCCGGCACGCAGGCGCCATTATACCGCACGGGGAGAATCAAACTACGTGCAACAGCCGTTACTTTTCGCTGTACACTACGACTACCCTATCAGGCAACATTCTGCAGCCGGGGTGCAACTGGCGTATGACGCAACTCTCACCTGTCACCCATCGCCGCGCGCTGGTGCGCCAGATCGGAACCGGCCAGCGACGAGGGTTGAGGCGTGGTGGACGATACTGATCTCCTGGTGCGCGCCCGCGGATTTGATCGCGATGCGCTGGCGCACATCCACGACAGATACTTCGGGCCGATCTTCGGCTATATCGCGCTACGCGTCAAGGATCGCGCGATGGCCATTGCTTCGCTTCGCTCGCAATGACATCCAATCATCCGTTCTTCGGATAGGCTCAAAGTTGTCCACGGCAACCTGACCCGGGACAGGAGAGTTCTCCGCTGCTCAGGCGCTCACGCGCTACAGGGAGGTCTGGCCGCCTGGGCAGTCGTGCGGCTCGTGCCGGGCCGTACCATCACTGGCGATGGCCATCTATGGCGCAATAACCGTGAAAGACGTTCCGGCACTCCGGCCAAACACGTCCGGCGCATAGGTGCGATAGGCGGTCGCTGGCGGCGCTGCATAGATTCCCGGAACTGTCGCTCGCGCCAGGTATGTGTAGGTGTAGACGCCTTTCGGCAGGTCGCTGGCAAACAGCGCCACCCGCGCGGCGCGCACTTCGGTATGGCCAAAGTACCACCAGTATGGGTAGGACCCATCCTCGTCCTCCGCCGGCGCCAGCCCTGCTTCGCGCGCAACCGCCGTCGTGGTCTTGAGGCTGGTATCGAGCGCCTCCAGCCCGCCGGGCAGGAAATCCTCCACCGTCAGGTATCGCATATCGGTGGGAACGCTGAGGGTGATACGCACCTGCACCACCTCGCCCTGACGCGCCTCGGTCACCAGTTGTCCCGTCGGGCTGAGTGTATCACTGGCGACGGCAATATACTCACGGCGCACACCAAATCCCTGGTCGAGCGCCTGGGCCGATGCGACATCTTCCGTATAGCGCAGACGCAACGTGTAGTACAGGCGTCCGAGGCCGCTCTGACCGGCGGACGCCTGGCGCTGCAACGTCACCTGGCTCCCATCGGGTTTCAAGTCAGTACCGGCGATTGTGAGCCGGGCCGCTT
>Ga0272446_1002826_pt1 | contig 22933 bp, 21 predicted proteins | sample YNPCB0061_FD_194587 | JGI IMG/M metagenome (GOLD analysis project Ga0272446, IMG submission 194587) | Hot spring microbial mat communities from Yellowstone National Park, WY, United States - YNP-CB-006-1 | ecosystem: Environmental > Aquatic > Thermal springs > Hot (42-90C) > Sediment | place... | reverse complement strand
TTTCCCCGCTTTTTGGGGCGATTGCGGCGGGGAATTGTGCCCTCCTCAAACCCTCGGAATTGGCCCCTGCCACTAGCCAGGTTTTGGCGCAACTGATCGCCCAGGTGTTTGATCCTGGTCATGTCACGGTGGTGGAAGGGGGGGCGGAAGTGGCCCAAGCCCTGTTGGCAGAAAAGTTTGACCATATTTTCTTCACGGGTGGGGAACGGGTGGGACGGATTGTGATGGCGGCGGCGGCGGCTCATTTGACCCCGGTCACCCTGGAACTGGGGGGGAAATCTCCTTGTGTGCTGGACACCAATGTGGATCTGGATGTGGCGGTGCGGCGGATTGTCTGGGGGAAGTTTCTCAATGCCGGGCAAACCTGTGTAGCGCCGGATTATCTGCTGGTGCCCGAGGCCCTCAAGGAAACGGTGGTGAAAAAACTCCAGGAACGACTCGAAGCCTGTTTTGGCTCGGATCCCCAAAACAGTCCTGATTACGCCCGGATCATCAATTCCCAGCAACTCGATCGCTTGGTAGCCCTTTTGAACTCCGGGCGCATCCTCTGGGGGGGATCCCATGACCGGGAGCAGCGCTTCTTGGCCCCGACCCTAATGGATGAGGTGGATTGGGATTCACCCATTATGGAATCAGAAATCTTTGGCCCGATTCTGCCCATGCTCACCTACACCGATCTTGATGAGGTGATTAGCCAGATCACCCGCCGTCCCAAACCCCTAGCTTTTTATCTTTTCAGCCGTTCTGTTGCTGTGCAGGAGCGGTTGCTCACCCAAATCTCTGCTGGCTCGGTCTGCATCAATGATGTGATCCTGCAAGTCTCCCTGTGGGATTTACCCTTTGGGGGCGTGGGCAGCAGTGGCATGGGACGCTACCATGGGCGCTACAGTTTTGAGACCTTTTCCCACCTCAAAAGTGTCCTGAAAAAACCCTTCTGGCTGGATATGGACTGGCGCTATCCCCCCTACGCTGAGAAAATTCCTTTGTTTCGCCGCTTCATTGGTCTGCGCTAAATGTCCTCAGGCGGGATCCCAGCCGGTATAGACCCCCGCCCGGTGGGCCACCACCATGCCAATGGCTTCCCAATAAGAACGCACCCGTAGGGTGGGGATCCCCAAAGTCTGGGCTGGGGTCTGCATCACGGTGGTGTTTTCATCCACGCTGATCAGGAGGGGAGGCTGGGGACGGTGCATCAGGTGCAAGATGGCGGCATTCCCACAGGCGGTGGTCGGCGTGATCACCACATCCACATCCTCAGCCTTGAGATCATTTGGTCGGGGATCCCGAACCAACTGGGGGGCATAGCTCAGTCCTGCCAAGACAGAGGGTAAAAAGGTCAGACCCACAGATTCGGCAGCAGCACGGTCATGCACAGGCTGGGGATCCCCCAAACGCAGGGCTGGGGCATGGGCACAGGGGACAGCCAATTCCCGCACCACCAAATGACTGAGGATCGCTTCCACCCCAGCGAGGGGATCTACTCCTTGGGCTTGGTCATAGCTGCTGAAATCCAGGTCATCGGGAAACCGTCCCACCACTGCCACGGCCTGGTAACCGGCAGCAATCACCTCTCGTGCCCCTTGCAATAGGACATCGGGATAATCCACCGTGCCCTGACTGGCTCCGGAAGGGGCATGACTAATGCGGATCCCCAAAGGTTTGGTGGTGATGAAGGGATCCCCCACCGCCAGGCCCAGGGTGGCCCGGGCCGCCTGAATGGCGTACTGATGATAGAGCCGCAAATCGGGTTCTAATCCCGCATCGAGGAGCACCCCGACTCGGTTTTGGCGTACCGGGCGCAAATGCCACACCCCCCGGCACCACTGCTCCAGGGCAAAGCCTTCCACATAGAGGGCATTGGGGATGGGCCAAAAACAACTGGCCCCATTTAAGACATTGGGATGAGTGACCAAGCAATCCACCGCCGCCGCCAAGGCCCTAGCCATGGGCAGGGCATCCCCAGCAAAGCCACCAATGGCCGCCCCGATCCCCGTGGGAATCAAAAGCAAAGCTGTGTAGGGTTTCATACCGCCGTCAGGATCCCGGTTGTCTCGACGATGTGGCGATTGAGGCCCAAGTCGGCTGGGGGGATCCCCAAAGCCAGACCCACCAACTGGGGTAAATGCAATACCGGCAGCTGCAGGCGCCGTCCGATCACCTGCTCTACTTCTGGTTGCCGGGAGTCCAAATTTAGGTGACAGAGGGGACAGGGGGTGACCATACAGTGGGCCCCAGCGGCTAGAGCCGTTTGCAAATGGGATCCCGCCATGGCAAAGGAAGCTTTGGGGGCATAACTGGCAATGGGCCAGCCACAGCACTGAGTCCGCCCCGGATAATCCACGGGGGTAGCGCCGAGGGCCCTAAAGACTTTTTCCAGCGCCTGGGGATGATGGGGATCATCTTCGCCGCTGATGTCGTGTCCCCGCAGCAAATAGCAGCCATAGAAAGCCGCACACTTCAAGCCTGTCAAGGGACGTTTTACCCGTTGCCCCAGGGCATCCACGCCCACTTCATTGACCAAAATCCACAGTAAATGCCGCACCCGCGCCGTCCCCTTGTAGAGATGCTCACACCCGGCTTGCCGACACAGACCGTTAATCTTCTCCACATAGGCGGGATTCTCCCGGAGGGCCCCTTGCAAACGTTCATTCACCCGTCCCAACACCCCCTGACAGGTGCTGCAATGGGTGAGCATCGGTAAATCCAAAGCTTCTGCCAGGGCCAGATTGCGGGCATTGACCGTATCTTCCAGCAGGAGGGATTCCTCTTTGAAGGTTCCCGAACCACAGCAGGCTGCCTGGGGCAAAGGCACCAACTCAATTCCTAGCTTGGCGCACACCGCTGCCGTAGACATGAGTAACTCTCGACAGGCTCCTTGGGCAACACAGCCCGGATAATAGGCATACCGCAACGCCACAGCTTGTGTCCTCCTGATGCCCCCCTATTCTGCCACGAGTTTCCCCTCACGGCTGGGTGCGGGGTTAGCCCTTATGGAACGGCCCCTTATTCGTTACAATCACTATGTTCTGACTTCTTGGATTCAAGTATGGGCTGGATTCATCGGTTGTGGGGTTTATGGCTGGTGCTCAGCTTGGTGTTCGGGGTGTTCACCCTGCCAGGTTACGCCCAAACCGCTGCTACCGATCCCCAATCCCTCAAAGCCATGGAACAGCCCAGCAGTTCCCTCAGCTTCCAACGGGGGGAACAACTCAGCCGCGAAGCAGAAGCCGCCTTGCAAGCGCAAAACTATGACCAAGCAATTGCCTTGCTCAAGGCTGCCTTTGATGCCTACAACCAACGTTCCAACTACCACCAACAACTCAGCCGTAGCTTTGCCGGGATCCAAAACCAAATCTCCGAATCCCAGCGGAATTTGGCTCGGGATGCCGCCGAACTTCGCGACAAGTCTGCCTATGATCTGGCCATTGTCTATCGAGCTGCCAACCGCCCCGAAGAAGCCGTCGGGCAACTGGTACAGGTGATTGCTAGTCAGGGCCCCACCCGTGAACTGGGCCGCCTGGCCTACCAGCAGCTTTTGGAACTGGGATTTGTCGACACGCCTTTCTAGGCTTATGCCTGGCCTATGCATATTGTCCTAGTGCATCCCGAAATCCCCGCCAATACCGGCAATATCGCCCGCACCTGTGCCGCCACCCACACCCCCCTGCACCTTGTCGAACCCCTGGGCTTTCACCTCACGGATCGCTACATGAAACGGGCGGGTCTGGACTACTGGCAAGCGGTGGAACTCTATCGCTATCCTTCCTGGGAGGCTTTTTTGGCACAGCATGGGGATCAACGTCTCTGGTGCTTTAGTGTACGGGGATCCCGAATTTACACCGAGATTACTTACCAATCAGAGGACTGGTTGGTCTTTGGCAGTGAAACCCGCGGGTTGGGAGAGGCCATCTTAAAAGCATACCCCTCTGTGTGCATTCCCATTGAAGATCCTGTGCGCAGCTTAAACTTGGCTAATGCTGTGGCCATTGCCCTCTTTGAAGCCCGCCGGCAATTGGGGAAGATGGGGAGTATTTCGTGACGGGATCCCCTGTTTGAAACATCCAGATCTTAAATTAGTTTTCTAGTTTTCTCTTCCTAAAAAGCTCCAGAGGTTCTGTAAATTATTTGGGTCTGGGTATTTGGAGTATGGTCGTTTCGAGTCATTCTTCACTTTGACTCCTGACCCCTTTCTCAGATTCAGGAGGGGGATCCCGAAATCACTAAAACGTTTTGCGGCTATTGGAGATAGCTTTTATACAGGATTACGGGTTATTTCACCTCAGCAATTTCCACAATCTGACCCTGCTGATCCTTGACCCAAAAGGTCAAAGGATTTTGGGAACGGACAGAATGGGGAATGCGATTTTTCAAGACATATTTCAGCAACGCTTTCACAGAATCCCGCTCACTGGTGGTATGGCGGCGGGTTTCCGGTTGACCGTACTTGGCATATTGGGTGTCCCTCGCCCCTAGGGAGCCACTGATCACGTGAATCTGGGTGTTTTCGTTGAGCTGATACCACAACCCAGGTTCTTCAGGGATGGTAGGCGGGGCAGGACGAAAATCTCGGGATCCGGCAATGGTGCCAGGAAAGTAAATGGAGTCAAAGCCCGTGGCAGCCATGCTCTGCTCATAGTTGTAATAGTAGTAGAGGGGCAGTTCTGCTTCTGTGAGCTTGAGGACATTCTCATAAAATTGACGGGCTTGTTCCAGGTCACTCACCACGATTGTGTGTACGCGGGGGGCACCACTTAAAAACGTCCACATCGCTCCCCCATAGGCGGATAGGAGCAAAAACATTAAGCCCTTGGTAGACAATAGAATCTCAAGGGGCAAGAACGGCAGAAGCATAGCCGGAGCCATGACATCCTGGGTGACCTGAAGGAGAGAAAAAACAATCATGTGCCCAAACGACCTTGGCGGTATTCCCAGTATAACGACTCCACCTGCTCCACCCGTTATCTGGATCCTCTACAGCAAACCTGGCTGCCATTTGTGTGAGGGACTCCTGGAAAAACTGCTGGGGATCCCGAATGTTGCCGCCACCTTGACAGTGCGGGATATTACCACCCAGCCAGACTGGTGGCAGCGGTTTGCCTATGAGATTCCTGTTCTGGCTTTTCAGGTGCATGGGGATCCCGAAAGGATCGTGCCCCGCCTATCCCCAAGAGACTCTCAGGCACGCATCGCCCAGATTTTGGCCACCCATCTTAGCAGCCATCTTGCTAAAATGAAGCCCATCTAGGGATTGCAACTAAACCGACATTCATGGCTGATCGCCCCCCAATTATTGGCATTTCTCTGCAAGGTCGACAGGACAAGCAAGAGTACTTCCTCCAGCGCTGCTATGTGGAGGCGGTGCGAGCAGCGGGGGGGGTGCCGATTTTATTACCGCCGGGGGAGCGCTATCCGGAGCGGGTGCTGGATCTGGTGGATGGTTTGATCCTCTCTGGTGGCGGCGACCTCCATCCCGAAACCTATGGCGGGGATCCCCATCCTGAAATTGACCGCGTCGATCCCGAACGAGACGAATTTGAATTGGCTTTAGCCCGGTGTGTGTTGGATCGAGAAATCCCCGTCTTGGGCATTTGTCGGGGGCATCAGGTCTTGACTGTTGCCACAGGGGGGCGCTTAATTCCCCATGTGCCCGATCACTATGGCTGGGATGTCCCCCATGTGAATCACCCCAGCCGGGATCCCATTACCCACGGGGTGACCCTGAAACCCAATAGCCGCTTGGGAGCGATTGCGGCTTTGGGGGAAATTGAGGTGGTGTCCTGGCACCATCAGGCGGTTTGTGATGTGCCCCAGTCCTGGGAAATTGTCGGACGAGCTCCCGATGGACTGATCGAAGCCCTAGAACATAAAGATCATCCCTGGGCGATTACAGTGCAGTGGCATCCGGAACGATCCCATCAGCAGCCCTATCACCGCCATCTCTTTCGCGCCCTGATTCAGGCTGCCACCGCTTGAGTAAGCTCAGAACGGGCAGGGAGTTTCCAAGGCATGAACTTTACATAAACGTTAACTGCCATTGGCTATTTGGCATGACTTGAACATGAGAAGAAATGTCACGGCTCGACCTTTGTCTAGGGTGAGTTTGGCAGCGGCATGCAGGGGTCATTCTGTGGGAAACTCAAAGTAGCATTTTGAGGACGCCAGTGCGGATTGCCCTCTTCACCGAAACGTTTTTACCCAAGGTGGATGGGATTGTCACCCGTCTCTGTCACACCATTCGCCATCTCACGGCCCACGGCAATGAGGTGCTGGTGATTGCCCCCAAAGGAGCACCGCGGCGCTTTGCCCGGGCCAAAGTTTTTGGTATGCCAGGGATCCCCTTGCCCCTCTACCCGGAACTGACCCTAGCCGCGCCGGGGCCAGCCATTGGCCGAGTCCTGCGGCGGTTCCGCCCGGATGTGATCCATGTGGTCAATCCTGCGGTGCTGGGCTTAGGCGGACTCTATTACAGCCAAACTATGGGGATCCCCCTGGTTGCTTCTTACCACACCCATTTGCCCAAATATTTACAGCACTATGGTCTGGGTTTTTTGGAGGGTTTGCTGTGGCATCTCCTCAAACTTGGGCATAACCAAGCCCGCTTGAATCTGTGCACCTCCAGCGCCATGGTCAACGAACTCCAGGAACACGGCATTGAGCGGTTGCACCTGTGGCAGCGGGGCGTGGATACGGAGCTGTTTCATCCCCAAGCCTATTGCCTGGAAATGCGGGAGCGCTTGACCAATGGGGAACCAGCCCGGCCCCTTTTGCTCTATGTGGGGCGATTATCCCCAGAAAAAGAGGTCTCTCGCCTGCGCATCCTCCTGGAAAAGATGCCCCAGACCCGTTTAGCCCTGGTGGGGGATGGCCCCGGCCGCCCAGATCTGGAAAAGCATTTCGCCGGCTATGATGTTGTCTTTACCGGCTATTTACAGGGGCAGGATTTGGCCGCCGCCTATGCCAGTGCCGATGTGTTTGTCTTTCCCTCCCGCACTGAAACCCTAGGATTAGTACTGCTAGAAGCCATGGCCGCCGGCTGTCCCGTGGTGGCCCCCCGCTCCGGTGGCATCACGGATGTGGTCAATGACGGGGTGAATGGCTTTTTGTTTACCCCTGATTCGGATCAGGAGTTTGTGGCGGCCACCCAAAAGCTGCTTGCCGGCGATCGGGATCCCTTTCGGCACCAGGCCCGGCTCGAGGCTGAACGCTGGGGCTGGGATGCTGCCACCCGCCAACTGGAAACCTACTACCATGGTGTGACTCAAGCCCAATGATTGTCGTGAAAATAGGCACCTCCAGCTTGACAGGAGCCGAGGGGGGAGAACTGCGACTCGGAGTGATTGGGCCTTTGGTGGAGACCCTCTGTGGCTTGCGCCGCCAAGGGCACGAGGTGATCCTGGTGTCTTCGGGGGCGGTGGGGGTGGGCTGCGGGCGGCTGGGCTTGAAGCAGCGACCCACCAGCATTCTGGAAAAACAAGCGGTGGCCGCCGTGGGACAAGGACGCCTGATTCGCCTCTACGATGACTTGTTTTCTGCTCTGAATCAACCCATCGCCCAGGTGCTGCTCACCCGCAGTGATCTGGTCAATCGGCGCAGCTATTTGAATGTACAGCAGACCATGAGCCAGCTCCTTGCCCTCGGCGTGATTCCCATCATCAATGAAAACGATACGGTGGCAGTGGATGAACTCAAATTCGGCGATAACGATACCCTCTCCGCCTTGGTGGCCAGTGTGATGGAAGCCAAGTGGCTGATCCTGCTCACCGATGTGGACCGACTTTACTCCGCCGACCCTCATCGGGATCCCGAAGCCCAACCGATTCTGCGGGTGAGTCGGGGGGAACCCCTGCTGGTGGAGGCGGGATCCCAAGGGAAAAGTGGCTGGGGCACCGGGGGAATGGCAACAAAATTAACGGCAGCCAAGATTGCCACCGCCGCGGGAGTAACCGTGGTGATCAGTCACGGTCAGCATCCCCATTTGATTCCGGCCATCCTGGCTGGACAAGCCATTGGCACCCGCTTTGACCCGGATCCCCAGCCGATCAATGCCCGCAAACGCTGGATTGCCTATGGGCTGGTGCCAGTGGGATCTGTGACCTTAGACGCGGGCGCGGTGCGGGCGGTGTGTGAACAGGGTCGCTCCCTTTTACCGGCGGGTATTACCCAGGTCAGCGGGGATTTTGACCGCGGCGAAGCCGTGCAACTCCTGAATGAGACAGGTCTCATCCTCGGACAAGGGCTGGTGAACTACTCCGCCGCAGAATTGGAGCGGATTCGCGGGCGTAAAACCACAGAGATCCCCTTGATCTTGGGCTACCAAGGGGTGGAAACCGCGATCCACCGGGATAACCTGGCTTTGTTTGACTAGCCCACTCCCTGTGCCAAGCATGAGCATCAATCCAGGGATCCGAGCCGTTCCAGACTTCACCTGTTTCAATAGGTACTACCCTCACCCCCAGCCCCTCTCCCAAAGGGAGAGGGGAGTTAAAAAATGACCATACAAGACAGATCCACCTAAGTTGCTAGGGAGACCTTGCATCCCCCCTGAAAAGTCAATAGATCTATTATTTCCAGTGATTTCCAGTGACAGGGAACAAATCTGCCTCATTTCTAGGAATGACTAGACCAGAGGCAGAGCATCCCCAATGACTGAGATCGCTAGCGAAGTTGCAGATTCTTGAGATGGCCATCGCGCATATGGATAGTATCCACAAAGCGGACAGTCTTGGATTGGCTGGAAATCACCAGGGTTTCGGTGCGAGCGCCGCCGCCAAAGAAGCGTACCCCCCGCATCAGATCCCCATCCGTGATCCCCGTGGCAGCAAACAGCACTTCTTGACCGCAGGCCAGTTCTTCACACTCAAAGACCTTATCGGGATCCTCGATGCCCCGCTCCTTCAACTCTCTGCGGGTTTCTTCCACAGGGGGCAGATAGGTACCCGCTTGCACCACCTCTGGGTCATAGATCAACCGCCCTTGGAAATGAGCCCCCAAACAGCGCAAAGCCGCTGCTGAGATCACCCCTTCTGGGGCCGCACCGATCCCCATTAAGGCATGGATCCCTGTCCCACTAAAACCGGCGGAGAGGGCTGCAGAAATATCCCCATCGGAGATCAACTTCACCCGTGCCCCTGCCTCCCGGATTTCTTTGATCAAAGTGGTGTGGCGCTTGCGATCCATAACGATCACCACCAGATCCGCTACTTCCCGATCCAGACATTCAGCAATAATCTGCAAATTTTTGGCAGGGGGATAGTCAAGGTGGACTTTGCCCTTGGCTTCCGGGGGAGCAGCCAGTTTTTGCATATAAATGTCGGGTGCACCCAAAAGACCCCCCTTTTCCGAAATGGCCAGCACCGCCATAGAGCCGTTTTTACCCCCAGCCACCAAGTTAGTGCCTTCACAGGGATCCACAGCAATGTCAATTTCCACGAGTTCTTCTAGGCGGCAAAACTCACTGGCATTGGGATGGGTGCAAATCCCCACTTCTTCGCCAATGTAGAGCATGGGGGCCTCATCCCGGGTGCCTTCCCCAATCACGATCCGCCCGCGCATATTGATCCTATTCATCCGCTCCCGCATCGCTTCCACGGCGACCTGATCGGCGGTGTGGTTGTCTCCTTTGCCCATCCACCGCGCCGAAGCAATGGCAGCCTGCTCCACCACTTCAATGATTTCTAACCCCAGCGTGTTGTCCATAGCCCTTACCCGCATCTCCTCCTGAGTTTACCGCGCTAGGGATCCTACTCATCGAGTCCCCGCCCCTTGGTTTGGGAGAGTTCTTCTGGGGCTGCCACTTTCCCCTGGGTGTAGTATCCCGCTGCTTTTTTAGCCTCGATTTCCACATAGGCATCAGCGGGGATTAAGTCAGGGGGGATCTCCACCCGTTCTGTGATCTCGATACCAGCGTTCACAATGGCTTGGTATTTCATATGGCTCATGGAGACGAAGCGATCAATACGGGTCACTCCTAGCCAATGCAGGACATCAGGCATCAGTTCTTGAAAGCGCATATCCTGGACTCCAGCCACACACTCGGTACGGGCAAAATAGGCATCCGCCCGATCCCCCCCTTCCTGGCGCTTGCGGGCATTGTAAACCAGAAACTTGGTGACTTCCCCGAGGGCCCTACCTTCTTTGCGCAAATACACCACCACCCCCACCCCCCCCTGCTGGGCGGTTTCCAGAGCCATGAGTAAGCCGTGCACCAAATAGGGACGACAGGTACAAATATCGGAGCCAAACACATCTGAGCCGTTGCATTCATCATGCACTCGCACGGTGACTGGGCGGCTGGGATCGGTAATCGCGGCTACATCCCCAATGATGTAGACAGTAGTGCCGCCAATGGGTGGCAAAAAAACCTTGAGGTCGGAACGGGTCACCAATTCCGGGAACATGCCGCCGGTTTGTTCAAAAAGGGTGCGGCGCAATTCGCTTTCGCTCACCTTGAGGCGTTTGGCAATCCCTGGTAGGTACCACACGGGTTCAATGGCGGCTTTGGTGACCACTAAGTTCCCCCCGGGTTTGAGAATCCGCCCGTCTGCCTGGAGGCGGCCTGCCTGGAGGGCGGCGTTGATCTCTGGCATGTTGATGTGGGCCCGGGTGATGGCAATGGTGGGGCGGATGTCGTAGCCCTGGGAGCGCAAATCCTGAAAGTTCTCTGCAATCAGGGCCCCAAAGGGATCAAGAGACACAATCGCATCGGGGTCGTACCAACTGGGATGGGGACCAATGGCCACTGGCGGATCGGTGTTGGTCAGGTCAGCGCGGTGATCCACTTGCAAGACGCCGCTGGCTACCGCTAAAGCCCGGTAAATGGCGTAGGAGCCGGCGTGGGTGCCAATGACATTGCGATGGCGGGGGGTGGTGAGGGTGGCGATGATCGGGCCCCGCTGCTGGGGATCCCGGGCACCCCAGTGAATGGGGATGGGCGGGGAACTGGGGTAGGGATGGGAGGTGAGGACAATATGGCGACTCGGTTTCCCTTCTGGCATGATGACAAACTACGGTGAATAGAAAGATTTAAAGTATTCATTCTAGGCAATTTTGCCCCAATCGCCCTCTGATTCCTTTTATCGTTGATGTTATCGTTGGCGGATTAAGGTTTGGATGGTCTCGATCAGTTTTTGATTGGAGGTCTGGGATTTGATCAGGGCAGCGGCGACTTTTTCCCCGGCATCTTGGGCTACGTCGGCGGCGGAAAAGACAACCACAGGGATGGCTTGGGGGAGGTGGGAGTTGATCAGGGTGAGCAGATCCAGTCCAGAGCCATCGGGTAGTCCCCAATCCAACAGAATCAGGTCAAAGGTTTGCTGTTGCAGGGCTTGCAGGGCAGCTTGCATGGTGGTGGCGGCGACGACTTCTGCTAGGTCTTGGACAATCAAGGCGACCACTTTGAGGATGTCAGGGTCATCTTCGATGTGCAGGATTCTGGGGCGACTGCGGGTATGGGTGGCTTGGCGAATGGCACTGATCAGACGATCTTGGTCAATGGGTTTGGTCAACCAATCCAAAAAGGGGATGTTGCTCCCTTGCAAGGAGACGGGATCCCGACCGCTGGCGGAAACTACGATGATCGGTAGATTGGCGGTTTTGGCATGGCTGTGGAGTTCTTGGATCAGGTCAATGCCGTTTTGATCGGGTAGGGCCAAGTCCAGGGTCATGGCGGCAAAGGGACAGGGGGTGTTGGGCTGATCGAGTTCTAGTTTTTGTTTGACCTCAGCGGCCGTGCAGGCAATCTCCACCTGAAAGTGGCCTTCTTTGAGCAGGAGCTGCAAGAGATGGGCAATGTCGGCGTCGTCTTCACACACTAAGATCCGTGGCAGGGGCGGTGGGGCAGTCACAATCAGAGATGGAGCCAGGGGAATATCCACCCAAAAGGTTGTGCCCTGACCGACGCTGGACTCAAAACCAATCTGTCCCTCCAGACGCTCCATGATCGCTTTGCAGATGCTCAAGCCTAAGCCTGTGCCCCCTTTTTTGCGGGTACTGGAGGAGTCTGCCTGGGCAAATTTTTGAAAGATGCGCTCCTGAAATTCCACCGGGATCCCTGGGCCCCGGTCTATGACCTCGAGCCGCACGTAGGGATCCCGAAGTCGTAAGCGCAGGGTCACGGTTTCCCCAGGGGGAGAAAATTTGGCGGCATTGGAGAGGAGATTGGTGATCACCTGGGTGAGGCGCTGGGGATCAGCCCGGACCAAGGGGGCGGGATCGGGGAGTTCTGAAACCATAGCCAAGCTCACATCCAATTGGGCGGCATAGGTTTGGTTGGCAGCAATGGCTTGGGCAGCCAGATCAACAATATCGAGGCGCTGGATGTCAAAGTGCATTTGCCCCGATTCAATTTTGTCAATATCGAGGATGTCGTTGATCAGCAGCACCAGCCGTTCACTGTTTTTATCAGCAATGTCGAGGAGAGACTGGACTTGGGCTGGCAAGGCCCCCCCGATGCCACCGCGAATCAGGCCGAGAGCACCGCGAATGGAGGTCAAAGGGGTGCGGAGTTCGTGGCTGACAATGGAGACAAACTCGTTTTTCATGCGTTCGATTTTCTTGGCTTCCGTGACATCGCGGTAGCTCCACACTCGCCCAATCACGTCACCACGCAAATACTGGGGGCAGGAGTAGCGCTCAAAAATCCGTCCATCCTGGAGCTCAATCCAATCAAAGGCATCTTCTGAGGTGGTATAAAGCTGGCGGATGCGATCCAGAAACCCTTGGGGATCCCGGGTTTGACTGGCTAGATACGTGAGGCGCTCCTGGTTGTGATCGGGATCGAGAAGCTCTGGGGGGAGATGCCAAAGCTCCACAAAGCGGCGGTTGTAGGCCAGAAGCCGCCCCTGACTGGTGACGGAAATAATGCCGTCGGCGGTAGCATCGAGGGTGGTTTGCAACAGGGAGAGGGAATGCTCTAGATCCGCCTGGGCCTGCCGCTGGGCGGTAATATCTTGCACCAACCCTTCGTAATAGAGAATCTTGCCAGTGGCATCTTTGACAGCCCGGGCATCTTCAGCAATCCAAATCACCTGCCCATCGCGGCGGTACACCTGAGACTCAAACCGGGTCACGGATCCCTGAGTGGCCATCAACGCTTGAAAAACCCGGCGGCGTTGGGGATCCACATAGAGATCCTGGGAAATATCCTGGATAGCCTCCATGAGCTGCTGGGGGGAGTCATAACCATAAATACGAGCCAAAGAGGGATTGACACTGAGGTACTTCCCCTCCGGTGTGGTTTGAAAAATTCCTTCGATGGCATTTTCAAAAATGCTCTGATAACGGGATTCCACTTGCCGCTGCTGCCATACCACCCCCACCTGCCGCAGGATCCCGGTGAGCAACTTCACCAGCCCCTCGTCGTAGTCCTCAAGCCACTCTGAAAAAAAGATCAATACTGCCAAGACCTGCCGCTCCCGATTCAGCAAGGGCACCCCAAAACAGGATCGCAATCCCACCTGCAGCGCTTGCTGCCGCCGCACCAACAACTCACTCCTCCTCAGATCCGGGATCCATTGGGGCTGACCGGTTTGCCAAATCAACCCAGCCAGGTCTTCCCCAGGACGCAAGTGCACCCCCCGACTGTGCTGCCCCAATGGAACCAGGTCATCGTGGAGGGCCACCCAACCCGGCATATACGTCAGGTATTCCCCCTGGCTATCCGGGATCCAGGCTTCCCCAAAACTCCACTGCCTAATCTGACAGACCCGATCCAGAACAATTGCCAAAATTTCTGACAAACCCTGGCAGTGATCAATGGTCTCAATGATCGTCTGCAACAGCTCCAAGCTCTGCCCCTGCTGCACTGATTCCGTAATGTCCGTAATGATCCCCATGGTCCCCATCAGACGGTGTTCGGGATCCCACAACGGTGTGCCACTGATCAAAGCCCTACGGACTTTACCGAGACCCGTGCGAATTAACAGGTGATAACGACTCGCAACCCCTGCCCTGCGACTGTCCGTAATCGCCACCAATCGCTCCCGTTCACTAGGGGTAGCCACCACATCCAATTCCGAGCGCCCGAGCAGATCCTGCCGCCGATAGGCAAACATCTCACAAAAGCGGTCGTTGACAAAGGTAATCTGCCCCTGGGGATTGACAATCAACACCCCCTCCAGCATCTGCTCCATCATCGTTGTGTAGGGTTGGATCAGAGGCGTGATCATACCCACCCACAGGGACTGCCCCGCCAAAGTAATCGCCTCTCCCTGATCCAGCACCCGGATTCGGGATCCCGAAGGGGTGATCACCCGGTAGACGAGATGATACCGCTCCTGCGCCAACACCATCCCCCGGTCCTCGGGATCCATCCAAGCATGCAAATTTCCTTCCTGAAGCCACACCTGCCACTGACCAAAGGCAGTAATCAACCGTCTCTGGGGATCCCGATGACAGCAGTACACCAAACCGGGGACAGCTTGCAACCATTCTGGCAGAGGTGGCGTAGCATCGGCAGACAAAGACATAGGGGCAAGCAGGCGGCTTAAAGCCTTATCCTATCCTAAGAATTTTCTCTCAGGCGGAAGGCTATGCTGGTGCTGCAGGCTCCTAGGGACATTCATTATGCCAGTCAGTCTAGATGGAAAGCTTGTGGTTGCCATTTCTTCACGGGCCTTATTTGACTTGAGCGCCAGTCACCAGATTTTTGAACAAGCCGGTCTAGAAGCATACCGACAATACCAAATTGCCCATGAAGAGGATCCCTTGCAGCCAGGGACGGCTTTTCCTTTGATTCGGCGGTTGCTGGAATTGCGCTATCCCGATTCTGGAGAGGCGGTGGCGGAAGTGATTTTATTTTCTAAAAATGATGTGGATACAGGCCTACGGGTACTCAATTCCATCGAACACTATCACCTTCCCATCACCCGCGCGGTTTTTACCCAGGGCACCAGTCCTTTTCCCTATTTGGATCCCTTTGGCGTGGATTTATTTTTGTCAGCAGATGGGGCAGATGTCCGCGCCGCCCTCAATCGCGGTCGAGCTAGTGCCATGATCTACACCGGATTATCTCTGCCATCCCTGTCCCCCCTGGCAGAAATTCGCATTGCCTTTGATGGAGATGCTGTCCTGTTTTCCGATGAAGCCGAACAGATTTATCAAAGTGATGGTCTCCATGCCTTTCAAGAGCACGAACGAGAAAAAGCCCATCTCCCCCTCCAGCCTGGCCCCTTTCAGCCCTTTTTATCCGTCCTCCATCGCATCCAAAGCCTCTATGCCCAACGCCAGCAAAAGCCTCCCATTCGCACCGCCCTTGTCACTGCCCGCAGCGCCCCAGCCCACAAACGGGTGATCCATACCCTGCGTCATTGGGGCATCACCGTGGATGAAGCCTTCTTTTTGGGCGGACTCCCCAAAGCCCCCGTGTTAGCAGAGTGGCAGCCTCATATTTTCTTTGATGACCAACGCACCCACTGTGAGCCGGCCGCCCAACTCGTACCCACCGCCCAAGTCCTTTCAGGAGTCACCAATAACCCCCCTCTCTGAGCATCTATCTAGGCAGCGGGACGCACCACCTGATGGGTAATCAAATCCGCCACCGCCAGCAAAGACTCCGGCATATCCGTACCCGTGATCACCACATCCATCCCCTGGGGGCGACTCTGGAGCAGTGCCATCACCTCCCCTTCCGGAATCAAACCAAACTTCATCGCCAAGCTCAATTCATCCAAAACCACCAAACCATAGGAACCATTGGCAACGGCATTGCGGGTAAACTGCCACAATTGAGTAATGGCCTGTTGCTCCTCCGGCTCAACGTGGGGACTATCAATACAGCGAGACAGATTACAGCGCACCCACTCCAGATACCGTCCCATCTGGATCACCGCATCCGGCCCTTGGTGGATCCCCCCCTTGAGGAACTGCACCACCAACACCCCTGTCCCCTGCCCCGCCGTGCGCAGCGCTTGGGCGATCACATCTCCATGATGGATTGTTCCGCCCCGCACAGGACAAATATAAAGCTGAATCGTACCCGGCACAGACCATAGTGCAGGAGGAACAGATGTCATAGACGCAACAGACGAGGACACCTTCATGTGTGACCTACCGATAGGGTTGAATTGGGAGTATGCTCCTGATCAAACACCAGCCCTGTGGATCCCGTCAATGGAGTTTTTCACACTAAGGTTGCAACTTCCCCTGGGGAAAACCCCGCAAAGGCAGTCTAGAAAGTGTTCTCGCTAGGTTCTGGAGATTTGTAGAGATTGATCAAGATTTCCTGACACCGTTTTAGGGCAAGGGGATCCCTAGGCAGAAGCTGAGATGTGCCCTTGACTTGAAAAGAAACGTTACAATTGAAGTATCTCTCAAGTATCTAGTGGAGACAGTCCTGTGAGTCGAGCCGACCTATTACGTCAGATTTTGTCCCCTTTGCTAGAGGATTACCGCTATTGGTTTGGGCGTGCTCACCGCTTACTTTCCCAAGAGCGCTTGAGTTTCTTGACTCCTGAGGAGCAGGCAGCCTTCCTTGAACGAGTCGAGGCCGCTCAGGCAGAGCTAGGGGCAGCGGAGGCTCTCTATAACCTTTCTGATCAAGAGGTTGGTGTTGACCCTGGACTAATGGCAAAATGGCATCACCTGCTCATGGAATGTGCTGAGCTCGGGCGGCGCTTCCACACCCTGCAATTCCCTTCTGAACAAGGTTAGGTCATGCTACAACTTTTGTACTGTATTGCCTTTGGTGCGATTACCTTTTTGGCTCTCCGCAACCTTGTGAGCAACCTCCTCACCCTGGGCAAAGCTGAACAGCAGCCTCGCCCACGGCGGGCACCCCACCCAGAGTTACTCGATGATCAGGGAAATTTAACCAGTGAGCCGCTGCTGGTGATTCGCTCCACCAATCTTGAAGAAGCCCGTTCCCGGCTCGACCAACTCTTTCAGGAGTCCCCCGATGGCGACGAAGACTGAGAGTCCTCCTTCCGTCGCTCAGGTGATGGAGACCCTGATTCAAGATTACGCCCGGTTTCCTGATGATCAAACTTTTGCTCTTTACGACCCCCAAGTGCAGTTTCGGGATCCCATGAGCCGGATTCGTGGTCGGGAGCAGTTTCAGACCATGATTGCCTGGATGCAGCGCTGGTTCCGGGATCTACGCCTCGAACTCCATGACATTCGCGCTGAAGGCTCCCTCATTCACACTCGCTGGCGGATGCGTTGGATTGCTCCCCTACCCTGGCAGCCGGCTATGGTCGTCACTGGGCGGTCAGAGTTACAAGTGAATGAACAGGGACTGATCGCTGCTCAAACTGATTACTGGGATTGCTCCCGCTGGCAATTGCTGCAACAACTCTGGTCGGGATCCCCAAGCCCTGGGTGAGACCCCTTGTTCCCTGCTCACAGTCTCCCGTGACCCATCTGTTTTGGTGCTTGTTTTGGGGCTGGGCTGCCTCCCTGTGAAAGAGAAAAAGCCTCTTCACTAAAGCCTTGACACTTCTGCTCTTTTTCCCAGCCACCAAAGCTCACCGCGATAGCTCAACTGCCGCAAGACTGTGTTAGCCTAGCGGCAAGTTTTTTCTGCATCCCCATGGTCGCCCCGATTCTCATTGATGGACAGTGGATCTCGCCCCATAGCCAGTCCACCTTGGCGATCACTAACCCAGCCACCCTGGAACCCTTGGGCAAGATTGCCAATTGTGATGCCGTGGATGTGGATCGGGCCGTGCAAGCCGCCAAAAGGGCCCAACCAAACTGGTGGAAAACCCCAGGCCTAGAAAAAGCCAATCTCCTTAAGCAGGTAGCCGACGGGATCAAGGCCCGGGAACGGGAACTGGCCCACCTCCTCTGCCAAGAAACGGGCAAACCCCTGTGGGAATCCACAGACTGCATCGAATGGGTGGTGGCTTGTTTTGAGTACTACGCCGAACTGGGGCGCTCCAGCCGGGGTAACTCGATCCCACCGGTGGCCCCCCACCAAGTGAATTTCACCATTAAAGAACCCTATGGTGTGGTGGCCGCCATTGTCCCCTTTAACTTCCCTTTGTTATTGATGGCATGGAAAGTTGCCCCTGCCCTAGCCGCTGGTAATACCGTTGTTTGTAAGCCCCCCCACCAAAATCCCCTCTCCAATCTCCTCATGGCCCAGGCTTACGATGTCCTCCCCCCAGGGGTGGTCAATGTAATCACAGGGAGTGGGGATCCCACCGGTGCCGCTTTGGTGGAACACCCTGACGTGAATCTAATTGCCTTTACAGGTTCTACTGCGGTGGGGCGGCAGATTGCCAGTGTGGCCGGGCAGCACCTCAAAAAGCTCAACCTAGAACTGGGTGGGGTGGATCCCTTCATTGTCTTTCCCGATGCCGATTTGGATGTAGCGGTGCCGGGGGTGGTGTGGGCCCGCTTGCTCAATGCGGGGCAGGTGTGTACCTCGTCCAAACGGATCTACATTGTCGAGCCTCTCTATGAAACCTTTGTAGAGCGGGTAATTGCCTATGTGCAGACCCTGAAGATTGGGGATCCCCGACGCCCTGAGGTGGATCTGGGGCCCTTGATCAGTGAGAGTGCCCTCCTGAAAGTGGCTGACCAAGTGGAGCGAGCCGTGGCGGAGGGGGCAATTCTCCGGTATGGTGGGCAGCGTTGTCCTGATTTACCGGGGTATTTTTATCAGCCCACTGTGCTAGAGGTGAAACATGGCAGTTTAGCCACCCGCGAAGAAATTTTTGGCCCTGTCCTCAGTCTGATCAGCGCTCCGGATCCCGATACTGCCATTGCCATGGCCAACGATTCTCTTTATGGGTTAGGGGCTTGCATTTACACCCGCAGCCTGGAGTACACCATGAAAGCCATGGAGAACATCAAGGCGGGTAGTTTCTGGGTGAATGATCCCCTCACAGATAATGAAGCTGCTCCCTTTGGGGGGATGCGTTGGAGTGGGATTGGGCGGGAATTGGGGGCTGAGGGCCTCGAAGCTTTTTGGGAACCCAAGCACGTCCATATTGATTATCTGATGGAACGCAAACCCTATTGGTATCCCTATCAAGACCGAGGCATTCCCCACTAATCATCCCTTTTCAGGACTAGAGTCATAACAAATCTATGTGCAAGCCAGTAGAACCATTGGGTGGTAATAATCGGTATGTTTTATGGTAACCGAAATAACTAGGCAGCCGTGCCAAATAGCTATAGAAAAACTTTTGTTCTTGCACTCGTAATCTAAATGGAAAACTCGATTGAAAGAGGGAAAACATTCATTCCAATCCTTCCAAACTCTTCCCGCTCATTTTGGCAGAGGGGCCGGGGGTGTGTGCGGAGCGCTTGGGCAAACGTTTCACTGACTTCGGTAGAGCTGGGAGATCTGACTCAGCGGCAGCCGGGCTTGTACTTCCAAGGATAAAGGCGAAACCTCTCCCCGCTGCAGATGGATCACCCCCGCCGCTCCGATCATGGCCGCATTATCCGTACACAGAGACAGGGGGGGAATCACCACTTGCAGACCTTTTGCTAGACCCGCTTGCCCCAGTCGCTGGCGCAGTTCTCGATTGGCAGCCACCCCGCCAGTCAACAGGATCTTTGTGTATCCCAAATGGGCGGCTGCCGCCAGGGTTTTTTCCGTGAGTACCTCCGCCACCGTGGCTTGAAAGCTAGCAGCGAGATCGGCCCGATCCTGCTCCTGCACCTGCCCGTTTTGTACCAACCGCGCCACTGCTGTTTTGATCCCACTAAAACTGGTGTCAAAGGGATGCTCCACCCGTCCACCGGGCAAGCGAAACCGATGGGGATCCCCAGTTACTGCCAGACGATCAATGGCTGGCCCCCCTGGATAGGGCAATCCCAACAGCCGCGCCACCTTATCAAAGGCTTCCCCCACAGCGTCATCACGGGTTTGTCCCACCACCCGGTAGCAGCCATAATCGTTCATGGCAATCAGGCTGGTATGTCCTCCCGACACCAGCAAACACAGACAGGGGGGTTCCAGATCCGGCTCAGCCAGAAAACCACTCAGGATGTGCCCTTCCCAGTGATGGATCCCGATCAAGGGCTTGTTGTGTACTAGGGCTAGGGTTTTGGCGGCCATCACACCGACGAGCAATGCCCCCACCAAACCAGGGGTACAGGTGACAGCGACACCATCAATACCTCTGAGATCCTGGATACGACTGCCTGCGGCCTCTAGGGCTTGGGCGATCACGTCCTGAATCAGGGTGACATGCTGACGGGAAGCCACCTCTGGCACCACCCCCCCAAAAGCCTGGTGTACGGGAATTTGGGAGGCGACCACCGAGCTGAGAACCTCTCTCCCCTGCACCACAGCCGCTGCGGTTTCATCGCAACTGGTTTCAATGGCTAGCACTCTGGGAATTGGGGTAGAGAAAGACATCGCTTTGGACTTGGTGGGAAGGAATTATTTTACTGGAGTTATTGTCAATAAAAACTGGATTTTTCAAGGTATTCTAAAGCTATTTCGATCAAGATTAGAATAGACTATTCATCCCCCGTCTGTTCTGTCCATGAGAACGGAGAATCATATGGGCACTTCTCATAAATTACCTCACTGTAAATAGGATAATCCTGAAAGGTTCATTCTCATGTATTTTTTCCAGACGCCAATAAAATATATTGACAAAGGTCACCTGCAGCTATGGAGCGCAGCGGAATAGCGGTCAGGTGCAGCGCCTTGTTAGCCATTTGCTGCTCATAAGCCCCGTAAGTGGTTTGCTGGAACAACGCGAAATATTCGCTTCGTATGATAATCATTACACCGATGATCGAAAGCCTCTGTTTCTGTGCCAGACTGCGGATCCAATATCTTGCTTCGGTTCAGAATAATAATGTGGGAACCCGTTACCCAACCATCACTATTTGGTTCGCCAAGTATGGCGTTTGGATCCGGCGGTGTGTAGTAACTTAAGGTAAACAGATCGTCTAAAGCAACCAACTCTTTCATGTAGTGTTTTAGCTTCCGAGCATCGGTTGGGCAATAAGCAAGCTTCATACCCCACTGTTGTAATGCTTCTGACCACGAAACAGGATCTTGCGTGTTGATTTTTCCTTGGAATTCCTCAGGGAGAGTTCCAGTCAAGATGCCGAGCACAGTAGAAACACAGTGAGGACCTCTCTGTCGGATTACTGTAAAGGTTCTATCGCGGAAGAACGATTCGTTTGCGTGTGGCCAAAGGCGGCTTGCAGCGTCATATGGCATACTTGTTCCTTCCTTTGATGGCTAACGTTTTATTCACCTCTAAGATACCTCTGAAAATTTCACAATTGAGGCAACCTTGGACGATTCATGCTGCAGATCAAGATGTTTCGTCCCTGGAACTTGCGCTACCGGCAAGGCGTTCTTAACTGCGGCTAAGGCTGGAAAATTCATCCCAAGCAGCGATGAGGCGCGGGGGCCAGCGGCGATCTCGGACTAACCAGTCGCGGTCGGTGTAGCGTTTGTCTAAGCCTTCCACAGCCACCCAATGACTCTCCGCTTCTGCTTGGCGATGCTCATGCCACAAACTCACCGCCAAAGCTGCCCGCATATCCGCAAATTGGGGATACTTGCGCACCAAATTTCGCATCCCCTGCATCGCCGCTGCCGTTTCCCCCAGTTGGTATTGGGCTAAAACCACGTTTGCCTGGGCAAAAATGAATTTGGGTTCCAGTTCCACGGCGTGTTGGTAGTCCCCAAGGGCCAATTCCCAGTTGCCAAGGCCAGCATAGGCATTGCCGCGGTTATTAAATGCCATGGCATCGGTGGGATCAAGGGCAATCACTCGGTTGTAATCCTCCAGGGCCGCCTGCCATTCCCCCAATCCTTCATGGGCTACCCCCCGATTCAAATAGGGATCCGGAGCCTCTGGCGCTAGTTTCACAGCTTGATCAAAATCCTCCAGAGCCAAGGTGAGATGGCGCTGGCTGACCCGGGCATTCCCCCGATTGGTCCACAGGGCTGGGTTGTCGGGATCCCGATCCAACAACAGGCTCCACAGGGCTTCTGCCTGACTAAAGTTGCCTTGGTTGGTCGCCAGAAAAGCCTGCTGAACGAGTTCATCAAAGCTGGGTTCTGGGCTGGCAAGGGTGGGGAATATCCCCCACAGCAGCGTGGACAAAAGCGCCAAAAGCAAGGTGAGCAATCCTATTTTCAGGCGCTGGGGCAATGGGGTCGGGACTTTGGCGTTGGGCATAGATTCACCCTAGCATAGGGATCCCGGCCTCACATCGGGTAGGGCTGGAAGCCCCGTACTTCAGTGCGGGGGGGAAAGCTCCTTTAGCAACTTTAGTTGCCATAGTACCATTTAAGCGCATAAAATGAACTCATGCCACAGCAAATACTGACCATTGTCTGTCAACTAAATCCCACTGCAGAGCAAATTATCAAGCTAGACCAAGTTCTGCAGGGCTTCGCTGAGGCTTGCAGATACATCAACAGTACCATTTGCCCCAGCATTACTAACAAGAACCGTATTCAGAAAGAAGTTTACAGAGTAGTACGACAGCAATTCGGCTTAACCGCTAACTTAGCTGTCAGGGCTTGTGCCAGAGTTGCCGCTAACCGCAAGGTGGGAAAGGTTAAGGAATTCAGGGCTACTTCTGTGGATTATGATGCTCGCCTGTTTGACTACAGAGCGAAAGAACAATGCGTTAGTCTCTCCACTCTAGACGGACGGGAACGCATTCCCTTAGTGGTGGGTAACTACCAGATAGAAAAACTCAAGGGCAAGAAGCCTACTTCTGCCACTCTCTGCAAACGCAAAGATGGTAAGTTTTATATCCACATCCAAGTAAAGGAAGAAGTGCCAGAACCTCAGACTGGACATGGGGTTTTGGGCGTTGACTTCGGTAGGACAGACATTGCACATACATCGGAAGGAGACAACTGGCATGGACAGCAGTTAACTAAGGTACGAGACCACTACTCCAAACTGAGGGCGGTACTCCAGCAGAAAGCCAGTAAGGGCACACGCAGTTCTAGGCGTAGATGTCGGGAACTGGTGAAACGGCTATCTGG